>Ga0180300_10001700_pt1 | contig 10262 bp, 13 predicted proteins | sample GuaBasSediGuay15_FD_121798 | JGI IMG/M metagenome (GOLD analysis project Ga0180300, IMG submission 121798) | Subseafloor sediment microbial communities from Guaymas Basin, Gulf of California, Mexico - Guay15, Core 4569-2, 21-24 cm | ecosystem: Environmental > Aquatic > Marine > Hydrothermal... | reverse complement strand
GGCCACGGAATTTATGATCCCAAATAGTTTCTGTTTCGCCTCCACCCTCGTCATCTCCTTCAAATCCGTGTCGTCCACCACCACCGCCAGATCGTAATCGCTGTCCTCCTTCGCCTCCCCCCTCGACCAAGAACCGAAGAGCACCACACATAAGATGTACTTATCAAACCTCTCCCTCACCTGCTCCACCAACTTCATGGACTTCTTCAACATGTCCATGAAGCCCTTATCGTAAAGAACTTTGGCTTTCAATAATTTGGAGACGAACTTCTCATTCTTCAAATGAAATTGCTCATAGACGAAGGAAAGGGGAAGCCCTCCCTTGAGTTCCCTGAACTTCAAGTCGTTCAGGATTGCTTTCTCCTCTCCATCCAAGACAAGTACGGAGAGAAGAGCATCGCCGTACTTCCTCGCGTAATTCTTCATCCAAAAAAAGAGAACTCAGGAAGAATATAAACTTAATGCCTGAACCTCAAACCTAACCAGGAAAGGAGGAAGAAGAGGAGGAGGTAAGTGAGGTTCACGTTTAAGTTCTTAAGCTCTTGCAGGCTATAGCCGAAAGCCATGCTTTCCTTCAAAAGGTTCATCTCATTGCTCAGCGGAAAAACGTCAGAGATGAACCTCAGGGGTTGGGGAAAGAGCTCGCTTGGGTAGAAGATGCCAGAAATGAAGAGGAAAGGGAGGGTGAGGAGCAAGGACAACAGTATCGCTATCCCTTGATTCTCGCTGAAGATTCCTATCAACATACCCAATAGGGTGTTTATGCTGGTGACCACGAGGATGGAGACCAGGAGAGAAACGAGATTTAGTTCCAACCAGGAGAAGGAGGAAAATAGGGGAAAGATGACGAGGAATTGGACGGTGAGGACTAAGTCAAAGAAAAGGGTCTTAGAAAGAATATAAGTCAGATTTGGGGTGCCCGAGGTCCTTAACCTCAGCAAGAACTTCCTCTCCCTGTCCCATATCACGCTGCTGGACACCAACAACAGGGCTGTGAAGAGCGTGAGGATGGAAAAGGTTATGGCTGCCCCGATCCCCTTCTCGTTCTTGAGCTCGAACGCCCCCTCCTTCACAGGGACCACGGGTTCGGTTATGAAGGTCACGTCCATACGCTTTATCTTACTTAACATCTCCTGGATTTGATTCAGGTTATCCATAAGCTCAGTTCCGTAGCCGACCAAACCCACTAGCAACTTAGCAGCCTCCAACAAACCCTCTATCTTAGTTACTTCTTCTCTTATCCCTTCCCCAGCCTTGGACAGAAGGGCGTTCTCGTAATTCCTAAGGCTCAGCTGGAAAAAGAACTCTAAGTAACTCGCTAACACAGGATTCGAGTTGTCGTAAAACAAATAGATCTCCGACTTGTTTAGGTCTTCCAACTTCCTCGTGAAATCCCTAGGTATGATAATACCTAAGAATGCTTCCTTCTCCCTGATCATCTCCTTGATTTGGGCTTCGCATTCTCCTGCCACTTCCACCACAGAGAATCTCTCCTTCAAAGCCTCCACCAGATCCACGGACTCTTCATCCAAATTACATAAAGCCACCTTTATCTCCACCCCCGGCTGGAGGTTAGTGGATAACTGATAAACTACCCCTATCAAGAGGGGAAGGAGGAGGATCATGAAGATGAACTTCTTCCTCCTCATGGTCAATAAATATTCCTTCCTTAACAAGCTCCAGAGCTTCACGCGCTCACCACCTTCAAGAAGAGGTCGTTTATATTCGGTTTCCTGGAGGAGATGATCTCATGTTCGTAGCACCTTAACAACCTCTGGAAGGCTCTCTTCTTCTCCTCTCTCACCCCAAAGAGGAGAGTATCTATCTGTACGTTCAGTACATCTATCCCTTCTTCCTTGCAGGATGCGATTATTTCCTTCAGAGCCCTCTTGGACAACGATTTGAACTTCACCTCATACACATAATCCAATCCCACTTTCTCCTTGATGTCCTCCACATTTCCATAAACGAACTTCTTCCCTTCCTTCAGGACGAGGAGTTTCGTGCAATTTTTCTGAGCTTCATCCAATAAATGAGTGGTCAGGATCACTGTGCAGCCCCTTCTCCTCAACTTCTTTATGAAATTCCAAAGGAGGTTTCGATTGTAATAGTCAAGGCCCGTGAAAGGCTCGTCCATGAAGATCAGCTTAGGTTCATGAAGCAAGGATAAGATCACGTTTAACCTCGTCTTTTGGCCTCCAGATAGGTTGCTCGCTGGTTCGTCTAGTTTCTCTTCCATCTCTAATTCTTTCAACATCCTTCTCCCGACCTCCAGCGGGCTCTTCGCCCCGTAAAGAGAGCCGAACAGGAGAATGTTCTCCCTGACCGTTAACTCCTCAAAGAAGGAGTGGCCTTGGGGACAGAACCCTATGAGCTTCTTACTCCTCCAGAGGGGCCTCCCATAAAAGCTCACCTTTCCACTTCTCTTCTTCACCAATCCCAAGATGAGTTTCAACAAGGTGGTTTTCCCAGAACCACTCAACCCAACTATTCCGAAGATATCCCTCTTCCTCACTTTAAATGTCATGTTCTTTATGATGCCCCTCGGGCCTCCCGAGAGCTCCTTGATCATTAAAGGGAACACCTTCTTTTCCTTCCTGAAGAACATGTGGTTATAAGGCAAGGCTCATTTTATCTCTTTTACTATCTGTTCCTTTCCGGGAGCTCTCCTCTAAAAGTCGTTGCTCCTGGTGTTTTCATTCTGGAGGCGGTTTCTTAGAGATCGGTTGAAAGATATTCACGTAAAGGTAAACTTTATGAATTAAAAATACACCCTTTTTAAACATGGCCAGAATTATCGGCGTTTTCTCTGGGAAGGGAGGGGTGGGAAAAACCACATTCGTCGCCAACATAGGTGCAGCGTTAGCACATGATTTTGGGAGAAGAGTGGTAGCGGTGGATGCCAATACCTCTGGTTCTTCTTTGGGAGTGCACCTTGGCATGCATTTCAACCCCCTCAACTTGAACAACGTGCTCAGAGGGGAAGCTAACCCTTTCGATGCCTTGAGTGAGCACGGCTCTGGGATGTGGGTGCTCCCAGCTTCCATAAAACTTAGGGACTATTTCGTGGACTATAGCAAAATACCTGACGTCATAGGAGAGCTCGCCAAGAGGTTTGAGATAGTGCTCGTGGATACCGCTCCAAGCCTTGGAGAAGAAACCCTCTGGGTCTTGAATGCAGTGAACGAGGCGATAATCGTGACGAATCCAGACCTGCCATCAGTGATAGAGGCCCTGAAAATGGCGAAACTGATAAACACCTATGGCATCAAACTCTTGGGGGTCATTTTAAACAGGCAGAGAAAGAAAGCGCCTCTTTCGAGGGAACAAGTCATGGCCTTGCTCGGGCTCCCATTGATAGGAGAGATCCCTGAAGATAGAAGGGTGGAAGAGGGGATAAAGTACAGCATACCCGTGGTACACCTGTACCCAGATGCCAAGGTTTCTTTGGCCATGAAGAAAATAGCAGGCGAGCTCGTCGGCGAGGGTTTCCAATACCCCTCCCTCTTTCAAATGCTTAAAAGGAGGTTAGGCTTATGATGGAAAGGTTGAGGGACATGGTGGTGGAGGACTTCGACATCTCTCAGATAAGCCCCATTGAAGAACATATGAATGCTGCTAAGGAGTTGAAGGAGAACATAGAGCGCGTAGAGGAGACCCTGGCCTACTTGAAGGAGAAGGGGATAAACTCAGTGATCAGCGTGAACTACCAGAAGAAGGTGATAAGGCTGCCCAGCGAGGAGTTCATGAGGTTGGCGGAGATCGCAGAACCTAAGATAGAGGAGTCCATCCTTGGAAAGAAGGGCAAAATATCCATGGGAGACGTGGAAATTCACGCCTTGTTGAATGAAGGACAAGTGAGCGAGTTGATGAGCACCAAGTATCCGTTCAGGTTTTGGTACTGTGAGAACGTAGTCACAAACTTGGGAGAGTTCTACGATGCTCTAGATAAGGTGCCATTGAATTCCATAAAGCACCACTTGAGTCAAGGGGATTTTTCTAAGTGGCTCTCCTTCATAGGCGAGGAAGAGCTCAGCAAGAGATTCGCAGAATTTGAAGGCAAAGAAAACTATGGAGAAGACGTCAGAGCCACCCTAAGAAACGTCCTCTTGAGCTACGTAGAAGAACAGATCAAGAAGAGACTGAACATATGAACCCCGAGGGATGTAGGAAGAAGTCCGAGTTAAACACGAATTTGAACCGGCACTTCATAGCGGACGAGGACCTCTTGGAATTTCTTTCGAATTTTGGAAAGGGGAAAGTGGTGTTAGAAATAGGAGGAGATGCTCTCCTGACTAGGAAATTAGTGGAGAAAGCAGAGAGAGTTTACGTGATAGAGGAGGACAAGGAATTCGGAGGGAAATTGGGTGGGGTAGGAGCACAAGTGATCACAGGAAATGCGTTGAAGGTGAAGTGGCCCCAATTCCAAGTCCTCCTCTCTAGCTCTCCTTCCTTAATTAACGAACCTCTCTTGTTTAGGATGACTAGGCACGATTTTGAGTTCGCTGTACTCGTAGTGTTAGAGGACCTCCACCGAGAAATGTCTGGGAAAGGGAAAATTGGGCTCTTGACTGGGGAGTTCTTCGAAGTGGAAGGACTAATGGAAGTGCCAAAACAAGCCTTTCGCCCAAAGCTCGAGGCGAAGGCCGTGGCGGTAAAGTTGAAGAGGAAGAAAGTCAACACACTTTTCTCCAAAGTGTTATTACAGTACGATAAAAAGCTCAAAAACGCCTTAAGGGAGGCTTTATGCTCTTTTGGGTTGACTAGGAGGGAGGCTAGATTCTTGGTGGAAAAGTTGGGGTTGGATGAGACGAAAGAAAAGAGGGTGATAAACTTATCCGACCAGGACTTCTTTGTTCTCTCCAATGAGCTCAGAAAGTTGGGGAAGGAGGTCCATAAATCTTAGCAGCTCGGAGAGGGGGTATATCTTCACCTTTCCCTCCTCCAACCAACTCATGATGATCTCTTGATCAACCTCGTCCAGTTTCCTCAGGATGTCATAGGACACCCCCACGTTCAAATCGGGGTTCTCTGGCTCCCCTGGCCCGAAGTAAGTTATGGTACCGTTTTCCACCCAGATCTCCCATTTCACGAGCTTATACGCCTTCCCCTCGTATTCGAAGAACGTGTAGAAGTGTATGGTGTAATTCTCTCCGAATAAGGTTCTCAACAGGGAGGTTATGTTCTCGTTCTCATTCACTTGACTTACGTTCACCTCCATCAAGATGGATTCTATGTCCTCCTTTTCCTTCATCAATGCGCTCATGTTCTCCTCACTGATGTTCACTTCCTCCACATCTCCAAACTTCGGAGGAGAAGTGGTTTGAACCAAGAGGTTCATGACCTCGAAGAGAGTCATGTTGAAGTTCTCCCTCAGCATCCTGTCTCCCATGTATCCACCGCTCGCGAGGAGTATGATGGAAGAGATGATGGAGAAGAGGAGCTTCTTACCCATGCAGTAAAGAAGTCACGTTCATTTATTAAGGTTTCTGGGGCCTAAAAGGTTTAAAAATGAACTCATTCAAAGTTTCTCATGGAGATCAGGGAAGCCGGGTCTTTCCTTGGAAAAGAAGTTAAAGTGAAGATAGATCGGCCCATGGGCTCGAGACATCCAAAATGAGGTTTCATTTATCTCGTCAATTACGGCTTCGTTCCTGGGGTGAGAGCACCAGACGGAGAGGAATTGGATGCCTATGTTTTGGGTGTATTCGAACCCTTAGAAGAATTCGTCGGGGAATGTATCGCGGTGATCCGCAGGTTAGATGATAATGAAAACAAGTTAGTTCTGGTTCCTGAAGGTAAAAAAATACTCAAGAGAGGTTTTTCAAATCAGAGGTCATCACGGAAAGGAAAGGTTAAAATAGCTTGTGGTCTTTTTCAATCATGTCCCTAGAAGAAAAATTGAACATCGCCATTATTGAGACTTCAGCGGAAAAGTTAGACCAGCGATTGTACGTGGCATTCTGCATGTACAACCTGAACCTCGTGAACAGGATCCTGGTGAGCGGGAGGAAGGGTGTGGGTGTGGCCGAGAAGTTCTTCAAGAACTGGAGGATTCCTTTGAGCCAAGTCATTTGGGAGAAGGATTCTAACGGGATCAAGGAAAGCATAAAGAACACGCTCCACCTGCTTTACACGATGAGGGATAGAGTTGGAAGGGTTTACTACATAGTGAATCACGAACACCTGAGGGATGCGGAGGCCATGTTCAAAAAGATTGCGAGAAAAATTGGCTACAAACCAGATACGGAGTTCCAGAGCTTGGAGACCAGCATATCTTACACCTCGCTTTGGAGTAGGAGTAAGAGAAAAGAAGGGGCATACGCATGAGGAAGTGGTGGATTGGAGTAGTGCTCGCCCTTCCCGAGGAAGGTTTGAGGGACAGACTAGAGTTAGCACTTGATATGTTAGAGAATGGTTCTTATGACCTACTCATCATGAGTGGTCCCCATAAAGAGGAGATCTGGGAGGAGGTGAGGAAGAGAGAGAAATTGCCGAGGGAAAAGATAATGTGGGAGGGTTCTTCGGAAAATCTCAAGGAGTGCGTAGAAAACTCCATCGCGGTAGTGTATGGGTTGAAGGAAAAAGTGAAGAGAGTGGATTATGTGCTTAACCTCAAAGGGATGGGGCGCTTGGAAGAGAGGATAAAGAAGGAAGCTGAGAAGACGGGTTACGCAAAGCTCGTGAGGAGGTTGCACGTGACTGGCGTGAAGTTTAAAAAGAAAAGTTAATCTCTTCTGTTATGACTCTTGAGGAGAAAATCAAAGTGGCGGTAGTTCCCACAGGGCCTAGGGAAGATTTCGTGAGGAGGTTAAAGGGAGCTCTCTACCTCTACAAGAAAGGACGCGTTGATCTCATCATGATGAGCGGAGCGCCGAGTTACTTGGACAAGCTGGCTACTCAAATATTCAAAAAGTATGGGGTGGAGAAAGTGCTCTGGGAGGGGTCGTCCCGAAACACTACAGAGAACGTGTGGAACTCTTTGGATGTTCTCTCACCTTTAGAGGCAGAAGTGGTCTTTGTCACCAATGACTACCATGGACCGAGGGTGCTTCGAGAGATACGGAGATGCATTCGCAAGAGAGACACTCCAAAAGTGGAACTCTTCACCGTGAAGTCCAAGGGTTTTCTCAGGAAGTTAATACCAGAGTTCCTGAAGATGCTCTTCCCTAAGGGTCCGAAGAGGCTCAAGAGATATCTCAACAAGCTCTATCTGTGATGGCTCGAACAACCCTGTTCACAGCTATGATGTAAGCGGCTGTCCTCATGCTCACCCCTTGGTTTTTCATCACCTTCGTGACATCCCTGAGGGAGTTCCTCATCCTTTCCTTGAGCCTTTCGAAGACCTCTTCCTTGTTCCAGTAAAGGCCAGTCCTGTTTTGAACCCACTCGAAGTAGCTCACCGTGACCCCACCTGCATTGGTCAGGATGTCTGGGACCACTACTATGCCTTTTTCCTTGAGGATCTCATCAGCCCTTGAAGTCGTGGGGCCGTTTGCCACTTCTAGAATCAACTTCGCCCTTATCCTGTCCGCATTTTTCTCGGTTATCTGCCCCTCTACCGCCGCGGGTATCAGAACATCCACGTCCAGTTCCAACAATTCTTCATTACTCATATCTTTCCCGACTTTTCCTTCCTTTCTCTTCCTCTCTATTACTTCCTTCACGTCCAACCCCTTTTCCTCGTAAATAGCTCCTTTGGAATCACTCACTGCTACTACTTTATACCCCAACTCACCCAATTTCCTCGCCAGATTCATGCCCGCGTTTCCAAACCCTTGGATCGCTACCTCCTTCCCTCTGATGTCAAACGTCTTCACGGCTTCCTGAAGCACGTAGACCGCCCCTTGAGCGGTCGCTTCTTCCCTTCCCTGGGAGCCTCCCAAAGAGAGAGGTTTTCCCGTTATCGCCCCAGGCTCGTGTTTTCCCACTATCTTCTCGTACTCGTCTAACATCCAAGCCATTACTTTTGAGTTGGTCCCCACATCTGGCGCAGGTATATCTCTATCCACACCGATGAAGGGGGCTATCTTCCTAATGTATCCCCTGCTCAATCTCTCCAACTCCCTTTCGCTTAATTCTTTGGGATTCACTATCACACCACCCTTGGCTCCTCCGAATGGCAGGTCCAGAAGGGCACACTTCCAAGTCATCAAAGAGGCTAGGGCTTTTATCTCGTCTAAGTTCACAGAAGGGTGGAATCTTATGCCGCCTTTGGTGGGGCCTCTTGCAGAGTTGTGTTGGACCCTAAATCCCTTAAAGACCTTCCTTCCACCATCGTCCATCCTAACAGGTATGCTCACCTCCAGGATCCTTTCAGGGGTCTTGAGCCTCTCAGCGACTTCTTCCTTGATCCTCAATCTCGAGATAGCCCCTTCCAAATTCTCCAAGACATCGTCTAAAAAACTCATTTTTTCCCACCTTTCAAGAAGAGGTAGGCAGAATAGGCAGCAAGGGCACCTTGAGAGGCAGCTGTTATGAATTGTTTGAATTTGGTGACGTTGGTGATGTCACCAGCCGCGTAGACCCCTTTCACGTTGGTCTCCATGGTCTTAGGATTCACCTCTACATACCCCTCCTCATCCAACTTCACTCCAAGCTCCTTGGCGATGCTGGTGGAGGGGACGTCACCTATCTCGATGAAGACCCCATCCACCGGGAATTCTTCTTCCTTCCCTTCTCCCTTGAAAGGTTTCAGCACAAGGGCTTCCACTTTTTCTTTCCCTTCCACTCTAACAGGCACCCTATTGTACACGACCTTTACTTTTGGAATGGAGAGGACTTTTTCAGTGAGTAAGGGCTCTGCCCTGAGCTTTTCCCTCCTGTAAATGATATGAACCTCCTTCGCGTGCTCGGAGAGTATGAGGGCGGATTTCACCGCAGCATCAGACCCGCCTATCACTGCTACTTTCTTCCCTTTGAATAAGGGGCCATCACAGGTGGCACAATAGCTGACGCCTTTTCCGAGGAGCTTGTCTTCTCCTGGGATGTTGAGTCTCCTCCTCTCAGAGCCCATCGCCAAGATGATGGCCTTGGACTCGAAGCTCTCATCATCCAGGGTCCTCACTGTGAAGTTCCCCTTCTCTTTCCTAACCTCCACGACCTTTCCCCTCAAGATCTTTGCCCCAAACTCCTCCGCTTGTTCCCTGAACTTCCTCATGAGCTCGGAGCCACTTATGGAAAGAAAGCCCGGATAGTTCTCCACTAAATGGGCCTCCATCCCCTTTCCTCCTATGACCTCTCCTATCACCAAAGTCCTCAACTTGTACCTGACCCCATAAAGGCCTGCACTTAACCCAGCTGCACCAGCCCCCACAATTATTAGGTCATACATTTTCCATCTCCTTTTTTACAGCCCTCGCGAGGTACAAATCAGAGGGGGGAACTCCCTCAAAGGCGAGCTTTCCATTTATCAAGATGGCTGGCACCCCCATTATCCCGTGCTTCCTGGCGAGCTCTAATCCCTTCTGAGTTGCCACAGAGACTTCCTCAAAATCCACGTCCAACGCCTTCGACACCCTCTCAGCCATCTCGACCGCGAGTGGACAGTACGGACAGGTCGGTGAGGTTATGATTTGTATCAGCACTTTTTTCCTCATGGGCTGAAAGAAATCACTTCAGCTTTATTATATTTACCTTCCTCTCCTTCACTTTCTCTATCAATCCATTCCTCTCGAACTTCTTGAGGATCCTGTGAACCTTCACCCTGGATAACCCCGTGTTCCTAACTATCCTCGCCTGGGTAATCTCCCCCTTCTTAACGATCTCTTCTAAGACCTTCCTCTCTTCCTCGTCCAAGAGCTTTGCTATTATATTCCAGTCCTTCTCCTTCGCTTCTTTCGTGCTCAGGATTAGGTAATAGATGCTCGAGCCAACTAACAGCCCAAAGGAGGCGGAGAGGGGGACGAATAAGTAAATAGGTATCACGCAACCGCACACGTTCCCACTTTGTATGCTCATTGCCACGTATAAGGAGGTCAAGGAGATTATCAGCACGAAACTCGCTAAGATAGCTGTCGTGAGCATTATCCTCTTTTTCTCCGAGAGTTTCATCCTTAGAGAAAACTCCCTTGTGACTTTTAAAGATTAACGAGTTTCTTCAAATCTTCTTTTATCACGTCCCTCAAATTGGGATTCCTTAGGGCAGCGGCAGGATGATAGGTGAGTAAGACTTTTATCTCTCCCCACATGGTCCCGATCCTGAAGACCTCACCATGCATCCTCTCCATGGAGGTGAATCTCATGTTGTATCTGTCTAAGAT
>Ga0180300_10001699_pt1 | contig 10262 bp, 10 predicted proteins | sample GuaBasSediGuay15_FD_121798 | JGI IMG/M metagenome (GOLD analysis project Ga0180300, IMG submission 121798) | Subseafloor sediment microbial communities from Guaymas Basin, Gulf of California, Mexico - Guay15, Core 4569-2, 21-24 cm | ecosystem: Environmental > Aquatic > Marine > Hydrothermal... | reverse complement strand
ACTGAGCTATATGCTCGTGAGAGATATGATGATCTAAGAGATACTTACAGTGCAGTAACAAAATGGGTTTTATCGCTTTCTTTCCCCGCTTTCCTTTTGATGGCTCTTTTCTCTGATGACGTCATAAAAATATTGTTTGGCGCTGAGTATGCCACAGGAGCGGAAGCTTTAGTCATATTGGCACTTGGTTCTTTTATATCCACTGTTCTTACCCGTGCATCTGATGTTATTAGGGCTTTTGGCAGGACAAAAATAATAATGGGATGCACCCTTACTGGTTCAGTAGCAAATTTCTGCTTGAATCTTTATTTGATACCGCTGTTTGGAATAAATGGAGCGGCAATGGCAACTGCGGCATCAGTTGTTTTTGTGGATGTTACTTTTTTAATATATGCATACCATATTAGCAAGATCCATCCATTTAAGCGCAGTCACCTAAAACCGATATTTTCGGCAATTGCAGCAATTTTAATTGTTTATGGGATTACAAAATATTTAATCGGCATTTCTTTTTTTGTTTTGATTGCGATGCTTTTTCTTTTTTTAGCGACTTATTTCTTTTTACTTTTACTCATAAAAGGATTTGATGAGAACGATTTGATGATTATGAGGGCGATAGACCAGAGGTTAGAGATGAAGTCTGATTGGATACGGGAAATAATAAAGAGATTTTTGTGAGTATAATATTTGCGGCATTTCTAAAATGAAAACCTCTTATCACTTCTCTAATTTGTGGTATATTCTCTGGCTGTAATGGTTCTGGCTGTAATGGTGTTTTTTTACCCCTCTGGATTCACCTTGCAGTGGAAGATCAGTGTACCACCGCGCTTCGGTGTGACTATCGCTAGTGCCTTGTTTAAGCAAATTATAGCTTTGAGATAGATTAAGTCCAATCCATGAGGAAGCTTTGAGATGCCCATGGGATGAAAGAAGAATGTGGATGTATAACCGATAAGTTCAAACCCGCAGGCTTCAAGCTGAGATTTTACCCCCTCCATTGTGTGGTTTACTCTATTTCCACCCGAGCTTTTAAAGAAGAAAAAGTTATTGATGAATCGTAACATGTAATCTTGATTTGCAGTTGTAAATATTAATTCACTATTATTATCCATAACGCGTTTCATCTCATAGAGATATTCAGTGAGATTTTTAACATACTCGAACATCCCCATACAGACAACCAGATTAAAGGATTTATCTTTAAAAGGAAGATGCTTTGCATCTCCAAGAATAAATTCACCATCGTATTCGCTCTTTGCAATTCTAAGTCTTTCCTTGGAAAAGTCTATGCCAACGGCTGTCTTTGCTTTTGATTCAATAAGACCTACAAACCATCCTACTCCAGTACCGACATCTAATACAATTTTTTTATTATCTATCTTAGAAAGACTAAGAAAGACATCGCCCTCGAGATTCTTGAAGTACTCCAGAAGTCTTCCTTGATAACGCATAGCGGATTTGGCAGCTGTTTTGTTGTAGTACTCGATAATTGCTTTCATAGGACTATACATTCTTTATATATTACACTATTTAAAACTTTATTATCACTATCAAATAACGAAGAACAAAATGAAAGAAGTGTCAGAGAAGGTGCTCGGTTTTTCGCGTTTATGGGTATGGCATCCCGAGAACTTAGAACAGCGAACCAGAATAGATTATGTGAAATACATATCCTATGAGGATATCCCTCTTTCAAAGTTATTCCCTGGCTTCAAAAAATACAATCGCATGACCTTGATAATTGATTTGACTAAGTCACGTGAAGAAATTTGGCGCGATTTCAAGAAGAGATGCAGAAATTCAATCACAAAGGCAGAGAAATTGGGTCTTTTCGTGGTGAAGAGTTCGAAAACAGAGGATTACAATGATTTCCATCAAGCATATATGCTATTGTGTAGAAGAGAATTACTCATACCTCATTCACTTAAATTCTATAAGCAGGGTGATTTATTTTTGGTTAAGCAGAATGACAAGACAGTTTCTGCTGCTATCATGATGAAAGATGAGAGGCATGCTCATCAAACTATGCAGGTAAGTATGGAGAACATACATGGGCGAAATAATCTTTATATGGGAGATGATAAAATATGCCAAATCGAAAGGGATAGAAACTTTTGACCTCGGAGGGATAGCAACAGACCCGGAGAAGAGGAAGGAATCAGGTGTATCATTTTTTAAATTGTCCTTCGGCGGCAAAGTAACCCCTGTGTTTCATTACGAAAAGATCAACTCGAAAAAGTACATGCTATTGCAAGCGGCTGAAAAGGCAAGGAGTAAAGGACTTCTGCCAGATTTCGTTTTCAGATTTCTTCATTAATATATCTTTTAATAACCTCTGAGATTGTAAGCAATTCATATCCCTCCTTCTGTAAAGTTGTTATTACTTTCCTTAGATTGTTAAATTCATCCAGCATCTTCTGTCGTTTTGGATGGAGTTGCAGAACCATACTTTTCTCCTTTTTTATCTGTCTCGCTAAGAATTTCCAGAATTTTCGCCTATATTCTAAGTTATCTGATTGTGGTTTAACAACCCCATCAGTCGGTCCTGTAACCGTAATTTGGTATAGGTTTCCTATTTCTTTACTCACGTTAAATTCTTCCCCTTTTCTATCACTAACCGCAACGAATCCAAGTTCATCTAAAATAGAGAAAGTAATTGAATTCCCGGAATAACAGTGCGTTCTCCATGAGCGTATTCTCACGCCTATTTTTTTAAATGCCTCTATGGTTTTCAAAATATCGCTTTTTTGATAGAATCGCGGACCGTAAAAAGAACCGCATAGGAGGTAGAAGATATAATGATGCAGGGCACCAAAATTGACTCCTCTTACTTCGAGAGAAGACAGAAATGGAGAAAATCTTAACGCATGATAGGTGTGCCCTCCAAGCTCTATCCCTTCAATTTTGCTAATCTCCTTAAAAACATCTGGATGTTCATCCACACACTTCCCGGTAACAAAAAGCGTTCCACGTGCACCAAGCGATTCGAGTACCTCACTATATTCTTTAGCACATCTATATTCAATCCTTCCCCATGCCTTTTCCTCAGAATTTGGGTCTCCTATATAGTGATGAACATCACCAGTTATGCAGGCAATTTTATTCATTTTTGCATCATGTCCTTTTATGTAATACTTAAATAAGAGTTTAAATACCTTTAAAACTTCAGAAGCAAAATTTAGATAAGGATATAAAGTGACGTCACCTAAAAGATAAATGAAGGGATATGATGAACTTGACTTTGTCAAATTACTTTCAAGAACCATAAGTTTATTGAACTTCGTTGAATAAAAGGAACAACACAACTCCAGTCCGGCATATTGGAAGAATGAGCGCAGCAACGACGTCTGCGTACGCATCTTCCCCAGTGAGGTGGTGACCGCCTGATGGAGATCATCCACATCCTCAGGGATAAAATTCGCCAAGTCGCTATACTTACTGTGATTCCAGACCATTTCGACCGGGTTCAGATCAGGGCGTAAGCGGGCAGCCATTCCACTTCAAACCTATCGGGATGTTCTTCCTGCAATAAGCGCACCGCTTTGCGATGAGCACTATAGCGATCCAATACCAGGATGAACTTGCCTCGCAGATGCCGGTGCAGCAAGGTAATGAACTCGATTACTCGCTCAAAGTTGATGTTCTGGTTATGGATCTGAAAGTGGAGTCCCAAGCGATGTTGCACCGGAGAGACGGTGATCCCTGTAATCGCCGAAAGCCAATCATGACGATCCCAACTGTACAGGATCGGTCTCTCTCCTCTTGGCGCCCAGGCGGCAATCGCCTCATCGTCTCGCTCCCGTGCCCGTCGCTCCGGCTTCTGGGGACTCCATCCCATCCCCTTGAGGATGTACCACACATACCCCGGATGGTATGTCACCCGAAATTCCTGAGCTATCACCTGAGCTACGCGCTTCAGGTCCACAAATCGGTCGGGAAAACGGCTGCCCTTGCGTCTTTCAACAAGATGCCTTCCAATTCCTTCTTCTGTTCGGCTGATAGCTTGAGCGAGCGCCCCAGATGGGGTTTGGTGCGTAAGGCGTCCAGTCCTCCCTGTTTCAGCTGTTGTTTCCAGCGGGAGACCGAGGAGGGAGAAACACCGATCAACCAGCTCACTTCGCGAACGCCTTTGCCCTCTAGCAACAGCCGGCCGCCAATCATGTGGTGCATTACAAATGCTAAAAAAGAAAAAAACTTTATATATTGAAACATGTACTGAGATATTAAAATAAAAAGTAGATAATAAGCATAGAGGAGGGAGGGAAAATGAGAATAGGAATTGTAGGATGCGGAAGTGTGGCGAATGAGGAGCATCTCCCCACGCTTGTTAAAATGGAAGATGTTGAGGTGGTTGCAGTTTGCGATGAGGTAGAAGATACGGTTATTAAAACAGCGGAACGTTTTGGAATTGACAACCATTTCAGTGACCTAACCTCAATGTTAGAGAAACAAGATATGGATGTGGTGGATATTTGTGTGCCTCCACAGAACCATGCGGCTTTGGCAGTAGAAGCCATGAATGCTGGTTATCATGTCATCGTGGAAAAACCAATGGCGGTAACCACTGAGGAAGCTGATAAAATGATTGATGCTTCTAAAAGAAACAATGTTAAACTCTCCGTTATTCACAATCTTTTATTTAATCCGCTTATAATGGAAGCAAAATCTTTGGTGGAGAGCGGAGCTGTTGGTGATTTATTGGGGGTTGATATCAAATGGCCTGTGCATGCACCTCCGAATAAAAGTCACTGGACTTATACTCTTCCTGGTAAAACTATTGGTGAAACTCTTTCTCATCCTATATATCTGATGTTAGCTTTTTTACATAATGTCAATGAAGTGCGTGTTTTTAAAAGAAAATTGAGGGGTAATGATCTGATGCCTGTTGATGAAGTTAAAATCATATTAAATGCAGAAAATGGTATAGGAACTATTTCCTTATCAGCAAATCTACCTGTGCTGAAAGCGGCGAGAACTATTGATATTATTGGGACTGAAGCAGCACTGCATGGTTCCATTTATACAGCTACATTGATTAAACACAAATTTAATAACGACTCTTCTATTTCAATGGCAATGGATAACATCAGTTCGAGTTTTCAATTATTAAAAGAAACAGCGTCAGCATCATTGAGAGCCCTGAGAAAGTTCCCAAGCAGTCATCAGATTATAATCCATCGTATAATTAACAATTTACTAAATAACAAAGAGCCTCCTGTTTCTCTTGAAGAAGCAAGAGAAACTATTAGAATAACTGAGATTATTTGCAAAGAGATTGAATCACAGTAACTTAAAATGTCTCAGATCGAGAATTACGTATCATATAGCAAGCGTATCGGAAAAAATCACTATTACGCTCTTCCTGGTTTGCCCTACTGGATTAGCTACTGGTATCAAATTTATTTCATCTTGAGCTTAGAAAAGAATAGAATTTTGGAAATCGGCATAGGTGATAAAGTTGTAAGTGATTACTTGTTAAAAAAAGGTCTTGAAGTAGTGACTTGCGACATCAATAGTAAATTAAATCCAGATTTCATAGCAGATATTGTTAATCTGCCATTCAAAAACAACCAATTCGATGTTGTTCTATGCTGTGAGGTTTTAGAGCATCTACCTTTTAATAAAGTGCAAGATGCACTAAAAGAGATATACAGAGTTACAAATAGCTATTCTGTTATATCACTGCCTTATTATAGCCTATCTTTTTCATTTTCATTCAGGTTTTTCTTTCAGAAAATAAGAGGTTTTACCATTAGGATTCCTTTACTTAGAAAGGCTAAGTTTGATGGGCAACATTATTGGGAAATAGGAAAGAGAAAGTATCCCCTTAAAAGGATTAAGAATGTTATTAACCAAGCTGGCTTTGAGATTGTGGACGAAAAGTCTGTCACCCTTAATCCTTATCATTATTTCTTTATTTTAAGAAAAATTTAATAAAAAATCATTAATCAACTCAGGAAATCTTTCTGCTTTTTCCGTTTTTACCTCGAAACAGCTTGCTTTTTCTATTGCTTTTTTTATTATATCCTCATGCCTCTCTCTCATTTCTTTCAAATTAAGCCTTGGGTCTAAGTAAGAATAACCCCGGAGTATTTGGTTTGTATTAGAATTTATTATACGTGAGCTATAATTTATCGCATCCTCAGTAGTGATTAAAAGACGTCGAACAGCCTCTTCGTGGTTTATTTCCTTTACCGCATCTCCTCTATCTTTCTCAAGGAAGAATAATTTGTCGATTTCTGCTTTGTTATCAATTTTATCTTCTGGAATGTTAACCTCTTTTGTTATTTTTAACTTATTCAGAAAAGGTATTCTTTCAAATGGGTTAAAGACAGATTTTCGCACTATTTGTGGATAGGAATAAGCATAACCATTTGGACTAATAAGTGTGAAATCATCTGACAAAAATTGAAAAGATTTTTGAAGCAAAGATAAGGAAGTTAAAGTTTTACCTGTATCACTCCAAGCTGATAATAACACCCCCTTTTTATTTTTACTTACACATGCTGAATGGATTAGCGTATATCCTTTTTGTATGAACTTTAACCAAACGATAAATCCAAGCAGTTCAAAAACGCCGTTAAATATCCGGTAATTCTTTGTGAAAAAGAGTTCCGTATTCCCAGTTAGATTCTTTATCATTAGCTTTAAGTCCCCAAATGTATGAGACTTATAAATGATAAAATCGTCTCCTTTAAACAATCTTAATCCAAGTGGTCTTAACTCTTTGAAATCCACATCGAATTTACCTTCCATTATATTCAAATCAACTTCGTCGATTTCATCCACTTTAAAATAGTTTGGAATCCTGTCCCACTTAATCAATTCAATATTTGTCTTTACCTTCAAGATATCATGAATTGAGTAGTATGTTTCCATTTGTTCCTCTCCTTTATATCCTCTCCCCAACTTTTAACTTCCTTATTCGCTCTTTTATTTTTCCCCTTTCTCCCCCTTCCTTACCCACTCTTTGATATTTCACCTCTCTTCTTCCTGGCTCACTATTTCCCTTGAAGATTTCTTTTAAGACCTTGCCATCCATATCTTCAGGCACCGGAACATTATACATATGTAGTATAGTTGGTGCTAAATCTAAAATACTCGTTCCTTCTAATTTTTTGCCACCACCTTTTATATCAGGTCCGTACGCAATAAAAATCCCATTTAAGCGATGCGAAGCATTCCTTGATCTCTTAACTTTATCAAATGTGAAGAAATCATTGTTTCCTATACTCGTGCTGAGGAGAAATTTATATTCACCGAAAAGAGGTATCAAGTCGGGTGCGCCATCGAGATAATCGCCGCTAAAGAGGTCTTCTTTTTTGTATATTGTAATATTTAGGTCATTTCCCACAGGGGGCTTTAAATTCTTAATATCGTTTAGAATATTATTGCGGATTTTAATATACTCTTCGGGATTTTTTGTATTTATATAGATTCCATTTCCCAAAGCCCATGCTTTTGTTTTCTCCCAATCCACATAATTAAATGCAAGAGCATCATCCCATTCTATCACATTCTTCTCCTCCGGTATAGACCGTCTTATCCAGAAGGGTAGTTGCTTCGTGAGTTCTCTTAAGCCCAATTTTAAGGAGATGGCTAATAATTTTTCCCTTGTAATTCCTATCTTGGCTAAACCCTTAGAGATGCCTTTTTGTTTTTTCCTCATAGCCAGATAACCATTTTGTATTAGCCAATCATTAATATTAAAATGTCCGTGCAAAATACCTGCTCCGTGATCTGACATTATTATAATATTTGTATCAGAGGAAAACAGATTCTTAAAATCTCCTATTGCTTTATCAACTTGCCTAAGAAAGTCAATAACCTCTTCTTCTTTCTTTTTATTGTTCTCAAAAAATGGATGGTTTTTATCTATATATTTCCACATAAAGTGTTCCATCCAATCAGTTTCATTAAATACGACCATAACGAAGTCACATTTTCTTTTTCCTAGTAAATACGTTGCTACTTTTACTCTTGCTTCGAAAGACCTATTAATAGCATCCATAATAGTTTCGGATTTCTTCACTTCAAAGCTCACCCGATAAGAAGTAGAAATTCGCAATATTTCCTCTTTCAATTCCTCAGGATAAGTGAAATTTGATTTTATATCGGGGGTCAACATACCTGAGACCATGAATCCACTTACAGGTTCAGGGGGATAAGTAAGGGGGATGGCAAACAAACCTGTGGTATAGCCATTTTCATTTAAATAATTCCATATCTTCCTTGATTTTACATCCTTGCTTGAAACTGTTCTTGCACCAAATGATTCCTTTTTCGAGGTCCCATACACACCTATTTTCCCAGGATTTTTCCCGGTATAGAAACATGCCCATGCGGGAACTGTATCTGTTGGGATTACAGATTTTAAATTCCCATACACACCTTTGTTCATCATTTCCGTGATGTTTTTAAAAATTCCTCTGGCTTTATACTGTTTATATAAGTCAAATGTCATTCCATCTAAACCAATGACCAATAATCTACTATATTTCATCGCCATGCCCCCAAGATGAAGCAATTATGACTAACTCTGCCCATGTTTCTTTTTTCATTGTCATTGCTTATTTATAACCTCCTCAAAGACATTTATTGTTTTATCTGCCACTTTATCCCAGGAAAATTCCCTCTCTGCTTTTTCTCTACTGTATTCACCCATCTTTTTATAATCCACTTTTGTTATCAATTCCATTTTCTCTGCGAGCTTTTCTACATCTCGTGGTGGTACCAAAAATCCGTTTTTTTCATTCTCAATTAAGGAACTCATCCCTGGAATATCGGATGCGATTACAGGCAGACCATAGCTCATAGCCTCTAAAACTGCCATTGACTGACCCTCCCAATGTGTAGGAAGCACAAAAACATCAGAATTTTGGTAGATACTTCCCAGAGTAGCTCTATCTGATATGTAACCTGTAAATAATATGTTATTTCTTCTGTATAGATGTTTTATTTTCTCAGATACCCAACCAACAATCACAAGTTTTTTTCCATTGCATTCAAGAAGATTAAATGCTTTAATCAGCTCTCTGATACCTTTTTCTTTCTCTACACGACCCACAAAGAGATAAATAAACTCTTCTGAGTTCCTATGTATGGGCACAGGCTCGGCATCAGATATGGCTTTCGTATTCTCGGGTATGTCTATTCCGTTGGGTATCACCACAATTTTTTCATTATCCACGTGATCATACTTTACAATAGCCTTTTTGTGGTCTTCTGTTAAGGTTATGATTTTATCTACACCTACCAGCGACATTTTTTCTAAAGGGATTAATGGCAAGAACCAGAGGTATTGCTTCAAGTCCGCTATCTTATTTTGTATGTTATGTAATTTAAATTGCCAGGGATATATAAGGTGGTTTACAATAGGTTTTTTAAGAAGCTTTTTTATTATAAATCCTAATGCACCTGAAGTGCCTATTGTGTAAATGAGGTCTAATTTTTCCTTCCGATTAATTTTTATAAGTTTGAAAAAAGAAGAGAATGTGAATATTAAGTTCCCGGTAAATGCTCTAAGTGGCCATATATAGAGAGATGGAGCGTAATAGAACCGTTTTTCTTCATTCTCTTTTATTCGTGCGGAGATTATGTACACTTCATGCCCTCGCATCTCAAGGTGCCTTCTCAGGTTACGCAAATAACTGTTAACCCCTGCTCCGCCCGTTTCCCCCAAAAAACTCGGATACAGTATACAAATTTTCATTTCTTTTCACCCACATCCACCCTTTCAGATTTTCTCTGTGGTGCACCCCAGTTTGCTTTATCCCATCTTATCATTATTCTGTCTATTAATAAATCTTATAGTATATTATGGTTATATAAAATATCATTGTTACTATGCCACGAGTATGCATAACCGGAGATGTGCACCATGATTTAGGATTTAATGTAGTGCCAGACATAGAAGCTGCAAAAGGGTACATAAAATCAATCCGGAAGTTTAATTCAAAAGCCACTCTTTTTGTAACTGGAAAGTGCATAGACGAAAACAGACACTTTTGGGAGAGAATTCCGCCTGAAATAGAATTAGGTGCGCACACCTATTCCGCATGGAGCCCGATGATATTTCGCAAAAAATTAGTCCACTGGCTTTATGATAAGGTTTTTGGCACTGAATACGGTCCTTATCTGTATCAATACTACGATATCTGGAGAACAGTCAAAAGCTTCGAAAAAATAAATATGAAGCCAGTTTGTTGGAGAACCCACGGTTACGCAAGCAACGAAGACACAAAAAAGATTTTAGCCAAGTT
>Ga0180300_10001698_pt1 | contig 10262 bp, 8 predicted proteins | sample GuaBasSediGuay15_FD_121798 | JGI IMG/M metagenome (GOLD analysis project Ga0180300, IMG submission 121798) | Subseafloor sediment microbial communities from Guaymas Basin, Gulf of California, Mexico - Guay15, Core 4569-2, 21-24 cm | ecosystem: Environmental > Aquatic > Marine > Hydrothermal... | reverse complement strand
TCCAGTGTAAATTATCTGATCAGCAGTATTCCTTAACTCTATCTCTTCCTTCCTCTTTTTATCCTCCTCTGCAAATTTTTCTGCCTCTTTTCTCATTTTTTCTTCCTCCTCTTCAGAAAGCCTTACAGCGTTTGTTACTGTTATGTGTTTACTTTTACCAGTTCCGAGATCCTTTGCAGTTACATGGAGTATCCCATTCTCATCTATCTCATAGGTTACTTCTATCTTTGGAACACCTCTTGGAGCAGGTGGGATTCCATCAAGTATAAATCTACCAAGGGAAACATTGTCTTTGGCAAGCGGTCTCTCTCCCTGAAGTATGTGAACTTCTACAGAGGTCTGATTGTCTGCTGCAGTTGTGAAAACCTGAGTTTTCTTTATAGGTATAGGGGAATTTCTCTCTATCATCTTCGTAAAAACCCCTCCAAGGGTTTCAATTCCAAGAGTAAGAGGTGTAACATCCTGAAGAACTATTTCCTGTTTGACACTTCCTTCTATTATTCCTGCCTGAATAGCTGCTCCAGTAGCCACACACTCCATAGGGTCAATTCCCCTCTCAGGGGGTTTGCCAAAGAAATCCTCGATAAACTTCTGAACTATTGGCATCCTTGTAGGTCCACCTACAAGGATTATCTTGTCTATATCCTTTGGCTCAAGTTTTGCATCTTCAAGGGCGCGGGTTAAAGGACCTCTACACTTATCCACTATGGGCTTTACAAGTTCCTCAAGCAGAGCTCTTGAAACCCTCATAACAAGATGTCTTGGTTCATTTCCAATGCTTGTTATAAAAGGAAGGTTTATTTCTGTTTCAAGAACACTGGAAAGTTCAATCTTGGCTTTCTCCACTGCTTCTCTCAGCCTTGGAAGAGCTTGTTTATCCTCTCTTAAATCGACTCCTGTATCTTTTTTGAACTGCTCAATGACATAATTCATCAATGCTTCATCCATATCTCTTCCACCAAGCTGGGTATCACCTGCAGTTGAGATAACCTGAAAAACTCCTTCTCCAAAATCCATTATGGTTACATCAAGGGTTCCGCCACCAAAGTCAAAAACAAGGATCTTTAATTCCTCTTCACTTTTGTTAAGTCCGTATGCAAAAGCTGCAGCAGTAGGCTCGTTTATAAGCCTTACAACCTCAAGTCCCGCAATCTTTCCTGCATTCTTTGTAGCCTGTCTCTGATTATCATTAAAATATGCAGGAACAGTTATTACAGCTTTTTCAACCTTTTCTCCAAGGAATGCTTCTGCATCCTTTTTTATCTTTTGAAGAATAAAAGCTGATATTTGTTCAGGGGTGTATTCTTTTCCAAATATCTTTACCTTATAGTCTGTTCCCATCTTTCTCTTTATACCTGTAACTGTCCCTTCAGGATTTAAAGCCATCTGCCTCCTTGCAGGTTCTCCAACAAGGAGTTGCCCATCTTTAGTAAAAGCAACTACAGAGGGAACAGTTTTTCCTCCAAGAGAAGTTCCTTCTGCAGCAGGTATTATTGTTGGCTTTCCGCCAATGATAGCTGCAGCAGCAGAGTTAGATGTACCAAGGTCTATCCCTATGATTCTTCCCATGTCAGTTCACCTCCTTTTTATATACCTTGACATAGGCAGGTCTTAAAAGTAAATCACCTATTTTGTAACCTTTCCTTAAAACAGCGCTTATCTTGCCGTCCTTTTCTTCATCATTGGTTAAATCTATGGATACAACCTGATGAATGTGTGGATTAAAGGATTCTCCTGTTTTTCCAATCTCCTCCACTCCTTCATTTTTTAAAAAATCTATAAATTGTTTCTCTATAAGTTCAAGTCCTTTTCTTAATTTCTCATCTTTAAAATTTATCTTGGCTCCTTCAAAGCTATCAAGTATATTAAGAAGAGAGGATATTATCTCGCCTCTCTGGCTTAGTTTTCTTTTTTCTTCCTCTCTCTCGATTTTTTTCTGAAAATGCCTGAACTCTCTCCTTTCTTTTTTTATAAGGAAAGAAAGAGCTCTTATCTCTTCTTTAAGTTCTTTTATCTTTCTCTCTTTATCCTTTATAACCTCAATAAGATACGGGGTAAGATCTTCTCTCTTAGTCATACCACCTCCTTTTTTAGCACTCAAAACCTTTAAGTGCTAATTTCAAGAAAAATTTTACATTAAAAAGTTGGACTTGTCAACTATAGTTAGTATTTGACAGCTTTAGGTAAAAAATATATAATTTTGTAAAGATAAATCCAAGGAGGTGAGTGATGGTAAGTTCCAGGAGACTTATTGGGATAATGTTAATTTTGATGTTGGCCGTAAGTTTGGTTTCTCTGTCTTTCTTCTCTGCCTGTGCACCTGAAGAAGAGAAACCACAGGAAGAAGGAGTAAAGAAAGTATTCTTTGGAATTGCAACGGGAGGAACTGGGGGAACATACTTCCCGGTAGGAGGAGCAATTGCACAAATTGTCTCAAACTTTGCAGACTATGACAACGTAGATGTTGTGGCTACAGCACAGACAAGTGGAGCATCTGTGGCAAACTGTAACTTAATTGGAAAACATGAGATTGAATCTGCATTTGCCCAGAATAATGTTGTTTATTGGGCTTATACAGGAACAGAGATATTTAAGGATAAAGAGCCGATCAAGAATTTGAGAGTTATTGCTTCTCTTTATCCAGAAACAATTCAAATAGTTGCTTTAAAGAAATCTGGAATAAAAACAGTTGAAGATTTAAGAGGTAAGAAGGTAGCCGTAGGCGATGTTGGAAGTGGAACAGAAGTTGATGCAAGAACAATACTTAACCTTCATGGAATAACATATGATGACATTGATGCACAGTATATGTCATTCTCGGAAGCCACTGATGCACTTAAAGATGAAAGGATTGATGCTGCATTTGTAACAGCAGGATATCCAACATCAAGTATTGTTGCCCTTGCTACTACAAAAGACATTATTCTTGTAAACATAACTCCAGAAATGGTTCAAAAGCTTGTAGAGGAAGTTCCTTACTATGCACCTGCAACAATTCCTGCAGGGACATACAAAGGACAGGATGAGGATGTTACAACAGTCACATGTCTTGCACAATGGGTATGTGACGCTGATTTAGACGAGGATCTTATTTATAATGTAACAAAGGCGTTATGGGAACATAGAGACTTTGTAGAGAAAGTTCATGCAAAGGGTAAAGACATAACACTTGAAACAGCTATTGATGGTGTTGCTATTCCTCTTCATCCAGGAGCAGAAAAGTATTACAAGGAGAAGGGGTTAATACACTAATATGCTTAACCTGAAGGGGTGAATTTCACCCCTTCTTTTTAAATGAAATTAAAATCAACTCTTTTAATAGTGGTTTTATTAATTGTAGGTATTTATTTTTCATTTTATAAATTTCATAAAAATCTATTGATAATAGATGGAGAAACAGGTAAAACACTTCTATCTTTCAGTGTTAAGAATAAAGATACCTTTGAAATAAGTTTTATCCACTCAGTTTCTCTCTCTCCAGTTTATGAGTATTACAGAATTGAAGATGACAGTATAATACTCTACGAAACAGATTTTTCGTATTCCAGTGCTGGACTTCCCACTGAAACAGAGGGTGACGAGAAACTCATTATAGAAAAAGACAAATTTAAATTAGTTAACATGAACAGAGTTTTTAAAGAGATAAATTATGGTGTTGTAAAGGAGTGGGATTTCAAACTACATATAAAGGGAAGGGAGTATAACCTTTCCAGGATGTTTGGTACAAGAAGAGTTATTATAACCCTCAGGAGGTAATTATGGTGGATGAGGAAAAAACTGAAGAGCTTCTTGAAAAATATGAGGTAAGTGCTAGAAGAAGAAAATTAAAAGGAATAGTCTATCTTATCGTCAAATTAATAGCCATAGCCTTCTCTGCTTTTCAATTCTACACAATAGGATTTGGTCTTTTTCCACCACAGATTCAGAGGCCGATACATGTAGGTTTTGCAATGCTTTTAATATTTCTCATTGTTCCACCTTTCAGAAAGGCAAGAAAGGATACTATTCCCTTCTATGACATAATACTCTCAATTCTTATTGTTCTTGTGTTTTTATATCCTGTAATTTTTTATAAACAACTTGTTCTAAGGGCTGGCTTACCAACAACCCTTGATCTTATTGTCGCAAGTCTTGCTGTTATCCTTGTTCTTGAGGGAGCACGAAGAATAACAGGAATTCCTCTGCCTCTCATTGCCACACTTTTTATTCTCTATGCACTCTTTGGTAGATATATCCCAGGATTCTTTGCCCACAGAGGGTATCCATTTACCCGCGTTGTTGACCATCTATTCTATACCCTTGACGGAATATTTGGAGTACCTATATCTGTATCTACAAAATTTGTCTATGCCTTTCTTTTATTTGGTGCATTATCAGAAAAAACAGGGCTTGGTGGATTATTTATAGACATTGCAAGGGCAATAACTGGAAGAGCAGTTGGAGGCCCTGCCAAAGTTGCAGTTATATCCAGCGGTCTTATGGGAACAGTAAGCGGAAGTTCTGTAGCAAATGTTGTCACAACAGGTTCTTTTACAATTCCATTAATGAAAAAAACTGGATACAGACCATACTTTGCTGGAGCAGTAGAAGCAGCTGCTTCTACTGGTGGACAACTCATGCCACCTATTATGGGAGCAGCAGCATTCATAATGTCAGAGTTTATAGGTGTTCCTTATTTGAGGATTGTAGCAGCAGCAATAATCCCATCTTTACTTTACTACTCTGGAGTTTTCTTCTCAGTCCATTTTGAGGCAAGGAGTTTGGGTTTAAGGGGACTAAGGAAAGAGGAGGTCCCAAATCTTAAGGAACTATTGCAGGAAAAGGGATACCTTTTAACGCCACTTATAATTCTCCTTTATAAACTTATCATGGGATTCAGTGTCCAGGATGCAGCTTTCTCCACAGTTGTTGCAACAATCCTTGTAAGTTTCCTTGGAGATATAGCAAAATTACTTACAAAAAGGTATGCGGAGAGAATTAAAGATTTATTCTTATACATATCAATATACATTCCCATAGCTTTCTTCTTCCTTCTAATATTCCATCCATCTATAAATCTTCATATATTAATTGCTACACTCCTTTCAGGAACTCTATCATCAATTCTCGGGCTTATTTTTTACATATGGAAGTCACCACCAGAAGTAACAAATCCTGTAAATGATGGACTTAAAAAAATTGGTATAGTTCTTAAGGATACAGCATTCATAGTGGTGGATGGTTTTGAAAACGGTGCATACAATGCCCTACCAGTAGTTGCAGCATGTGCCACTGCAGGTTATATAGCAGGGATGTCAACACTGACTGGACTTGCTCTTAAATTTGCAAACGCCGTTGTATCCCTTGCTACAAGTGTAACAAATGCTATAAACAGGGTTATTGGTGCAGTTGCCTCCTTCTTAATGCTTCCAAATGCTATGGCACTTACACTTCTATTTACTATGATTTCATGCATAATTCTTGGCATGGGTATCCCAACCACTGGAACTTATATACTTATGGCTATTATAACGGCGCCAGCTCTTGCACCATTCCTTACACATTATGAGCCAAGAATGGCAATGCTTATAGCACATATGTTTGTTTTCTATTATGGAATTCTTGCAGATATTACACCTCCTGTGGCACTTGCATCCTATGCAGGAAGTGGAATAGCAGGTTCAGATCCGTTTAAAACCGGCTTTACTTCTTTTAAAATTGCTCTGGCAGGATACTTAGTGCCTTTTGTGTTTGCCTACAATCCAATACTTCTTGGCGTAAACTTCCAGTTACTACCTGCCATACTTGCAATAGTCACAGCATTCATAGGAGTGATTGTACTTGCTGCCTCAACCATAGGTTTTCTATCAACTCAGCTAAAATACTATGAAAGAATAGTACTATTTATATCAGCAGTTTTACTGATAATTCCTGGATTCAAAACCGACATAATAGGTGTTTTAATTGCCATAGCTATATACTATCTTCAGAGTTTAAGAAAAAAGGAGAAAGATAATGTATAAACTTGTATTTTTCGGTCTTGGAACTATTGGAAGAGAGATACTTAAAACAGCTCTTTTAAAAAGGAGTTTTAAAATTGCTGGTGGAGTGGATGTAAATCCAGACATTATAGGAAAAGATCTCGGTGAATTAATTGGTGAAGAGAAGTTAGGGGTAAATGTGGTGGATAGTATAAAAAAGATTGAAGAAGCTGATGTGGTTGTTCACTCCACCTCCTCTTTCTTAAAAACAACCCTCCCACAATTTAAAGAAATAATGGAGGCTGGTTTTAGTGTTATATCCACATGCGAGGAGCTCTTCTATCCTTTTCATTTTCACAAAAAAGAAGCGGAAATGCTGGACAAAATAGCAAAAGAGAACGGAGTTAGTATTCTTGGCGCTGGTATAAATCCTGGTTTTGTACTTGATACCCTTGTCTCTTTTATAACCACCGTTTCAAGAGATATAGAAAAAATTACTGCAGAAAGGTATCTTGACGCTTCAAAAAGAAGAAAACAGCTTCAATTAAAAGTAGGAGCATCTTTGTCAAAAGAAGAATTTGATACATTAAAGAAGGATGGAAAGCTTGGACATATAGGGCTACCTGAATCACTAACCTATATTTTTGACTCTCTAGGCTGGAAAATTAAGGATATAGAAAACAGTCTTGAGCCTGTAATTGCTGAAGAGGATTTTGAAACAGAGTACCTTAAAATAAAGAAGGGATCTGTAAGAGGACAACATCAAGTTGCAAAAGGGATTTCTGAAGATGGAAGAGAGATAAAACTTATCTTAAGAATGGCTGTTGGAGAAAAAGAATCCTTTGACAGAATAAGAATAAAAGGAATTCCAGATATCGATCTTAAAATTGATGGAGGTGTTCACGGAGATATAGGAACATCCACTGTAATAATAAACTACATTCCGGGGCTTATGAAACTACCTCCCGGACTTCACTCAACAAGAGACCTTCCTCTACCGCATTTTACTATGTAGTTAAAAACCCCCGAGGATATCCATTATAGATTTTGAAAGAGCTTTCAACTCAAGTCTTATAAGACCAAGTTTAGCCTCTTTGTTTAATACGGCAAGAAGGGCAGAGGACTGATTAAGGCTTACTATAATTATGTAACCCTCAGTGCCTCTTGTGATAATTTCTTCAAGTGTTCCCCTCTTAAAATCCTCTATTGCTTTCTCTCCAAGCATTATAAGAGATGCAGAAACTGCTGCTGTTTTTTCTTCTTCCTCAAGCGGAAGAGTAGATGAAATGGGGAGCCCATCTTTACTTACAACTACGAGAGATTCAACAGTTTTATCTTTCTCCATAAGTTCACTTAGCTTTTGCTTGATTGTTCCAACTTCATCAATCATTATTATCTCCTCCTTTTTTAAGAATTTTATCACTTTTATACATACTTTTCAGCAAAGGTCTTTAAAAGCATAGGCGTTGTAATGGATGTTATCATCGCCATAAATACAATGGAGGTATATATGGGTCTGTTTACTATTCCCTGATTAAGAGCGATATTGGCAACAACTAACTCTACTGCCGCTCTTGCATTCATACCTATTCCAACCACAAGAGATTTCTTAAATGGCATTCCTGAAAGAAAAGCTCCAAAGCCTCCTCCAAAAATTTTGCCCACAAAGGCAACCACAACTATTGCAAGAAGAGAGAGACCTACTGCCTCTCCTGAAAGCACTATGGAAAAACCTGTCCATGAGAAGAACAGGGGAGCAAAAAAGCCCCATATCCATTTTTCAATAGATTCAATCTCTCCTTTCCTCAGGAAATTCCTTACTGTGAGACCACCAAAGAAAGCACCTATTATAAGATGAAGTCCAGCCATGTGTGCAAGCATGGAAAAGATAAACACCCATAACAGCACTATAGAGAGTCTTTCATTAAGAGAGAGTTTCTCCACTCTGGAGAACACAAATCTCCCAAGAAGTGGTCCAAGGATAATGGAGAGAGAAACAAAAAGGATAGCTATAAAAAGCAGTTTTATTAGAAAACTTACGTGTGGTATCTCTCCTGTCTTTCCTATACTGGTTAGAACAGAAAGTATAATTATGCCTATTATATCGTCAACTACAGCAGCTCCTATTATTGTCATTCCAACTTTTGTATTTAATTTGCCAATCTGAATAAGTGTCGCGACAGATAAAGCAACTGCAGTAATTGAAACTGATGCAGCAATATAGAGTGAAGCTGTGGTAGAAAGATTCAGCATTTTAATAGAAACAAAGTATCCTAAAGAGAAAGGTATAATTACTCCAAAAATTGCGGTGAATATAGCTTCTTTTCCAACCTTTAGTAAATCTGAAAGATCTGTTTCAAGTCCTGCACCAAGCATAAGGAAGACACCGCTAAAATCTATCACAGCCTTCATTAAGTCACTTGCCTCTTCGTGGGAAAAGAATCTTAATATTGCGTGACCCTCGGGAACAAATATTCTTGGAAGTATAAAGAGAAGGACAGGACCCACAATTATTCCACCTATTATCTCACCTACTATTTGGGGTTGTTTTAACCTCATCATCAAATGACCAAAGAAGAGGGCTGATGCAAGAAGAAGAAATGTGTATACAAATACATCCATTATTTACTCCATAGATTCTTTATAATTTCCATGCAGTTCAAATCGCCTATAACCTTCTTATTTTCATCAACCACTGGTAACTCTTCAATCTTTTCTGCCACCATGGCCTCAAGAGCATCAACAATATCTTCATCCTCAAGAACATATATTGGTGGAAGCATAATATCTTTAGCCATCTTGGCCTTGGATATTTTTAAAGCATCATACGCATCTTCCTTTGCAACAGTTCTTTTACCTTTCAAAATATGCGTGGTTTTAAGAACAATGGATGTTGGTATTATCCCCATGAGTTCCTCCTTTTTGTTCACAATATAAACACTTCTTGAACGCGGATCTTTAAGTAAAACCTCCACCACTCTTTCAATAGAATCCTCTTCAAAGACAATAGGGGGCTTTATCGTTATTGTTCTGTGAATATCTCTTACCTTCATTTCATATACACCTCCATTTCTCTTCTAAGTTCAGCGTATAAAGGAAATCTCTCACAAAGAGAAAGAACTTCTTTTTTTACTTCATTTAGAATACTTTCATTCTCCGGGTTCTTTAATACCCTGGCAATAAGTTTCCCAACAACTCTCATTTCCTCCTCTTTCATCCCTCTTGTAGTCAATGCGGGGGTTCCAAGTCTTATTCCACTTGCCACAAAGGGCTTTTCGGGATCAAATGGTATTGTGTTTTTATTTACTGTAATATTTACACTCCCCAGCAGCTTCTCTGCTTTTTTACCTGTTATCTTAAAGGGTCTTAAATCTACAAGCATTAAGTGATTATCTGTACCTCCAGAAACAAGCCTTGCACCTTCTTCCTTTAAAGTATCAGCTAATGTTCTTGCATTCTTTACTATCTGTTCCTGATACACTTTAAACTCTTCACTCATGGCTTCCTTAAAACAGACTGCCTTTGAAGCTATCACATGCATGAGAGGACCACCCTGAGTTCCAGGAAAAACAGCCTTATCTATGATTTTTTTATATTTTTCCTTTGTAAGAATAAAGGCTCCTCTCGGACCTCTCAAAGTTTTATGCGTTGTAGATGTTACAAAATCTGCTGTTTCTACCGGGGAGGGGTGAAAACCTGTTGCAACTAATCCTGCAATATGTGCAATATCAGCCATAAGGTATGCTCCCACCTCATCGGCTATCTCCCTGAATTTTTCAAAATCAATTTTTCTTGGATATGCAGAGTACCCGGTTACTATAAGTTTTGGTTTGTGTTTTCTAGCAAGGTCTCTAACCATATCAAAATCAATGGTTTCTGTATCTTTTTTCACTCCGTAATAGACAATGTTGTAAAGTTTACCAGAAAATGAAACTGGGCTCCCGTGAGATAGATGGCCTCCATGTGAAAGCTCCATTGAAAGAATTGTATCTCCTGGCTCAAGTACTGCAAAATAGACCGACATATTGGCCTGTGTTCCTGAATGGGGTTGAACATTTGCGTGTTCTGCGTCGAAAAGCTTCTTTGCTTTCTCTCTTGCCAGCTCCTCAGCAACATCAACAAATTCGCATCCACCATAGTATCTTTTACCGGGATAACCCTCCGCATACTTATTTGTAAGGGGAGTACCCAAACTTGATAAAACCGCTTGACTTACAAAGTTTTCTGATGCTATGAGTTCAAGATTTTCATGCTGTCTCTTTACCTCTTTATAAATAGCCTCAAATATCTCTGGATCTGAAT
>Ga0180300_10001697_pt1 | contig 10263 bp, 10 predicted proteins | sample GuaBasSediGuay15_FD_121798 | JGI IMG/M metagenome (GOLD analysis project Ga0180300, IMG submission 121798) | Subseafloor sediment microbial communities from Guaymas Basin, Gulf of California, Mexico - Guay15, Core 4569-2, 21-24 cm | ecosystem: Environmental > Aquatic > Marine > Hydrothermal... | reverse complement strand
GTTGACGAGAAAGGAAACCCTCACTGTATTGCTGTTGGTTTTGTGAAGGTTATTTCTAAAGACAAGATAAACACCAAAATGAAATTTTAAATACCCTCTAACACTATTTTATTAAGGTGAATGAATGGCCGTAATAGGAGAGCTTTCGGCTATAACGAGTAATCTTTGGACATCTGCAGTGGAGTTCTTCCCTCTTCTGATAGGCGCAATAGTGGTCCTGATAGTCGGGTTCATCATTGGAAAAGCCTTCGGAAGGATAGTCAGGGAGATACTCATCAGGTTCGAGGTGGACAAGCATCTCAAGAAGGAAGGGCACATCAAGTTCGATGCAAGCAGCGTCTTCGATGCGGTGGCAAGGTGGATTGTTTATCTGGTAGCGTTCCAGGTGGCAGCGGAGATAATGGATATAGCAACACTGGTCTTCTTCGTCTCAGAGGTGGTGCAGTTCATAGTCAATGCAGTGATGGCATCAATAATAGTCTTAGTGGCATATGTTCTTGGAATATACGTGAAGGACCAGATAGTGTCTTCAGAGACTGTGTACTCAGACCTTGCAGGGAAGGGATTGATGCTGCTGATAGTATACGTTGGAATAGCCCTTGCGCTTCCGCTGGTGCTCAAGGAGACCATGATAGTCAACTACATACTCCTTATCATAGTCGGTTCGGTGGGACTCGGTATTGCAATAGCGCTTGGACTTGGACTGAGGGAGCCTGTCAAGAAGATGTTCGAGGATTACGCCAAGGAGTTCAGGATGAAGAGGAAGTAGAACTCCGGAGAACCCTTTCCTTTTTATTTTTCTCTATCTCAAAAAAGTTATAAATCTATAGAACGATAGTGATAGAGATGATTCTTGATAAAGAGTACAGGGCAGAGGAGAAGGAGCTCTACTGGCAGAAGAAATGGACAGAGTGGGGAATATATAAGTTCAACATCAATACAAAAAAACCCATATTCTCGATAGATACACCACCACCCACCATCTCAGGATTGATACATGTCGGGCATGCCATGAGTTACTCGCAGGCAGAGTTCATTGCTCGTTACAAGAGAATGAGGGGTTTTGAGGTATTCTATCCAATGGGGTTTGATGATAACGGACTTCCGACGGAAAGGTATGTGGAGAAGAAGCTCGGTGTGGACAGCTCAAAGATGAAGAGGAGTGAGTTCATAAAGTTATGCCTTGAGGAGACCAGGAAGGGTGAAGAGGAGTTCGAGAGTGTCTGGACAAGACTCGGGATAAGCGTTGACTGGTCCCTCCTTTACAGTACAATAAGCCCTGAAGTGAGGAGGATATCCCAGAGGAGTTTCCTCGACCTTTACAAAAAAGGGAGAATATATCGGGAGAAGGGACCGGTGATATGGTGTCCGGAATGCCGGACAGCTGTTGCTCAGGCAGAGCAGGACCATATAGACAGGGAATCAAAACTGTATACAATACTGTTCGACAAAGTTGACGGAAAGGATGTTCTCATAGCAACCACAAGACCAGAGCTGATGGGTGCATGTGTGGGTATACTGGTACATCCGGAGGATGAGCGACACAGGGATTTGGTCGGAAAAGAGGTGAGAGTTCCGATATTCGGACAGAAGGTGAAGGTCATGGAGGATGAGGAGGTGGACCCGGAGTTCGGGACCGGTGTGGTCATGGTCTGTACATTCGGTGACAAGGTGGATATAGAGTGGTGGAGAAAGTTTGGTCTGGATTTAAGGATTATCATAGATGAAGGGGGGCGACTGACAGTAGAACCCTACAAAGGGTTGAAGATTGAAGAGGCAAGGAGAAGAATAGTTGAAGATTTGAAGGAGAAGGGGCTTCTGAAAAAGGAGAAGAAGGTTGAGCAGAGCGTGGGTGTCCACGAGAGATGTGGCACACCTACAGAGATATACATGGCCTATCAGTGGTATGTGAAGATTCTCGATATGAAGGAGAAGATGCTGGAACTTGGTGATGAGCTGAACTGGTACCCTGAGAGCATGAAAAGCCGGTATGTTCACTGGGTAAATGGTCTGAAGTGGGACTGGTGCATTTCGAGACAGAGGCATTACGGAATACCCTTCCCTGTCTGGTACTGCAAGGCATGTGGGGAGATAATGGTGGCTGAGGAGGACGAACTTCCTGTGGACCCGTTGGAGCAGCAGCCGAAGAGGAAATGTCCGAAGTGCGGATGCACCAAATTCGAGGGGGATAAGGATGTCATGGATACATGGGCAACATCTGCCGTGACACCATTGATAAACGGGAAATGGGGGGAGCAGAACAGCATCATGGATAAAATATATCCGATGAGTTTGAGGCCTCAGGCACATGATATAATCAGAACCTGGTTGTTCTACACCGTTCTGAAATGTTATCTGCACACAGGCAAAGCCCCCTGGAGAGACGTGATGATATCCGGCCATGGACAGGATGAGAAGGGTGAGAAGATGTCCAAGTCAAAAGGGAATGTTATTGAACCCCTGGATGTTGTGAGGGATTACTCTGCCGATGCTTTGAGATGGTGGAGTTCATCAGTGAAGCTCGGTGAGGATTTGCCCTTCAAGATAAAGGATGTGATAACAGGTCAGAAGTTCCTGCTCAAGCTCTGGAACTCATCAAGGTTTGTTTCGATGCATCTGGAGGACTACAAACCAAGAGAGGAGCCGGGGTTGAGAGTGATTGACAGATGGATACTGGATAAACTGAATGAGGTTATAGAGAAGGTGACCGAGAGTTTCGAAGAGTATGGATACAGCAGAGCGAAGAGGATGGTTGAGCACTTCTTCTGGTACGAGTTCTGTGACAATTATCTCGAAATGGTGAAGCACAGGTTATATAATCCAGATGTTTACGGGAAGGAGAGTAGGGAGGCAGCCCAGTACACCCTGTATCAGGTTCTTCTCGCCTCGTTGAAGATGCTTGCCCCGATAATACCGCATATAACAGAAGAGATATACCAGGCACTCTTCCAGGAGCATGAGAAGGATATCAGCATTCATATCTCCAGATGGCCTGAAACAAAGGAAAACTGGGTTGACCCTGATGCCAGGGGGAAAGGTGAGATTGCAAAAGCTATTGTCACAGCGGTGAGGCAGTGGAAATCACAGAAAAAGATTCCGCTCAACAAGGAGGTGAGCGAAATTGTTATAGATGCACCGGAAGAGGTGTGGAAGGTTATCGAAGAGATTTCTGAGGATATAAAGGGCACCGTGAAGACTGGGAAGATCGAGAGAGGTTCAATAAAGAAGGGTAAGGAGAGCGTTGCTGTGGAGGATAAAGGCATATTTATAAAGGTTCTGGCATAGGTTACTATTTCTGGTGTTCGTATGAAGGATTCGGAATCAAAATACAAGCTGAAGAAGCTGGTTGAAGAACTCAAGTCAGTCAGAGGTAGGCACACGGAACTGGTAACGGTTTACATCCCGAAGGGATACAACATTGTTGATATAATAAATCAGTTGAAGAAGGAACAGGGAACCGCTGAAAACATCAAAAGCAAACAGACGAGAAAGAACGTCATCTCCGCACTTGAGAAGATAATACAGCACCTCAAGCTTTACAACAAAACACCCGAGAACGGTCTGGCTGTCTTCGCGGGCAACGTTTCTGAACGAGAGGGACAGACAAATATCAAGATATGGGCAATAGAGCCACCGGAACCTGTTCATGTTAAGTACTACTGGTGTGACCAGAGGTTTGAGACAGAGCCGCTGGAGGAGATGCTGAAGGAAAAGGAGATGTACGGGCTGCTGGTTTTGGATAAGAACGAGGCCAATTTTGGAATTCTAAAGGGAAAGAGGTTGGAGGTTCTGAAGAATCTGGATTCGATAGTTCCGGGGAAGACCAGAGCAGGTGGTCAGTCAGCACAGCGCTTTGAGCGTGTCCGTGAGGGGATGCTCCAGAGTTTTCTCAAGGAGGTCGGTGAGACTGCAAAGGAGGTCTTCCAGGAGTATGATATCAAAGGTATTATCATCGGGGGTCCGGGACCGATCAAGGAGGAGTTCGTTGCAGGGGATTACCTGCCGACGGATTTGAAGAAGAAGATGATAGCGGTCAAGGATATTGGATACACGGGCGAATACGGCCTCGAGGAGTTGCTCCAGAGATCTGAAGATGTGCTTCAGGAGGAAGAGGTTGGAAAGGAAAAGAAACTTGTCCAGGAATTTCTCAACAGATTGCAGAAGGGTGAAAGGGTTGCATATGGTATAAATGAGGTGAAGAGAGCTGTGGATATTGGCGCTGCCGAAATCATTCTGATATCGGAGGACCTTGAGTGGAAGGAAGTGGAGGTATTATGTTCCTGTGGGTGGTCGGGGAAAATGTTTGTGAAGAAAGGGGGGGAGGTGAAGTGCCCCAAATGTGATGGAGAGCCTCAGGTGGTGGGTGAGAGGGATGTCTTCGAGGCGTTCGAGGAGTACGTGAAGAATTCGGGTGGCACATTAGAAGTAATAAGCAGGGATACAAAGGAAGGAGAGCAGTTATATCTGATGGGGGGCATCGCGGCTCTTCTTAGGTATGATATGGATAAATGAAAGAATTTAATTTTTTGTACCCATAATCATAATATGAAAAACCTTGAAATGAAGGCTTTGTTTCTCGGTCTATTTGTAGCAACCACTCTGGTTCTGATAGGGACAGCATCTGCAAACGGGGGGGGGCGTTATTCAGGATGCACAACGATACAGGATGGGACTCTGGTTGATTCAAACGGAGAGCCATTGGTTCTAGGATTTGATAGGTGGGGATACAACTATCAGGCGCACATATTCAGCGGACCATATTGTTACTATGATCGACATTACAATCCGGAGAGTCCTGACTGGAATGACGGATTTTGTGATATCTGGCTGGTCATGAAGTGGAACGACGCTTGGCTCAGTAACAAGGATTGTGATGGTGACGGAGAACTGGACAGGCATTACGGTTACGACAGCTACATAGGCTCTGGTGCTTGGCTGACGAACCACATGTGGGGAACATACGACAACGGTTGTGGAGAGACTTGCAGGTGGAACTACTTTGTCAAGATAGTAGCAGTTCCTGAAGACGCACAACTAATCGATGGAATCTGGTACACATCCGATGGTAAAGAGATTGGTCCAGCGATTTGGGGCTCGTTTGCAATAATCCAACAGGTTTACAACGATCCATGTGGTGGGTATCACGGTATAGAATACCTCTCACCAACATCTGCAGGGTTCGGTTACTACAAGTAGACCGCCCTTTTTATTTTTTTATTTCACCTTCAATGGTAATTTGAAAAAATCAATCGCATTCTGGGCACACACCTTCCAGACGTAATCGAAATCATAACCTTTCAGCTCTGCTATTCTCTGCGCCACGAGTTTTATGTTCCACGGGTAGTTCAACTCTCCTTTTTTCGGTGCAAGAAAAGGAGAGTCTGTTTCAAGGAGTATCCTGTACAACGGGACCCTCTTTATGGATTTGTCATACTCCTTTGTTCTGCAAATCATCGTTGAAAAGGAGACGTAATAACCGAGGTCAATAACTCTTTCGGTCTGAGGGATGTTTCCGGTATAGGTGTGAAGCATGACCTTCCCGGCATCATTCTCTTCGAGTATATCAAGAGTATCATCCATTGCGTCACGGGTGTGGATAACGAGTGGGAGTTTGAGTTCGTTTGAAAGGAGGATGAACTTTTTGAAGACTCTTTTTGTCAGTTCGCGTGATGTGTCATCGCTCACATGGAAGTAATCAAGACCAACCTCACCTATCCCGTATATCAGGTCTTTTCTGTTCCTTATGTATTCCAAGTAATCATTGAGTTTCTCGTCTGAATACTCCACAGCGTAGGAAGGATGCAAACCGAGTACCGGGAAGATGAAGTTTGAATGTTTCTCCGAAAGGTTCAACACGGCCGGTGCTCTGGTCTCTTCAGCTGCGGAATCGATAACGGCGAGAAGTCTCTCCTTCGCTTTCTTTATCACCTCATCCCTCATATCATCGAACTGATTGAACTCAAGGTGGCAGTGGGCATCTATCATTCACATTCACCACATCTCTTCTTTATTTTGATTTTCTTTATTTCAAGATTATTGTAGTGAAAGAGGTAACCGGATAGGTCTTCTCCTGTGAGATATCTCACGGCAAGCTCGGCCTGAAGGGAACCAACAATCCCTACGGTTGCCCCGAGTATTCCTGTGGTTCTGTCCAGCTTGGGTAGAAAGCATCGGAGACAAGGACCGCCTTTTTTTATCAATGCGACCATTCCGAAATTTTCTCCAACCGCGCCGAAGACCAGAGGGATTCCCTTTTCCAGGCAGATATCGTTTAAGAGAAATTTTGATTCCATGTTATCGGTACAATCTAGGACGAGGTCTGAACCATCAAGAAGATGGGAATTTCTGCTGGTTATCCTCTTGGAGCATGATTCGATTTTTATCTCTGGGTTTATTTCGGAAAGGGTTTTCAGAGCAATGTCCGCCTTCTTCTTTCCTATGTCCTTCTCGGTGTAGAGGATTTGACGGTGGAGGTTGTGTATTTCAACCCTATCAGGATCAAAGAGTTTAAGGTTGATACCCGACCTTGCGAGTATCTGTGAGGCGATGCCACCGAGACCACCCAAGCCGACTATCGAGATTGTGCTCTTGGAGAGGGTTTTTTGATTTTCAGCGCCCAGAAGCATTATCTGTCTCTGGTACCTATCCAAAATCCTCACCCATCATTATTTTCATGTATTCCATGTATGCTTGATGGACGTCTCCTGTGCTCTTGTAAATTCTCGACACGGCCTCAGACACAGCTTCCCCGAGATTCAGTTCTTCGTAGAGTTTCGAAACAATCTTTGGTGATGTTCTTGTCTTTGGGAATTCTGGAACGGCCTTGCAACATCCAACATGTTTGTCCATGTAAAGATCGAGTTCTTTTGATATCTTCACTATTTCATCCTTATCCATACCTATCAAAGGTCTCTCTATGGTACAGTCAATTCCATGGGAGATGGCATTCAGGTTCTCGAGTGTTTGGGATGCTTTCTGACCGAGGGCCTCGCCTGTCGTTATGGATGAAGCATCGAATATTTTGGCGACCCTGCAGGCGGCATCCAGCATAGCGCGTCTGCAGAGAACGCATGCATAGCGCCTGTCTCTTAGCTCATGATGGATTCTTTTTAACACCCTCCCCCATGGAACTATGACAAGAGTTTTGAAACCGGTTATTTCTTTCAGCCTTTCCAGCACCTTCATGGCAAGTGCAAAGGATTCCTCACAGTAGAACGGATAGTGGTTGAAATGTAATGGAATTATCTCAAATCTCTTGGACATTAGAGCTGCAGCTACAGGAGAGTCTATGCCACCTGAAACAAGGCAGATGGTTTTGGGCATCATATAATCAGAGGTGATGTGAAGAATATAATGCTTTCTCATTCATCTGGTTTTAATGCTGTGCATATCTTCCCGTCACAGATGCCGTAGCAGCCGAAGAGTTCTGCACAGTTGTACAGGTCAGTACTTAGGTATTTGAAACCGTGGTCAGGTGATATCACAAGGATTCGGCCCGAATTCAGTCTTTTTGAAATCTGTGTGGCTGCCCAGAGAGCGGAGCCTGTGGACTTTCCACCAAAGATTCCCTCTTCACGGAGCAGTCTTCTGGCTGTTTCAAAGGCGTCCTCGTCCCTTACTGTTATCTTCTCATCCAGAACATCCGGATCGTATATTTCGGGGACTATGGACTCTTCCATGTTTTTCAAACCCTCCTGCTTATGACCTTTGACCGGTTCAACACCTATTATCTTCACACCTTTATCCTTCAGAAATTTTGAAACACCCATCAGCGTTCCGCTTGTTCCCATACCTGCGACGAAGTGTGTGAGGTATCCGTTCATCTGTCTCCATATCTCCGGTCCTGTTCCCTCATAATGAGCTCTCCAGTTGGACTCATTCGAGAACTGGTTTACATAAAAGTATCTTGAAGACTTTGCCAGCTCTCTTGCCTTTCTTATAGCACCATCTGTCCCTTCCTCAGCAGGTGTTACTATTAGGTCTGCACCCATCGCCTTAAGGAGTTTCTTTCTCTCCATTGAAACTGATTCGGGAAGTGTGAAGAGGCATCTGTATCCTTTGACAGCGCAGACCATTGCAAGACCGATGCCGGTGTTGCCAGAGGTTGCCTCAAGAACAACCATGCCCTTCTTAAGAGCACCACTTCTCTCAGCATCCTCTATCATTGAAAGAGCTATTCTGTCCTTGACAGAGCCCATGGGGTTGTACCATTCGAGTTTCATGTAAATCTCCACATTCGGGTTAGGGTTCATTCTGTTTATCTTAACAACTGGTGTTTCTCCTATCAGTTCAAGAACGTTCTGGGCCACCTTCATTTTTACCCCTCTTTGAAAGATAATCCAGTATCGCTTTTTTTAGAGCATCCGCAGCAAGGTTCGAGCAGTGCTCCTTTACAGGTGGGAGTCCACCAAGAGCTTCGGAAACGTCCTTTCTTGTTATCCTTTCTGCTTCCTCCAATGTTTTTCCTTTCACTATTTCTGTAAGCATTGAGGAAGAGGCTATCGCAGCCACACATCCAAAGGTTTTGAACTTTATATTCGAGATTATTTCCTTTCCTCCTTTCTTGGAAACCTTTATGTAAACCTTCATCACGTCCCCGCAGACGGGATTCCCGACCTCTCCTACACCATCAGGATCTTTCATCTCACCCACGTTCTTGGGGTTTCTGAAATGCTCCATCACTTTCTCGGAGTACATTTTAATCAACCCAAAGGGCTCATCTTCCTGAGTTTCTCTATTATTCCGGGCAAAACTTCTAAAAGTTTATCCACATCGTATTCGTCATTGAACCTTCCAAAGGATATTCTCAATGAGCCGTGGGCAACTTCCGGAGATATACCCATCGCCGTGAGGACATGACTGGGTTCAAGGGATTTGGATGTGCAGGCCGAGCCTGTCGAGGCGGCTATTCCCTCAAGGTCAAGATACATAACTATCGATTCTCCTTCAACCCTTGGGAACGAGAAGTTTACTATATTCGGTACTCTCTTTTTCGGGTGACCGTTGAATTTCACATTCTCTATTCTCTCCGGGATTTCGTTGATTAATTTTTCGCTGAATCTTTCGAATTTTGCTTTGTCTTCCAGAAGAAGGTTCTTGGCGAGTTCTGCTGCTGTACCGAAACCAACTATTCCCGGGACATTTTCCGTACCGCTTCTAAGACCTCTTTCCTGACCACCACCATGAATTAAGGGATCCATTCTTGTTCCCTTCCTCACGTAAACCGCGCCAACACCCTTTGGTCCGTATATCTTGTGAGCGCTCAGGGTTAATACATCCACACCGAGTTTTTCAACGTCCAGAGGAAGTTTACCAAGAACCTGGACAGCATCCGTATGCAGATATATATCCCGCTTCTTCAGTATCTGTGATATCTCTTTTATTGGTTGAAGTGTGCCCACCTCATTATTCGCATACATCACCGAAACCAGAATCGTGTCATCTCTCAGAGAGGATTTGAGCTGCTCAAGGTCAACAACACCGTACTCATCCACATCCAGATAGGTTATATCGAATCCATGCTTCTCAAGGTAGTGGCACGTGTTCAGCACACACTTGTGTTCTATCTTGGTGGTTATGATGTGTTTTCCTCTGGAGCGGTTGGCCCAGGCTATCCCTTTTATCGCGAGATTGTTACCTTCAGAACCGGAGCCTGTGAAGTATATCTCTTCAGGAGAGGCACCTATGGTATCGGCCACCTTTCTTCTTGCGTCCTCCACGGCTTCTCTTGCCTCCCTCCCGACCTTGTGGATGGAGGAGGGGTTTCCGTATCTTTCGGTGAGGTATGGCAGCATCGCTTCTCTGACCCTGGGGTCAAGGGGTGTTGTTGAGGCGTTGTCGAGATAGATAACTCTTGACTGGATTGTGTGCATGTATAATTATAACACCGTTATATTTAAATTATTTCGTATCCACATAATCTCCATGAAACCGATCTGCGAAATCATTGCAAAAGAACTTCTGCCAGCTGCAAGGGCACTGATTGCCCGGGATCTTATTGAAAAACACGGCCTCACACAGAAGGAGGCTGCGAGAAGGCTCGGTATGACCCAGCCGGCCATATCCCAGTACAAACAGCATCTCCGCGGTCGCAAGGCCAGAATCCTGGACTCGACCCAGTTCATCTCCGAAGGGCTTGAAAATATCTCTTCAGGTCTGGCAGCAAACCAGATAAACGGAATGGAGGCAACATTCGAATGGTGCGAACTGTGCAGGCGCATAAAGAGCAGCGGTATCCTATGTGAACTTCACCGGGAGATATAT
>Ga0180300_10001696_pt1 | contig 10264 bp, 13 predicted proteins | sample GuaBasSediGuay15_FD_121798 | JGI IMG/M metagenome (GOLD analysis project Ga0180300, IMG submission 121798) | Subseafloor sediment microbial communities from Guaymas Basin, Gulf of California, Mexico - Guay15, Core 4569-2, 21-24 cm | ecosystem: Environmental > Aquatic > Marine > Hydrothermal... | reverse complement strand
TAGGGCTTTCCCCTGATCTCCCTACCACAGACCTCGCAGCGCACCATCCTCCAGACCTCTATAAGTAAGGGTGGAGGAGATGACTTATAAACTTGGATACGATCCTTCCCCGCGTATGGAGGAACTCCGGAGGCTCAGGGGGATCGCGGAGTACCAGTTCGGGCGGGGATGCGGGGAGGCCCTCTTCCCCCCCGACGTCAGGGTCACCCGCTCCAAGGGGACTGGAAGGATCAGGCACGTCTACCTTGGGGACAAGAGGATAGCGACGCTGAGGCCGAACGATGGACTGCTCACCCTTAGCATAGCCGGGGCGGAACTCCTCCTCTCCAAGGTGGAGGACCCAGGCTTCACCGTGACCGTTGTGGAGGGGGTGGAGCGGGATATAGCCGAGGGGAAGAGCGTCTTCGCTAAGCACGTCGTAAAGGCCGGATCTGGGATCAGGCCCGGCGATGAGGTCATCGTCGTGGATTCACGAGGCAGGGTCCTGGCCGTCGGCAGGGCCCTCCTGAGCGGGGAGGAGATGCTCGCCTTCAAGACGGGGGTGGCCGTGAGGGTTCGGAGCGGAAGGCTGAAGGGAAAAGACCGAGATGACTTGGACGAAGAGGGGTGAGGCACGGCCGCTGGGTGCAAGATTAAATCGTCTTGGGTTCTACGTCGTTATATTAATTAACGATGAACCTCTTCCAATAGATGGGTTACCCCCAGGGTGAGCGGGATTGGCGAGGATAGACTCCAGGCGGGCGAGGAGGATGATGAGGCAGCTGGGGATGAGGATGGAGGAGGTCCCCGATGTGGAGAGGGTGATCCTCCAGGGGAGGGAGAGGGAGATCGTGGTGGAGGGGCCCGTCGTGACCGTGATAGACCTGAAGGGGCAGAAGATCTTCCAAGTGACGGGGGGAAGGATCACCGAGAGGATGCTGGAGAAGGAAATCGAGATACCTGAGGAGGATGTTCAACTCGTGGCCCAGCAGGCGGGGGTCACCCCCGAGCGGGCGAGGGCCGCCCTCAGGGAGGCTGAGGGGGACCTAGCGAAGGCCATACTCCTACTGACGACAACCAAGGCCTAAGATCTTCTTCAGTTATGTTATGACCCCCTCCTTCCGCAGGGCCTCGATCTCCTCCTTGCTGTAGCCTAAGAGGTTCCTGAGGATCTCTTCGTTGTGCTGGCCCAGGGTTGGGGCGGGCGTCCAGACTCCTCCCGGCGTCTTCTCGAACTTGATAGGGAAGTTCGGGACCTGGACGACCCCCGCCGTCGGATGTTCCAAGGTCACTATCATGTTCCGGGCCTTCGTCTGAGGGTCCTCGACGGTCTGGCTCACATCGTAGACCGGGGCGACGGGGACATCGGCTGCCACCAGGGCGTCGACGACCTCCTTGACCGTCCTCTGGGCGACCCACTCCTCCAGCTCCTCCGTCCTCTCCAGCTTCTCGACCCCCATCCCCCTCAGGAGCCTCTCCCTCATCCTGGGGTCCGCCGCTATGTAGACGTAGCCGTCGGAGGCCTTGAACATCCCGAAGGTCCTGAGCAGGGCGGTGGGTGGGGTCGGGGGCTTCTCCTTCTCACCCGCCAAGGTGCGCATGAGATAGGAGGTGATAGCGACCCCCGTCTGCGAGATCATACAGTCGTACTGCGCGACATCGACCATCTGCCCCTCACCAGTGCGATCCCTGTGGCGAAGGGCGGCGAGTATGGCGATGACGGCGAAGAGGGCTGGGTCGAGGTCCCCATGCCACTCCGCCGCCCTGACCGGGGGGCCGTTGGGGTCGACGATCCGGCCGTTGAGGACCATCCACCCGCTCATCGCCGAGGCGATGGGGGCGAAGCTCGGGCGCCTTGAGTAGGGACCTGTCCTCCCGAAGCCCGAGAGGGTCGCGTAGATGATATCTGACTTGACCTTCTTCAGCTCCTCGTAGCCCAGGCCGAGCCTCTCCATCGTCCCCGGCTTGAAGTTCTCCACGACGACATCGGAGTCCCTTAGGAGCTGGAAGAAGATCTCCTTCCCCTTCGGGTGCTTCAGGTTCAGGGTCATGCCCTTCTTATTCCGGTTGAAGAAGAGGTAGACGGCGCTCATCCCCCCGTAGAGGGGTGGGTAATACCTCGTCTCATCGCCCCAGGGAGGCTCGATCTTTATGACCTCCGCACCCATATCCGCCAACAACATCGTCGCATAGGGGCCGAAGTAGACATGTGTCAAGTCCAGGACCCTGACATCTTCAAGAATCTTAGCCATATTCTTTCACCCCGCCACTTAATTCTCTCTTTAGGACGAGATGGAGATAAATTAATTTTATGGGTCAACGCGCTCGAGAGGGAGTCAGATAGGACTTCTCCCCTCCAGCCTCGACGAGTGTAAAGGGAGACATGCTTCTTTTTAAGGTGAGAATAGCTATCCTTAATGGATTGAGATGAGGATTAGGATAGTGAGCGCCATAGTCTATCGGAGACCCGAAGGGGTGTCGAGGGAGGAGCTGGAGAGGAGGCGGAGGGAGTACTTCGAGAAGAGGAAGAAGTTGTTTAAAGTATGTCCTGGAACCGAGATAGACTCCATCGGCATAGAGCGGGGTCCCTCCTCGATCGAGTCTCGATACGATGAGATACTCGCGATCCCGGAGATCGTCAAGAGGGTGAAGGAGGCTGAGGAGGAGGGCGTGGACGCCTGCGTCATCAACTGCTTCGGGGACCCCGGGGTCAGGGCGAGCAGGGAGGTGGTGAAGATCCCCGTCGTCGGACCCTGCGAGGCATCACTGCTGGTCGCCGCATCCCTCTGCAACAAGTTCTCAGTCATCACGGTCCTCAAGAGCGTCATCGGAATGATAGAGGAGAACGCGAAGATCTACGGCATCTCAGAGAAACTCGCCTCCGTCAGGGCTGTCGACATACCCGTCCTTGAACTCCACAGCGACCCGGAGAGGACGGCTAAGGCCCTCGCCGTCGAGGGGAGGAAGGCCTTAGAGGAGGACGGCGCTGAGCTGCTCGTCCTGGGCTGCACAGGCATGACAGGGATGGCTGAGAGGCTCTCCAAGGAGTTGGGGGTCTATGTCATCGACCCTCTCCCGACTGCTGTGAAGTTCGCCGAGACCCTCGTAGCCCTTGGGCTGAGCCACAGCAAGCTCGCCTTCCCTAAGCCACCGGAGAAGGAGAGATACCTTTAATCTCCTCTGATGTCCTGAGCCCCTTCCTTTTTTAAGTCCTCGTCTTCCAGTGATTTCCGCTCACTGGGCTGGGGGAGGTTCTGGGATCTCTTCTCAAGCCAGCGTCCGACTTCCATCAAGATGGAGAAGGGGAGACCGACCATGAGACCCCAAAGTATTATAGCCGCCAGGAGGTAGGTGAGGGATAACTCAAACCCCTGGAAGGTGGAGATGAGGGTCATAACCGTGCCGATAACCAGCCAAAGGCGTGAGGCCTCCTTCAGGTAGATATGTAACCGCAAAACCCCAACCTCTTCCCTGATTTCTTCTTCGAAGGGGTAAATAATCCTTTCTGATCCCCATCACGGCATCATCAGCGCCTTGTAGAAGAAAGGAAGGGTTAGAGGTTAAATTGGGGAACGTAGGAGAAGAGTCGCCTACTCTTCCTCGAAGCCTGGGAGGACCCTCTTCTTCTTCGGGGGCTTCCTGTAAGCCAATTTGCTTTGTGAGAGACCCACATCAACGAAGAGCTGAGCCAAGGCCAGAGCCAGACCCTCCCCCTCGAGCACGGGTACGCCGAGTTCCTCCTGCAGCCTCTTCGCATACCCCGTCAAACCCGTACATCCCAGAATGAGCACCTGGGCCCCCTCCGACAGGGCCTTCTTGGCGTTCTCCAAGAGCACCTTGTAGGTCCTCTCGGGGTCCTTCCTGAGTTCGAGCACCGTTATACCACGGGGGTAGATCCTCGCCACCTTCTCGCCCAATATGGAGGCTATCGCCCTCGCGGCCTCCCCTGGCCCCACGACGGGGATGTCCAGAGCCTCCTTCGCGGCCTTGACGCCGGGGTCCATCATGCAGCTGACGACGACCGCATCGTACCCGTTCTTCTCGGCCCACTCCGCCTTCTTCACCACGAAGGGGGCGGCCATCACGTCGTCATACCTGGATTCTATGGAGGCAGGGCCGTAGTCTATGAAGACAAAGTCGACCTCCGTATCCGGCCTGACATAGTTCCCGACCCTCTTCCTCACGTCCTCCTTCTTTATGAACTCCTTGGATATGATCGGCACGACAACACAGATCTTCATCCCATTCCACCTGCATCAATAGATCCCCTATCTCATTTAAAGAATTTCCCAGAGGGAGGGGCTCATTAAGAGTCTCTCTGTTGGAAAAGATTAATCCTCTATCTCTCAGTCATTCAAAGGTTTTAAAATCAATTTTTCGAAGAGCCTCAAAGCATGAATCATTTTAAATACTCCCTGTGAAGTAGAGAGTGGAGGGATTGAGATGGGAAGGCTACTTAAGAAGGAGGACATTCTTGCCTACGCCATCGCCAGCACGGCCCTCTCCACGGGAGGAGGAGGGGTAGGCCCCTCCTTAGAGCGCGTTGAGAAGATGTACGACGAGGCCATGGCGAGGGGCGCGAAGCCGGAGCTCATCGACCTGAAGGAGGTCCCTGACGATGCCATCGTCACCTCCGTCGTGGGGACGGGAGGCGGCGTCTCCTCTGAGATGAAGATGCGCTGGGGGAGCAGAGGGGGAAGACTACATAGGGATCTCCCCTTCCTCTACGACCCAGAGGCCCTCAGAGACAAGATCTTGGAGAATGATGCCACCTGGTGTCCGCTCAACTCCTGGTCAGAGATCCCTGAGCCGGGGAATTACCGAGATATGGCGCGTAAGAGGCTCATGGAGATCTTGGGCGTGGACAAGTTCTTCTCGGATCTCTTCTTCGAGATAAGCCCCATGAACACCAGAAGCCTATGCACCATGTCCCTTGAGGGGATGAAGGCGATCGACGCCACCTGCGCCGGATACAGGGCGGCTCCTGAGATCTCTCAGACCGGGCTGAACCTCGCGAATGTGAAGTGCACCCCCGCGGTTGTGGCGACCCGGTGGGGGGATCTCATCGTATTCGAGAAGGTACTGTGCTACCAGAGAGCTGAGGAGCTCATCGAGGGCATCTCCACCTACTCCGGCGGGAGCGCTGGAGGACCCTTCGCCCTCACGGGGAAGGAGGCGAAGAAAGGGGCCATCCCCGGGTGCATCTCCTTCACGATAGATATCGGGAAGGCCATCCTGAAGGCGAGGGAGTCCGGGGACGACATAACCGAGGCGATCTTGGACGCCGCCAAGGGTAGGGCCTACAAGCTCTTCGAGGGGAAGATCGCTGAGTACTGGCAGGACCACAAGTACTCCTTCATCTGGGGGATGGCGAAGTTCAAGGGCACAGGCGAGTACGCTGGACACAGGTTCAAGGCGTGGTATAAGAACGAGTTCCACATCTCCTGGCTCGACGACAAGCCCTACGTCACCAGCCCAGATGGGATCAACGTCATCGACCCGAAGACGGGGTGGGGACTCGCGAACTTCTGGCCCGCTGAGTGGGAGCCCGGGAGGGAAGTGGTGATCATAGGCGTGAAGAACGATGAGCGCTGGGAGACGCCTATGGGCCTGAAGCTCTTCGGCCCACAACACTTCTTCTTCGACATAGAGCACGTCCCAATAGACCAGTTGGTAAAGCGGTAGCTCCATATCCCTCACGTAAGCAGGATCTCCCCCCTCTTTTTTACGAGAAAAGGGACAAAGGGAGATTTCTCTCGTTTCATCATAACAATCTTTTAATCGACTAAAGGACAATAATTAGGAGGTGATTGAGCGTGGAAGTTCTGGAAGCTATAAAGACGAGGAGGAGCGTTAGGAGCTTCAAGAGAAAACCCATCCCCGACGAGGATGCGATAAAGATACTGGAGGCCGCGAGGTGGGCTCCCTCAGGGGGGAACAGACAGCCCTGGACCTTCATCTACGTAAAGGACCCCCAGGTCCTCAGGATGGTGAAGAACTGCTCACCGGGGTTCTATGGAGACGCCGCCGCGGCGATAGTGATAGGTGTCGAGGGCGGGGCCAGGGAGATAAGCCTCCTCGACGTCGGCTTCGCCGCCGAGAACATATGCTTGGCGGCCCATGCCCTGGGGATCGGGAGCTGTCCCATAGCCTCCTTCATAAAGGAGTCGATAAAGAGGATCGTCGACGCCCCTGAGGGCTGGGAGCCGATACTCATCGTATCCCTGGGATACCCAGATAAGATGCCCGCTCCTCCACCCAAGAAGCCCCTCTCGGAGGTCGTCTACTTGGACACCTTCGGGAAGCGATGGGAGAAGCTGGAGGGGAGATGAGATGGAGGAGAAGCTGGAGGACCGCTTCTTCGACCTCCTATTGCGAACACTCAACTACGCGATGGAGTTCGTGAACGAGAGGAGTTACGCCTCCCTCAGATTCATGGACCTCTTCAGCAGTCTCCTGGAGCTACAGCCCCTGATAAAGGAGATCTCCGAGGACGAGTTCTATGAGAAACTAAGGGAGAAGATCAAGGCGAGGCGCCTAATGGGGGATCGAGAGACAAGATCGAAGCTACAAAGCGAACTCCTCCAGATGTTCATCGATGAATGGAAGAGGAGAACCTCCAAGAAGTCCTGATGCACCTTGAATACTACTTCCCCAATAAATCCCCAATAAAAAATCAAGGGGTAAAAATAAATATAACTATTTCCTTCCTAAGGCGGGGAAGACGATATGCTGGCGGTAAACTATGTAACAGAGATGATATATCAAGGAAGGGCCTTCCAGCTAAGCTTTCTGATACTCGTGGGCATACTGACGTACATCTCCTACTACATAACAAAGAGGGGGAAAGAATGGACCATCCGGCCCATAGAGGCATTAGACGCAATAGACGAGGGGGTAGGTAGAGCGGCTGAGACGGGTAGGCCCATACTTGTCTTGCCTGGCATCAGTGGTCTAGGTAGTGCACAGACCTTGGCCGGTCTAACGGTATTTGGTGAAATAGCTCAAAGAGCCGTCGAGATAGGTATCACTCCCTATCTCATCACATCCAGTACCGATGTCGTTACAGCCTCGGAGGCGATAATTAGGCAGACGTTAGAGGCTGTAGGAAAACCGGAGTTATATCAACCAGGGAGATACATAAAATGGTATGGATCAGGGCAGTTCGTATACGCAGTAGGGGCTGCCGGACACATAATGCAGGAGAAGCCCGCATTCGTCTCCGCGATTGGATACTTCTTAGCGGATGTAATAGTCACAATGGAGACCGCGACGAGGGTTGGCTCACTGATCGTAGGTGGGACCACGGATCAATCGGCTACCCCCTTAATGGCCATGCTATCTGATTACCTACTCATCGGGGAGGAGATGTATGCTGCCTCGGCTGTCCTCACAAAGGACAACGTGGCGGCGGGGACGTTAGCCGCTGAGGACTTGATTAAAGTGATACTGCTGATTCTAATGGTTGTTGGGTGCTTAGCCTGGGCTGTGGGCTCCAGATACATCTACAATCTGATGGGGGTGTAGATCATGTCGACCACTCTTGCATACATTAGAGCCTATATAGGGAGGATCGTGGTAGTCGTATGCTGCTTAGGGATCCTCGCAGGCTACTACTTCACATCGCCTACGGTAGGAGGAGTTTCCGACGAGCTTTACACATGGAACATGTGCATCAGCAGCTTTACGCTCTTCGTCGGCCTAATAACGATCTTCTCACGCTATGGCAGATCCATCATAAACCGAGATACAAACTGGCCGTTTCACCTATACTGCCTGGTCCTAATAATCATATGGATACCCTTCGGATTTCACTATGGAATCTACGCTGACCTGTACCAAACGGCGTACCTATCTACTAAGATCACCTTGCACATAGCGATCCTCGGTCTTCTAATATTCTTCATGACCTCAGCGCTCTACAGAACCTTTAGAATCAGGTCCCTCAGGACGGCGGTCTTAACATTTCTTGCGGTAGTCATGATCTTCCTCAACGCTCCCTATCTACGCTCCTATTTCCCGACAGCCGGGGACATCGCATACTGGCTCTTAAATAATCCGCAAATGTCCGGTGCCCGAGCAATGGTGCTTTGCGGCGGTATTGGAGGCATAATCTTGGGCATACGTATCCTTCTGGGTCATGAGAAGGGAGCATTAAGAGTAACAGGGGGAATGTAGAATGAGACTACCCGAGCTAAAGTCAGAATACATATGGGCAGTGATGATGATCTTCTTCCTAATACCGGCAATCCATCCCATCGGCCTTCCCTTCCCAATGGACCCTGTTACATATGAAGTCTATAATATAATCGAGAGCCTACCAGAGGGCAGCATAGTGGTAATGGGTGGAGGAGGGGTCTTCGCCTTCGACCTCGAGTCCTCCGCTGGAATGATAGCCATGATAAAACAGATGGCGAGGAAGGGGTTGAGGTTAGTCACTTGTCCGGTATGGACAGAGGCCCCGCAATTCCATAAATATGTCATCGACGCCGCGAGAGTTGACAAGGACAAATATGGTGGGCCATGGGAGTACGGGGTCGATTATGTATTGCTGCCGTATATGCCCGGAGGGGATATGGTAGTCTTCGATTCTTTCCTGAAGGATGTCCATGCAACGGTCAGCGTCGACTTAGCGGGAACGCCCATAGACGAATTACCCCTCATGCAGGATCTCCATGACTACCATGACATCGCACTCTGGATCTGCCCCCACTGGGGATTCGTATCCGTAATCCGGATCGTCGCTGCGCAATATGGGATCACGTGTATAAGCCCGGCGCAGAGCACAGCCTACGCCTTCTTCTCCCCCTTCATGGAGGCTTATCCAGGGAAGGTCTACATGCTGAATGGATACGTAGGCGGTGCTCAGTACGAGGCACTGGTCGGAATTAAGGGGTTGGGCCACAAGGTCATGGACTCCTACGCGTTCGCCAGCACATTAATCGTCCTATTCATCGTCTTAGGGAACATCACCATGCTCTCCAGAATGGGAGGGGAGGAAGAATGATCTCTACGGATCCTTGGGTTTGGCTGTCAGCGTTGCTAACCTTGGCCATTTTCTCGATGCTATTAGGCGATAACAAATTCTTCCGATGGGCTGAGGCGACCTATACGGCCACCGTTATAGGGCACTCCGTAGTGACTGGATTGCTTACCCTCAAGGACAGGTTCTATCCGCTCTATACGGGTCAGAAACCTATCCTAATAATTCCCTTGATACTGGGGATAACCTCCCTCTTCGTGGTCTGGAGAAGATATGCTTGGGTCTCGACTGTTGCGATGGCGTTGATGATCGGGGTCGGTACAGGGATATCTATAAGAACGCTTATGGCGACGGATGTCGTCGGCAACGTACGGGCGGTGATCAGCGAAACCGCAAAGGTCCTCGAAGGCTCGCCAGCAACGCGGCTGGGATATTTCATAAGGATCGTATTCACGATATGCGCCCTACTTTACTTCCTCTTCATCTTGGTGCCGAAAGAGGGGCCTGGAGGCAAATTCTTCAACTACATTGCAACGATAGGGAAGTATGCACTGATAGTGTACATGGGGATTGCTATAGGCAACACGATACAGCAATTTGTTGGAACTGCGACTGTAGCAATTGATCGGCTCATCTCTACATGGCTTGGCCTTAGTTGAAGACTTCCATCACGTTTTTCTCCTTTTCCTTTTTATGAAGAAAAGCTGAAAGAATCCGATCAATGAGAAAATCTCGATAAAACTCTTTAGGAGAGTGAAGAGGACACTTTTTTGCTCTAAATCGTGTATCTACTTCCACATATTGTGTTAATTATGTAGGAGGCGATGGGGACGCAGAGGACCAAGAAGATGGTCAGAATGATGAAGTCCCCTACTTGCATCCAGACGTGGTTGATGCCCAGGGACGAGTTATGGGGGAAGACCGCGCTGAAGATCCTTTGGAAGAAATCGAGGATGAGCTGCCTACTCTGGAGGGCCAGCTGCCTGATCTGCCAGAGGGCCTGTATAATCATCTCGATCATCCTTCGCTCCCCCTTTCGTCAAGTACCCCCTTCTAAGGTTGATATATTAATCTTTTCTAACCGAAAAGGTCTATATGTTCCAAGAGTTGAAAATGGCAGCGTGGATTTTCCATCTTTGGAAGAGGGCCCTCCCTAAAGGGGCAGAATAGTTCCAACTCCGAAAGGGTGTTGAGATCCATATCTTCAATCCAGAAGTTCTCCCAGGAGGTATTGGGGGTGGGCATTGAGGATCTGGACTCGGGGGAAATCGCCGAGGTGGACGTCTCCCCTGAGGACGATGG
>Ga0180300_10001695_pt1 | contig 10270 bp, 5 predicted proteins | sample GuaBasSediGuay15_FD_121798 | JGI IMG/M metagenome (GOLD analysis project Ga0180300, IMG submission 121798) | Subseafloor sediment microbial communities from Guaymas Basin, Gulf of California, Mexico - Guay15, Core 4569-2, 21-24 cm | ecosystem: Environmental > Aquatic > Marine > Hydrothermal... | reverse complement strand
AGTATCATCTTCACAAGCTCTTCTGCAGCTTCCTCTATGGTTTCAGCCTTTACAATGATACCTTTTCTCTCAACTTTTGGAACTGTGACTTTGAGTATTTGCACGGCTGACCCTTCAGTTCCGTCATCTTCTTTAGAAATTCCAAGATCGCTTGCTGTCCATGTGTTAATTGGCTTTCTTGATGCTTTCATAATGTCTCTTAGTGCAGGTATCCTAGGTTCGTTTATCTCTCTTGTAACTGTCAAGAGAACTGGCACTTCTGCCTCAACTGTCTCATATTCTTCTTCTAAGTCTTTCTCGGCAATTACTTTATTCCCTTCTATAGTGACTTTTCTTACGTAGGTAATCTGCGGTATGCCTAAGAGTTCTGCAAGTCTTGGACCAACTTGTGCTGAAAGACCGTCAAGCGTCATCTCTCCGCAAATTATTAAATCAAACTCCCCTAGCTTCTCTATAGCTTTCGCTAGTACACGTGCAGTCGCCAACGTATCTGAGTTTTCAAATATGGGATCACTTAGTAGATAAGCTTCATCTACTCCCATGGCTAATGTTTCTCTAAGCGCTGTCTTAGCTTCGGGAGGCCCCATCGTAATGGCTATTACCTTGCCTCCATGTTTTTCCTTTATCTTTATTGCTTCCTCCAGCGCGTTTTTATCTACATCACTTATTTTTCTCGGAATGCCAACTGTTACTGGTGTTTGTGTACTGGGATCCACTTTAATTTCCTTAATATCAACTATTTGCTTAAAAGGTACTATTATCGTAGGCAAAACCCTCACCACGCCATTTTTTAAACTTTGATAATTATTTATTTATTAGCGGAGATATATCGAACGACATTTTATAAAAAATTAACTATTTTACTGTTCGTTATTTCACCAGTATTATATGCCAATATTAAGGATGTAGTTGTTGGAAAATGATTATTTAGAACATTTCGAAATGCCAACTTAAATACGTAAGACTGCTGCAACATTTTAAACCTACTAGGTTTTGAGACATGAAGCTATGATTATAGCTTTATAAGCGCTTCTATAATTCTTAATGCAGCTGTTGAGGCATGTTCAAGGGTTTCGGTTATATTTTTTGGTCCTTGAACAGTTCCTGCTAGGAAAATTCCTTTTGTTGGGGTTTCCGTAGTATTAAGTTTCATGTCTTTCTCTTGGAAGAAACCGTATTGACTTAAAGGTAGATTGAGAACTTCTCGTATCGCTGTACATGGTGTTATGGTTGTTTCCAGCACGACAAGGTCCGCTATTACAGATAGTAATTTATGCGTTGCCGTGTCAAAAATCTCTACGTTTAACGAGCCATCTGGTAGCGGTCTGATGTCCGATGGTTGTCCATGAATAAGGGTAATACCGCTTCTTCTAACTTCCTGATAAAACTCTTCAAGCCCTTTACCAGATGTTCGAATATCTATATAACAAATGTAAGCGTCAACATTTTCACCGTATTGTTTCTTTAAAATATATGCGTGTTTTAAGGCGTTTGGGCAGCCAATTCTACAACAATATGTGTGATATTTTTTATCTCTAGAACCAACACATAGCAGGAAAACTACGCTTTTAGGCTCTTTCCCATCACTTATCCTAACTATCTTTCCATTTGTTGGTCCTTTCGGATGAGCTAATCGTTCATATTCTAGCCCTGTAATTACATTTTTGTAAGTACCATAACCATATTGGGCTATTTTTCTCGCATCAAAAAGTTCAAAGCCGGTTGCAAGTACGATCGCATCTACTTTCAAATCTATGTCAATGGGAGTTTGAGAGAAATCTATTGCATTTTCAGGGCAGGCTTCAACACAAGCCTTACACTCATTACCCTTAAAATGAATGCAGTTGTTTCCATCAATAAGATAAGCTTCTGGAAAAGCATTAAGCGGCATATAAATAGCCTTCCGATACGATAACCCCATTTCATATTCCTTGGGTACCGAAACAGGACAGACTTCAATACATTTTCCACACGCTGTACACTTTTTTTCGTCGACATATCTAGGCTTCTTTACAACCTTTACCTTGAAATCACCAAAAGTTCCATTTATTTCTTTTACCTCTGCGTTGGTTAAAATCTGTACATTGGAATAGTTAGAAACTTCAGATATCTTTTGTAACACTATCTTGTCCGCGTCGGTTAACGTTGGAAAAACAGTAGAAAGTAGAGAAACATGGCCGCCTAAACTGGGAAGTCGTTCAACGAGATATACTTTTATCCCGAATTTCGCTAGGTCACTAGCCACTTGGAGACCTGCTATTCCACCACCAATTATCAAAACCGATTTTTTATCAAACTTAAGAGGTTCCATAAGATCACCCGCGTCATGTTTTCGAAAGTCATAACATAGGTTTTCAAACTTCAACTAAGATACTTCTACTACAATTTCAAACTTCAAGTGTTTACATTTATTGATCAAACAACGATAACCCTTCTCACACATACTATAAGGGGTAAATATTTTATGTTAATTTAGTTTTAAATGTTGTTAGCTTGAAAACATGATTTTCGTTTCCAAGAGAATTAAAGGTGTTCTAAAATGACAGTAGTAGATTTAATGTCTGAAGCAAAAATGAACGTTGAACTGAGGTCAAAAGCCATCGAAAAGGGACGGTACGAACTTTATAACTGTTTCCAGTGCATGCGTTGTACTAGTGGTTGCACTTCGATGAAGTTACTTGAACTTAAACCCCATCAGATCGTAACAATGGTTAAACTAGGGCTTATAGATGAATTAATAACATCAGGAATAATATGGACATGCGCGATGTGTCTAAAGTGTACAGAAAGATGTCCTCAAGACGCAGCACCAAGTGATCTAATAACAGTTCTAAGAAACCTAGCCTTTGATATGGAGGCTAATGTTCCAGAAGCTTATCTTAAGGTTGTTAGTACGGTTCTTGAAGTAGGTTTAATCCAAGAGGAGCAAAAGGTCACGTCGAGAGACTTTGAAATATATGATAGAAAAGAGCTAAATCTACCAAAAATCTCGAAGCCCGGTGAGATTTTTAAAAATAATTTATTAATTCTCCTAACCCCGGAGGAGGACTAAAATGGAAATCGGCGTTTATTGGGGTTGTATGATTCTAACTTCTCAATACGCTTATGAAATGTCGTTAAGAGAGGTTCTTCCTAAATTCGATATATCAATAATTGATATAGATCAAGTTTCGTGTTGTGGTACACCGATCAAGAACGTTAATCAAAAAGCGGCCATCTACCTTGCAGTGAGAAATCTTGCTCTTGCCGAAAAGATTGGAATCGATGAACTACTTGTACCGTGTAATGGGTGTTATTTATCGTTTTCAGAGGCACTTCATTACTGGAAGAAAGATGATATCCTAAAAAGAGAACTTGGTAGTTTACTTGCCGAGGAAGGACTAGAATTTAATGGCAATATTAAGCTTTGGCATACAGTAGATTTTCTACACGATAAAATAGGTGTTGAAAAGATTAAAGCAGCCGTAAAAAAATCATTAAACAGATTGAAGTTTGTAACTCATCCAGGCTGTCATATATTAAGACCAAGCACTATTGTAAATGTTGACGACCCTGAGAAGCCGAGAAAACTAGACAATTTGCTTAAAGCGCTGGGAGCAGAAAGTATCGATTATCCAGAAAAACTGGACTGTTGTGGCGGTGGACTGTTGCTATCCCATTCAGAGAGTGCTCTTACCATTGCTGGACTAAAGTTAAAAGCTATAAAAAGCCTTAATGTTGACGGCTTAGTGGTTTCTTGCCCATCATGCAAAATTATGCTTGGCGCGAAACAGGAAGCCGTAGGAGCAATTGTTGGGGAAAAGTTTGGAATTCCTGTTCTCTACTATACCCAACTGTTAGGACTAGCTTTGGGGATCGAAGAAGAGAAATTGGGTTTACATCTAAATCAAAGTCCAGTCGAAAAAATTATCGAAAAATTAACATAATTTACCTTTTAAATTATTTTTCCAATAAGATGCGTTACATTAGCATCAACTATTTTTACCTTTACAAAACTACCCAAAGTTATTTCATTTGAATTTATCACTACTATTGGTTTATATGCAAAGTTTCTTGCAACAAACCCCCCCTTTATACCTATTTCTGAAATCAATGCCTCCCCAACATAACCGACCCATTCTAAGTTTTTCTGCAAGGAGATTTTTCTGACAATTTTAGAAACTTTTCTACTCCTTTCTTTAATCTTCCAACCCGGCAATTTCCCATCCATCTTTTCTGCTTCAGTTCGCGGTCTGACAGCAAATCTAGATACATTAGTTATATCAGGTTGGATATCCTCCAACAATTTAATAGTTTCTTGAAAATCTTCCTCAGTTTCTCCAGGAAACCCTACAATAACATCTGTTGACAACGTAAGTTTCGCCAGAGATGTTCTTAAGAGTTTAACAAGTTCTTTAAACTCTTCTATCGTATATCTTCTATTCATTCTCCTCAGAATCCTATTACTACCTGATTGTACAGGAATGTGTAGAAATTTGTATATTTTGGGAGATTTGAATACCTCAATTAATTCGTCAACTATTTGTTTCAAGTAGGCAGGATTCATCATACCTACTCTAATCCTATACTCATAGGGCAGTTCTACTAAGTCTTCAAGCAACTGTGGGAGGCTGTATCCTATATCAACTCCATAAACGGCTGTGTCTTGAGCAGTAAGCCATATTTCCTTACACCCTTCCAATAACAATTGTTTAACCTTTTTTACGATTTCCTCAGGAGGATAGCTTATTAAACGTCCTCTAGCAAATTTAACTGCGCAATAACTGCAATTTCCAAGACATCCTTGAGAAATAGGTACAATACCTATTACCGGATGCGTTCTAACAGATGGTAAGGTTAATCTGGAAAGAGGTTTTTCATCTAAATTAATTATCCCTTTTCGTCCACTTATTATTTGTAAAATTATCTCCGGTAGATTTTCATAACTATCTGGTCCAAGTATAGCTGCATAATCCGGTAAAGCCTCTTTAATTTTTTCTAAATTTATCTTTGGTAAGCATCCTGCAACAATAATTGGTTTTGAAAATTTCCTTAATTCCCTTAATCTTTTTAAAATCTTGAACTCTGTTGGAGCCTTTACACCACATGTATTAACAATTATTATGGTTGCATCATCTACACTGTCAACTACCCTTATGCCCCTTTTTGTTAGTATTCCAAGTATGACTTCTGTATCCGCCTTGTTGAGTGCGCATCCATATGTTTCTACATAGATTTTTACGTTTGAGTAATTACAATAGGCGTCGAAATTTCCCTGGCTTACCATTTCTATATCACATCTAATCCGTCTGCCATAAAAATTCGCTCGTTAATATATAGAATACAGATTCTAGAGCAAATAACTCTTATAAACCTTTAAAAATCTTCCTTACAGTCGTCCTAGATAATTTTATTGAAGGCAAAATGTCAAAAGAAGACACCTAACACAGAACTATTTGAGCCAATATTTTTATGGTATTATTGAATATGTTTTTAAAATTTCTAAGCTTCTTTTAGGAAGAGTCAAGCCTTCCTCGTTTATTATACGTTCAAACGTCTTTATTTTTTCTTTGAAACTCAAAGAGTCTATTTGTACAACTAGATTGCTGCTTCCACATTTGGGACATTTTCCGTTAAGGGGAGGTCGACGGAAAGAACTTTTACAATTCATACATACAAGAGGCTGGGTTAAAAATGTTGAGAAGAGCTTGTATATTTCAACATCTAAGGCATTTTCAAGGAGTTGTTTAGGATCTATCTCGCTAAAACAGTGAGGGCAGAACCTTTTTTCGACATCTTTAAACTTTAAAGTGTTTTTGCAATGGGGACAAATTATCTCTTCTAATATTGCTTTGGGGGCCGATATACTTTCTGCTGGTTTAACTTCTGCTTTTTCTTTGAAACCTACAAACTTTGTTAATTCTCGTTGTTTTCCGATTGTTAAAAGCTCTTGTCTCGTAATTCCTAGTGGTTTAAGAATTCGCTCAATAGGTGGCAGAAGCTGCTTTTCGATGTAGTAGTTTGCATCTATTTCTAAACTATTCTCCTGAACATATTTCGGATCTTCTGCTCTCTCTGCTATCAGTCCTTTTCCTTTTACTATGACAAATGGAATTCTTTCGCCTATGGTTGGCGCAGAGCCAGGAGATCTTTTAGCAAGCTTTAAAGCAAGGTAGGCGTGAGGTTGTTTTGCCTTATAAGCTTTTGGCGATTTTGAAAGAGTTCTAGTCATTATTAGTTTTTCGATGGGAATTTTACCTTGTTTAAGCTTTTGAAGAACATCTTTAACATAATTAACCACAAGATTTACATCCGGCTGCTTCAATAACATATTTATTACTTTTTCCACAACTTCGCCAACTAAATCACACCATTCTCTCCTAACAGTTTCTATTCCTTTCGTATCTATTTTATCTTTCCATTCTCCGTTTTGAGTTTTTTCAAACATCCATCCTGCATATCTCTTTTTGCTTAGCAACAAAAATGATTTGTATATTTTCTCGAATTCTAAAAGCATTGGCTGAGGAAGCAATTTAGAAATTTCTTTTGAAATTTTTTCACCAATTTCTGCTGCTTCATCAAGACTTGAAGTATTAATCTTAATGAGAACGCTATCCGTATCGCCGTAAATAGTTTCAAGACCATATTTCTCCTCTATAATTTTCCTAGTAAATTCAATAGTATATCTTCCCAATGCCGTTATCGCATTAGCCACATCAAGCGAGTAAACACGTGCCCTAAGATAACCAGTATAGCCATAAAAACTATTCATCATTATTTTCAAAGCCAATTGCTTCGCATCTAATTGCCGTTTTTTCTCCGGATCTTCCTCAGCCTTCATAGCTTTTTTAACAGCAACACGAAAGTTCATAAGATCCCTCAAGATCTCTGGAAGCAATCCTTCTTTTACATCCTTTGTAACAAATCTTGCCCCAGTTGGAACTTCAACATATTTTTTAACTTCTTTCACATCTTTTAGGAGGGTTGTAAAACATACATTATATGCCATTATTAATGATGGATACAAACTATTATGCGACAAAATACCATTAGCGAAATAATAAGGTTTACCTTCCAAAGTTAAATCATAAACGTAGCCCTCATAATATTCTATTTTTGTTACTGGCTTTTCTAGAATATAGTTATCCTTTGTGCATAATCTTCGGTCAGCAATAATCTTACGCAATAGTTTTCTCTTTGCTTCTGATATGAAATCGACATTTACCAGGAAATTAATTAAATTCTTCCTTCGATGAATTTCTAATGAATATCTACCATTTTTTGAGGTATATCTAAGGCTTGGAGGGCTGCCTTTCCACAAATAATACTCAATGCCAAGCTTATCAAGTAGTTTGCAAATTAGTTTTATTTTTTCCTCGTTAATTGTAGATTGGTTAACCTGGATAGATTTTCTTTCAAGGTTAATGCTGCCATCTCCTTCGAAAAATCCTCTTAAAACAGCTTCTGGAATGGCTTTATTTTCCACGTCATCCAGAACTGTAACAACGTCTTCATATATTTCCCTACGAGAAAATATGATATCATAGCAAGAACCATTGTCCTTAATTCTGATACATGGTCTATAGTTCCATAAGCATTTAGAAATTTTCAATATTCGGTTTAATAATTCTGTTTCCTTATTCGAAATTGATATCGTAATTCGATACTGTTTTGAAATACGGTAATGATTTCGTTCGTTAGACCAATATCTTACATCCTTTCTAAGTAGATTTCCCTCCGCCAACACAATACCAATAAATTCACTTAACAACCATAAGTCTGAGTTTTCATCCCTACAATTATACTTTATTGGATTACGAATAACAAAACCGGACTTTACCACTCCATTAGCCAAAGTTTTAGCCAACCTATCCTTCAGATAACTCCACTTATAGTAAATGGGAATTTTGTGATTTGGAGTGCAAAGCAAGCCGTTCACATTAATAAGATAGCCCTTATAAGGATATATATGCACCTCCTTCACCTTATGCCAACCATCAATCCCCAAAACATAATCACCCACTTCCACTTCAGAAATATCAACCTCTCCCTTCCCTCTCACAATTACCTTTGTACCCTTAGGATGACATCTAAAATCTAGAACAAGAACCATATGGTCTCCGTGGTAAAGTCCTACCTTTGGATCCAGAACAATGGCGCCTTTTAAGCCAAGTTTTTCTCTTTCTGCACTTCTTTTCTTAATTTCCTCTTGTGAAGGTTTACATGGAATTATAAGGTTTCTTTTCTTACCGTAACGTAAAAGTAAACCTTCAACTCTGCTAGATTGACCACCTGATATAACATCCTGCAGAAGCAGACCGCTTACTTTTGAAAGTTCGAAATATTTATCAAGTAAACGCTTTTCTAGTAAAATTTTAAGAGGGAGAACGGCATCTCTTCTCGCATAATCTATAAGTTTATTAATATCTCCACTTTTTCCTGCCCAAAGTTTAGGTATATCCTTGTAATCTACGTCAAGTTTTCCTTCGTTAATTAACTTTTCAGCTACATGTTCTAGGGTATACCTTTTCAAGTGGAAGTCAGCCTTAACTAAGGCCCTAACATCAACGACCACCCTTCCAGGAACAGATACCTTATTGTTTTCTCCCGCATTTTGTATAGTTACGTTTTTGTCTTCTGTTCGACCAAACTTCCGACTTATATTCAGACTTTTTAACCTCTTAACAATGTAAGGAAAATCAAAATTTAATATGTTAAAACCTGTGATTATATCTGGGTCATATTTCTCTATTATATCAATAAAACCTTTTAACATCTCTTCTTCGTTTTCAAAACACTCTATGTCACTGTTAGCTCTTTTGACGTATTTTGCAACTAAAACTCTTGTTTCGCTGCCCATAAATGGTGGATGGAAAGCCAGGCTGATTATGACGACTGGGTCTCTCGATGGATCTGGTAAGCTCATTAAGTCATGGGGTACACATTCTATATCAAAACTCATAATCTTTAAGGGCGCATTTCCATTTTCTTCAATGGGCTTTATTTCTTCTGCTTCTATTTCATAATCCACCTTACCTAATGTTGTTTTAACATAGTTGCCTTTCGCTTCTATCCAAGAAAAACCCCAAATGTCGTGATCTATCAAAAAACGGTATTTGAACAAAATATCGGCTTCATATACTTCTTCCACTCCATCTATCCTTTTAATATCGTCTCTTATGTCTTTAACTTGAGCTGGCCGATTAACAGTTACTTTTAATACCTTAGATGGAGATTTTTGAAAACCTATAGGCAAATACTTTTCTTCAAGAGAAATATTTACCACAACACCTTTGAACTTCTCTACAATTGTCTCAGCGACGATTCTTTCCTTGCCATCTACAGTTTTAACGTAAAAATAGGGATAAAAACCTTTATAATACACACAGCAACTTTTACCTTCTAAATCTTTACCAAATATTCTAATTATTGGGCCATTCCCCGACCCTATAATATAATCACAATCGATCACTTGAACTTTCTTAGTAACCAATATGTTTCCTCCCCGATTATTGTCGAGGCGCCGAATGCCGTGACCATTTTAATCTTGATTAAACCCAATAAATGCGGTGTTTAGCAAATAATGAGAAAACTATAGCTATCTAAAGTTAATTTTAACTCATAAATCTTCCGATCGTAGCCGTAAGTAAATTTACCTTTAATATATAACAAAAACATGGTATTGAATACTATATTATCCTATATAGTCAATGATAACTGAACTAAAAACTATATTAGTGATGAAATAATAGAAAGATGATTATTTATTTCCCAATTTTTCTAAATACATTTTCCATGTAAGGAAGAGAGTCTTCGGTCTAGCTGCCATTGCTTCATCGAGTTTTGTAACTGAAGTGTTGTGAGGTGCGCTTAGAACAATTTCAGGATTATTGTAGGCTTCCTCAGATATCTTGCTAAGCGCTTCGATAAATTCATCTAACTGTTCTTTTGTTGCTGTCTCAGTTGGTTCAATCATCAAAGCTTCATGAACTATTAATGGAAAGTACATGGTCGGTGCATGTATACCAAAGTCTAAGAGTCTTTTAGCTACATTTAACGCTTTTACCTTAGTATCTCGTTTCATAGGTGAAGCGCTGAAAACACATTCATGTTTCCTTGGCTTCCCCTTTCCGTATGGGAGTTCAAAGCCTCTGACTTTCTCCAGTTTTTTAACTATGTAATTAGTATTCAACACGGAAATTTCAGCAACAGTTTTAAGCCCTTTTTCACCCAATGCAAGTATATAGGCAAAAGCCTTAACAAGAACATTGAAATTCCCATAAAATCCTTT
>Ga0180300_10001694_pt1 | contig 10270 bp, 9 predicted proteins | sample GuaBasSediGuay15_FD_121798 | JGI IMG/M metagenome (GOLD analysis project Ga0180300, IMG submission 121798) | Subseafloor sediment microbial communities from Guaymas Basin, Gulf of California, Mexico - Guay15, Core 4569-2, 21-24 cm | ecosystem: Environmental > Aquatic > Marine > Hydrothermal... | reverse complement strand
TTGCAACTGCCCTCCAGCAAAATATCGGGACTCTGAGTCAATCAATCGGAAATATTAGCGCACAAGCAACGAAAATAGAGACGCTAAGTAAAAAATACGAGGAAACGGAAGCTCTCACTCGACGTATGTATAATATCATGATTGGTTCCTACGAAAAAGGGAGGTCGGGAGAGAATTATCTCCGAAATATGATGAACGAACTTATGAAAATCGGACTTGTTAGGGAAAATGTGCCTATAGGAAGTAATGTGGTGGAGTACTGTGTTGTGTTCGCTGATGGAAAACTTCTAGCAATAGATTCAAAGGTCGTTGCTACACGGGATGTCGAAGCTCTTTTTGATGAAAAAACACCCGATAAAGATAGAGATGTACTCAGGAAAAATATAAGAAACGCGCTTAGAAAGAAGGTGGAGGAGGTTTGTCAATACATAGACCCACAAAATACGCTTCCATGTGCGGTCATGGCGATACCAGATTCATTGGTGGACTTATCCTCAGAGATAGTTCCAGATGCCGTAAGGAAGAACGTGCTGGTTGCAGGATATTCCGCAGTGCCACAATTGATTGTTTACTTCATACGAATACATGGTTTCTATGCAATTGAAGAGGATGTCGCTGAATTAAAGGATAGACTGATGGCGATTCAACAGGAAATATCAAAACTTGACGACAAATTCTTTGCAAACAGATTTGAAAGACCAATGACGGTGTTGACGAATGCCACATTAAAAGTACGCCAAGTGATTACTAGCATAAGCGGAGTTCTTGGTTTTGAACATAAAGCTTTATCAGAATCGTCCGAAGAAACTTAAAAAGCAGCACATAAAAACGCATATGTGCCACTATGCGACTCATTCAATCCAAACAGTCTGTGTCTTAGGAAATTAGCTGCCCCTAGCTCCTACTATAACTTAAAAAGGACAGTTTTCTCTTTTTCTGTTTAGACAGTAAAAATAGGAGTTTAATAATAATGACCACAGCGGTTGAGTTGGCGGCTAAACGTATAAAAACACTGGAGGTTCAGGGAGCCCGAAACGTTGCAATAACCGCCATAAAAGCAATTGAAGAGTTAACAAAAAAATCGAGAGCACAGAATAAACCTCAATTCATGAAAGAATTATTCAAAGCTAGAGATGTCCTTTTTAGCTCACGAGAAACTGAGCCGCTGATGCGGAATGCTGTTAGACACATTATATATGAAGTGGAAAAAAGCAAGGAGAAGAATCCAAAAGAACTAGCCAACCTTGTTCACCAAGTTTCAAGTAGGTTTCTGCAAAACCTAGAAACCTCAAAAGAAAGAATCGCCGAGATAGGGTCTAAAAGAATCAAATTTCACTCCCGGATTTTGACTCACTGCCACTCATCCACGGTTACTTACCTGTTTGAAAGAGCAAAAAAAGAAGGAAAACAATTCGAAGTAATATGCACTGAGACGAGACCTCTTTTTCAGGGAAGAATCACGGCGCAAGAGTTGATTGACTTAGGCATCAAAACAACCATGATTGTAGATTCCGCTGTTAGATTTTTCATGAACAAAGTTGACCTAGTAATGGTTGGCGCTGACGCAATAACTTCAGAAGGCAATGTAGTTAACAAAATAGGAACAAGCTTAGTTGCTTTAGCAGCCAACGAAGCGAGAACACCTTTCTATGTGGTCTCGGAACTGCTGAAATTTGACCCCTCCACTGTGTATGGTGAGTATGAAAAAATTGAAGAGCGAAACCCAAAGGAGATATGGGCTGATGCTCCATCAAATATAGAAATTAGAAACCCAGCGTTTGACATAACAAGACGAAAATTCATTCACGGAATAATATGTGAAGAAGGAATAATATCGCCTCACTCAGTGCTTGAGGTGGTAAGAAAAAAATACCCATGGATATTCATCTGAAAGTTATTTCCAAGTTTCCAATGCGCTTTGCAGTTCACTATGAGTCTCAGCATACTCCTCAAGTTCTATGTGTTCCACCGTGGCATCAACCGCCTGCCTCATAGCCTTTGCACCAGCCACTGTTCCATGCTTATGTCCATGTATGCCTCCCCCAGCCTGGATAACAAAATCAATTCCAAACAAACCAATCAATGAAGGAACCAGGGCTGGATGGAGACCGCCAGATGCAACGGGCATAACCTTTCTCAGCCCATTCATTTTTCCTCTTAAAGCCTCACAGTTTATCAACACTTCTTCCTTGGTCTCTGCCATCTTGCCCACAGCAGTGCCAACGTGAAGCTGGTCAACTCCAATAATCCTAGAAAGCTTTGCAATCACCCGCATAGCGATACCATGCTTCGGATTTTTTGTAAATGCTGCGTGACCCGCTCGGTGAGCGTGGAGAACTAAATCTAAATCTTGATTTCTTAAGGTCTGTAATGCCGAGAAGCCGCAGGTTAAGATATCAACCATAACGTATTCTCCGCCTTGATCTGCTACGAACTGTGCTCTTTTTATCATCTCGTTCGTTTCAGCAGTTACGTTAGGCATGTAAATCTTTTTTTCACCCGTCTGCTCTTCAGCCTTATCTCGATATTCCAAAGTTTTTACAACACGGTCGTCGAATGGATTAAATTTTTGGCTGCTAAGGTTCTCATCATCCTTAACTATGTCGCATCCTCCAACCCAAGCGTTGAAAGCCACTTCAGCATGGTCTTTAGGGTTTAAACCCAGCTTCGGCTTTATTATAGTTCCAATTAAAGGTCTGTCATGTACATCAACTAACTTGCGAATTCCCGCTATGCCATATTTTGGACCTTTAAAACTTGCCACTAACTCTTCAGGCACATGCACATCATTAAGCCGCAAATTTTTCAAGTCTTTTAAGCCAAAAACATTCCCAGCAATGCTGCTCAATATGTTCGGCATGTTACCCGGCTCAAATAAATCAATTGGATATGCAATGCGCACAGAACCTCCATTAATGTCAAAGACGATGGCATGCAACTTTTTCACGTAGGCTTTCATTGTTGTAAGCTCTGTCCATGTTCCTATGGAACTCTCCGCAGCCACCCCACCCACCATTTTTACGAAGTCATCATCATATGTTTCAACTGAGAAATCACATACAAGGTCATTTTCGCTTGGTCTATACGTTAGGTCAACAAAATCTCTATATCTCAATTGTATTTCCTCCCAAACTTTTTTCACCACGGAGCGATTTAATAGTTTTCAATTTAGCGTAAACGGAGAATAAACCAGATGAAGCTGAAAGTCAAACTTCTAGGCATCGAATCTGGAAAACCTACCGTAATAATGGATGACGAATACGCAAGTCACCTAGGAATCCATCCTTCTGACAGAATAATAATCAAATATCGGGGAAAAAGCGCAATAGCAATCGTCAACGTCGCAACAACTTTCCCCCGAAAAACACTAGGGCTATACGATGAAGTCCGCAATGTGCTAAACATTCGCTCTGGAGAATCAGTTGAAGTTCAACCTGCAGAAAGACCTGAATCCCTAGGATACATACGAAACAAAATTTTAGGACACCGCCTTCGAAGACCCGAAATGATGGAAATTATTAAAGATGTAGTGGAACGCCATCTAAGCGACGTTGAACTCGCAGCTTTCGTCACAGCCCTACAAATATGGGGCATGAGCATAGATGAAGCCGAAGCTCTGTCAAATGCCATGGTGGCAACAGGAAAGACTCTTCACTGGAATAAAGGTCCAGTTTTAGATAAACACAGCATAGGAGGAGTTCCAGGCGACAAAACTACACTTCTTATTGTTCCAATAGTTGCGGCAGCAGGTTTCATCATACCTAAAACATCATCAAGAGCAATCACTTCGCCGGCAGGAACAGCGGATCGAGTGGAAGTTTTATGTCCTGTCAATCTGGCTATGGAGGAAATAGAGCGGGTGGTCAACAAAACTAATGCTTGTTTGGCGTGGGGAGGCGCATTGGACCTTGCCCCTGCAGATGATCTTTTCATCCAAGTGGAGTATCCCTTGTCAATAGACCCGCTTCTTCTTCCGTCAATTATTAGTAAGAAGAAAGCTATAGGTGCAGAATACGTTGTGATAGATATTCCCGCTGGAAGAGGAGCTAAAATAAAGACGGTTGGAGAAGCTCACTCTTCCGCTAGAGACTTCATAGAATTGGGTAAGCGTCTTAATATGCAAGTGCAATGCGCAGTAACTTTTGGTGAGCAACCAGTGGGCTTCGCTGTGGGACCTGCTCTAGAGGCTAGAGAAGCTCTTTTGGCTCTAAAAGGTAATGGTTCTTTTGATTTGGTGAATAAAGCAACGGAATTGGCGGGCATTCTTCTTGATATGATGGGTATTAAGGATGGAAAAGATGCTGCACAAGCTCTTCTTAAATCTGGCAAAGCTGAGAGAAAGTTTCGGGAGATAATTGCCGCACAAGGAGGAAACCCAGAAGTTACACCTGATGACATAGAGGTTGGAGATAAAACAACACAGATCGTCTCAAATATTAGCAGTCGGGTGGTGTGGATTAACAACGTGGCAGTCGCTCAGATAGCTAGGGCAGCGGGGGCGCCGAAAGAAAAGGGTGCAGGAGTTTTATTAAGGGCGAAGCTTGGGGACCAAGTGAAAAAGGGCGATCCGTTATTGACTATATACTCTGGGACAAATCAGAGGTTGGAAGCAGCTTTGACGCTTGCTGAACAGCTTGAGCCTATAGGTTTGAGTAGAAGGTATGGTGAGAAAATGTTGCTTGGGCGTATTCCAGCGAAGGTTCCGCACGAGAAGGTTTTCGTGTTAGAAAGATAAACTGCCACGGTTTTACGTGTGACTCTATCTTACCGTGTCACAAAGCGATATGACATTTGTACAGGTTTATGGTTTTAGTTTAGAAAAAGGGCTCCTAAGAGTTAGCAGTGACAACGGCACTAAAAGTTTATAAGTTATTTCTTTTCATCAAACTTCTGAGGGATGAGTGAATGAGCCTATGGAAGCTACGATTCTCCATGCTCGGAACACTAGCCATCATAATAGGGCTCTCTACTCTATTCTTCACATTTCTCCTCAGCCTAACCGGCGCATTCAGTCTCCTAACACTGATCATCTTCGTCGTACTCTTCAACATCGCTCAATGGCTATTCGCCCCCTACCTCATAGACGCCATGTACCGTGTACGAAAAGTGTCAAGATCAGAAAACCCAAAGCTGTACGCAATGGTGGAGAATTTAAGCAGACAAAGCGGCATCAAAACACCAAAACTCATGTTGGCAAACATTCCTGTACCCAACGCCTTCGCCTATGGCTCACCTATAGCTGGAACCAGAGTGGCGGTGACAACTGGACTGTTAGAAACGCTGGAAGATGAGGAAGTTGAGGCAGTGATTGGACATGAGCTTGGTCACCTGAAGCATAGAGACGTTCAAGTGATGATGTTTGTTTCCATCTTACCCGCAATATTCTACTTCATCGGCTACTCCATGCTCCTCTCTTCCATGTTTGGACGCAGAGACGAAAGAGGCAGCGGCGGAGCCTTAGCAATAGGCATGGCGAGCATGCTCCTCTACTGGATTCTCACAATATTCACTCTCTACCTAAGCCGTCTGCGTGAATATTATGCTGATCGCCACAGCGCCAGCATTGTGGAAGACGGACCACGCAAACTCTCTGAGGGCTTAGCAAAAATAGTGCATTCCTCCAAGAGGATGAAGAGAGTTCGCAAAGATGTGAGCGGCTTCAGCTCATTCAAATCTCTCTTCATTTCGGACCCAGATCGTGCCGAGGCAGACTCAGCGGCTATTGCTCAAGCGAGCGCATTCACGTCTGATCAGAAACTTGTTGAGGGGCTTCTTAGACGAAAAGTGACTACGCTTGACAGAATAGCGGAGATTCTTTCAACGCATCCTAACATAGTGAAGCGCTTAAGGGCATTGCAAGAACTGGCGTGAAATGTGACCGTCTGAGGGTAGCATCTTCCATCTCTTAGACTTCTCTCTAAGCTGGGTTGAGAGGCAATCGGAGCTTCCAGATAGTAACGTTTATTATTCTCGCGGGTGTTTGAACTTTGATACTTCGAAGTGGCAACATATGAATAAACAACAGAAACAGCTCGCAGAGAAAATCCTTAAACTGAAAAATGAAAAGCGTGCACTCTTGCTTGCCCACAACTATCAGCGCCCAGAGATACAGGAAATCGCTGATTACATTGCAGACAGCATTGGACTTTGTCGAAAAGCCCAGCAAGAAAAGGATGCGGAGCTTCTAATTTTTTCAGCAGTGAACTTCATGGCTGAAAGTGCAGTGATACTGAACCCAGACAAGAAAGTGGTGATTCCTGATAAGAATGCGTTCTGTCCCATGGCAACGATGCTTCCAGCTGAAGAAGTTAAATTAGCGAGGAAAAAACATCCCAATGCGATAGTAGTGTTATATGTTAATACTCGGGCAGAGACTAAGGCAATGTGCGATGTGTGTTGCACATCCTCAAATGCTGTTCAAGTTGTAAACAGCCTAGACGAAGAACGAGTTATATTTGGTCCAGACAGCAACTTGGCATGGTATGTTCAGCAACACACTGATAAAGAGATTATTCCCATACCCAAAAATGGATTTTGTTACGTTCATAGGCTGTTTTCAGAGGGAGACATCCTTCTTGCAAGGGAGCAGCATCCAAACGCGGAGGTGCTGGTGCATCCAGAATGTGTACCAGAAGTGCAGCGCATCGCCGATTTCATTGGAAGCACAAGCCAAATGTATCGTTATGCCATAGAATCGCCGAAAAAAGAATTTGTGATTGCAACCGAAACTGGACTCATCGACCGAATGAAAAGAGAACATCCTGAAAAAGAGTACATTCCAGCGTATTCAGAAGCCGTATGCAGCGCCATGAAACTTAACACGTTGGAGAAGATTTATCTGGCGCTAAAAAATGAAGAGCCCAGAGTAACTTTGCCTAAGGCAATTATGAAAAAGGCGCGCAAAGCAGTTGAAAGAATGACTGAAATTACTGGGCGTTAAGACGTTTTAAAATTAAATCGCTATTATTTGTTCACAAAATAAATAAACAAATCTCGTCAAACTATTGTTGATGCTATATGCGGAGAACAATCTTAAAGAAAAAGCCTGGTTACACCATAGCTTTAGCGCTCTGTATTATAGGGGCACTGATGCTGCTTATCGTGGTATGGAAGACGTGGCAAGATAAAGTTTACAGCTCTTCAAACATTATCTCAGCCCTCAACACTTCTCTTTTTAATACAACCCTAGGAATTGGACCCATAGAACTGCAGCTAATATACTACACGGTCTTAGGGGTCATATTGCTAATCGGAGGCGTCGCAATCCTAGTTGGTAGAAGAGAAAGAGTCACCGTTGTTGAAGAAGTATCTGCCATACTCGAATGCCCCTTCTGCAAGAATCAATGGAGAGAATCATTATCAAAAGCACACCTAGAATCTATGGGTTATCCCAAAGTTCGAACACTTTCCCGACGAAAATGTTCCAGCTGCGCCAAATTCATGCGCCCAAAAATCGTAAGCACAAAATAACCCCTATCCACATGCTAAAGCGACAAGGCTTAAATCACTTCACCATTCTACTATTTTCGCTTCCCTTGGAGAGAAAAACAGTTTGAGCCAAAAGTTAGAGTTTGAAATCCCCTCGTGGGAACAAATCTACGAGGCGCTACTAAATCTCGCTAAAAAAATTCAAGAAAGCGACTTCAAACCCGACGTGATCGTAGGTGTTTCCCGTGGCGGATGGCCTCCAGCGCGAATAATATCTGACCTGCTTGAAAACCCAGAACTTGCAAATGTCAGAGCTGAATTCTATCTGGGAGTTGCTAAAACTAAAAGTGATCCCGTGATAACACAGCCCGTTTCTACATCTGTAGCAGGTAAGAAAGTTCTCATCGTAGATGAAGTGGCTGATACAGGTAAGAGCCTTCGTCTTGTGAAGTCGCATCTAGAGGAGCAGGGTGCAACTGAAGTGAAGATTATGACAATCTATTATAAGCCATGGAGCATTGTGGTTCCAGACTGGTATGCAAAGGAAACAAGCCGCTGGATTGTCTTCCCATGGGAAAGAAAAGAAACTGTTAGGCAAGTTCTTGAAGAGTATAAGAGTCGGGGCAAGTCTGTTGATGAAGCTGTGGAGAAACTGGTTCAGTCTGGACTAAATCGAAAGCTGGTGGACCGTTTCGTCCGAGAGATATTTGAGGAGTAGGCTTGATCCGAGAACTGGAAGATTTTGATATGTACGTCGCCATAGCTGGTTTCAGAAACGTTAAGATCGGGGATGTTAACGGCTTTTTCGATATGATTCGAAAAAAGTTGGAGAATGTCCACGTTCAGTTTTTTGATGCAAAACTGATCGCAGATTGGAAACACCTGTACTTTGCCGCTTTAAATGCTCTGAATGCTTTCAAAAACAAAGCAAACATCTCCAACAGCATAGCTGTTGAAACGCTTCTTTATGCTTCAGCTCAACGACAAATCAATAAAGCCATGGAGCTGCTGGGAATCAAACCTGAATCATCGGAGATAGCGGTTCTTGTCATAGCGGAAACAAGGCAGAAGACCGATAAAATTCTAGAAACGGTTTCCGCGCTGATGTCAGACGAACGTGACGACAGCGTTATCGAATTGACCAGCGAGAAAGTTAATGGCATCAAAAGATTGTTTGGCATCTCCAACCTTGAACTGGAAGCTAAGCTGGAAAAGGAAGGTTTCGAAAAGGAGGCGCTGATCAACCTAGTGATTGAGCATGTGGCTTTGTTAGCAACCCAGCGATAAAAGTCACATCCTCTCTTTCATCACCGACAGAATATCCGTGGACTTTATAACGGATATACCCGTGAAACCGCCTAAAACTTCGATGAGAACGATTTTGTCAGGAGCGGTCATGTTTACTTTTCTTTCAATGTTTGCCGCCGCTGCCTCCACTATGTCTTTAGAGGAAATCTTAGTGAATCTTTTCTCCACAGTTACACGGAACGTCTCATTCTCCTTTATTTCAGAAGCTAACTCAGTAGCTGCTCTCTCAATTTCCCTCAGGTCCGTGCGCACAACCTTTTCGATGGGTATGACTCTAAGCGTATAACGGAACTCCCATGGGCGCTCTTTTAATATGCCTCTAAGCTTCTCAATAATCTCGAAGGGACTGAAAGCTGTTTTGGCTACTATTAACCCGGTAATCCCTGTTTTGTCAACTGTGGCAGCCGTGTCTCCTATTTCTTCCAATAAATACCACATTTCAGAACAAACGTTATCCTCATTTCCCCGTGACGTGGTGATGAGCAAGTTGAAATCCTTCAACACTTCCATTTCACCAAGCATATTTCATGCATTATTTAAATAAAAGACCTTTCGAAACCGTCCACAAACTTTTTTACTCATAGAATATTTTCGAAGCAGCAGCTTCAGCCGCCTTCAAAATTGGTTGTCGACATTGGACAACGGGACAGGCTGAGACGGGAACTTTAACTATCTTTTCAACAGTGGTGCTGACGATGGGAGCGCAAACGATGGCTTTGGCTCCTTCCTGTTGTGCTCGAACAGCTGCAACTATGACTTCTTCTAAGCTTGTTGCGGCATATTCTTTAAGTCTAATCTGGTGACCTTGAATCTGTATGTATCTCTTTTCTAGAGCGTCAAGTGTGGGTCGCGCAGCAATTATGGCGATGAATGGTTCAGTTTCCTCAGCGCCCTCTAACTGCTTAAGGGCGTTTACAATCTTTCGGTAGGTGGAGAGGCGGGGATTGGCTCTTTCCCCAGAGAGTATCTTGTAAAGAGAGCTTTCTGAGACTTCGGAAAGCTTACTGAATGTTTTGGTGTCTATGTGGGCTTGTTCTAAAGCTTGCTTCAAAGCCTTTCGAAATGCTTCCTCAGATTTTAAACATGACTGAACCACATCTTCCCAAAGAGACAACTTACTCAATCATTCATCCTCCTATTGTATAATTAGTGGAACTGAATTATCCTTATTGTACAGGAATCCATCACGTTTATAAAGCTTGCTTAAGAAGATAAACAAGAAACACCACATACATTTGTTCACGTTCCTAGGTGAAAAAACATGGCTAAAACACGAGTAATAGCTCACAATTATCAAGACCCCATCGTTCACCAAATAGCACGTCGAAACAACGGAATCATCGGAGGCACAACCGCTATTTGCAGGGCGGGAAAGGAAATGCGAAATAAACGCAATGAAACAGCAGTTATTTGTTCAGTGGCATTTATGATTGAAGATTTTGTCACGTTGTCTGGTGGAAGAGTAAAGGCTCTCACTCCAATCGCCCGCATTAAAGATGGCGAATATTGCGTGTCGAGGTGTCCAATGATAAGA
>Ga0180300_10001693_pt1 | contig 10276 bp, 8 predicted proteins | sample GuaBasSediGuay15_FD_121798 | JGI IMG/M metagenome (GOLD analysis project Ga0180300, IMG submission 121798) | Subseafloor sediment microbial communities from Guaymas Basin, Gulf of California, Mexico - Guay15, Core 4569-2, 21-24 cm | ecosystem: Environmental > Aquatic > Marine > Hydrothermal... | reverse complement strand
TAATTCAGCTGGAGTCATCTGCAGAGAGGGCCGGCCGTCTGATATTAGATCCCCCCTTTCTCCCAAAATTGCATTTAGAGATTCAACAGCTTCAAAATCTGGGGCCAAAATGAGGTGATGGATCCTGTGAGTTCTTCCTTCTCTTTCGAAAATGGTGTTAATTTCAGCTGTTAAGATAAAGAATGTCCCTTTATAGGAATAGAATCCTTCAAACTCTGATGGTTTAAGCACGGTCTTAAGCTCTCGTAGCCAGATTGGGTGAGTAAAATCGCCTGTTCCCAAAAGATTCAACCCTTTCTTCTCAGCCCAGTAAGCTAGGTTGGGAACGCTCATTTCCTTGCTTGTAGCCCTGCTATAGCGGGAATGTATGTGAAAATCCGCGTATATCCTCATCTAACTTTCACCAAGTTCGCTACGATCCCTTGTCTTATCTCCTTGTTTTCTTAGAGCCATTTCTATAGGTATCGAGGACAGCCATTTGGATTCTAAGTATTGAACAAAGGGATCAATGATCGGCGCTCCTAGAACGACCACTATTAAGGGGGAACCGCCTTTTCTGCTGACCAAAGCAACACGACCTTTATCGATAAGAAGCCCAGAATTTTTTGATTTCGAGATTCTAGTCTCAAACCTCCTAAAGTTGGTAAACAAGCCAGTTAGCCAATCAGTGGATGGAAGCACCACCCTAACTTTAGGGATCCAAATATATCGAAGGAGAGAGAGCACTTCATTGAATAACCAACGATCAACATCCGAGAAGATGGCTAGGAGTTCACCTTCAGTACCTTTTAGAAGATCCTTTAACAAGCCCAAGAACAAGTCTTCCTCTCTGAAGATGAGAATATCTTCCTTCATCCATTGAGATATTGAAACAAGCTCTGGAACAGGGCCAAGGCATTCAAATAGTCTCTGAAAACGTTCTTCCAATTCTAATGACCTTCTAAGGTAAAAGTTCTTAATAGCTAGCTCTGGAGAGATTGGGGAATACCGTATCGGCTTGGAACCTTCATACCTAACTAAACCTAGCTCGTGAAGTTGCTCGAACGTTCTGTATATCCTCTCAACGGGAACTTTAGTTTCTATAGCTGTTTTCTTGGCGTTTGAAGTTCCCTCCTTTAAAAGAAATGCGTACACCTTCGCTTGCGTCTCCGTCAGACCTATTCCCTTCAATGCTTCTATCAGGGCAAGCAACTTGTCCTTATCCTTGGATGAGTTCAAAGAACAACAACCCCCATTACGTCCATGACGTTTGTGAGGGTTGGTCCAGTGAAAATCAAGTCGTTTAGGGCGAGGAAGAAAGAGTAGGAGTCGTTCCTGTTGAGGAAGGTCGACGGTTTTAGACCCAAACTAAGCGCTCTGCTAAGAGTTTTCCCATCAGCAATTGCTCCAGCAGCATCAGTTACTCCATCAACTCCATCAGTGCCCACAGAGGCTATGCACAACCCTTCTTCGTCAGCTATCTTTTCTACGGATCCAAGAACCACTTCCTGGTTCCTTCCACCCTTACCAGAGCCCACAACTCTAACTGTCGTCTCACCACCTGCTAAAACGACAGCAGGCGGGCTTATCGGGACATTCTGGTGCTTTATTCCTTGGGCAATTCCAGCCAAAGCCTGTCCCACATGTCGGGCCTCTCCCTCAATAAAAGATCCTAAAACTAGCGTATTGAGACCCAAAGCCTTAGCTTGATTAGCAGCAGCATATAGAGCTTTCTCATTGTTTGCAACTATGAAATTATGTACCCTTTCGAAGACGGGATCTCCAGGCTTTGGCGTGTCATGAATTTCCCCCCTAACTCCTTTCTTGAGCGTCTCCACTATGCTCTTAGGCATCTTTTTCAAAAGATCGTACTTTTCCAATACTTCCCACGCATCTTGGAATGTGGTCGTGTCTGGAGCCGTGGGTCCAGAGGCTATGGAATCAAGAGGATCTCCTATGACGTCCGATATAATGAGGGAGATAACTGTCGCTGGATAGCAAAGCCTGGCCAGCCTTCCACCCTTTACTTGTGATATGTGCTTTCTAACAGAATTTATCTCCTGGATCCTAGCTCCACATTCCAAAAGAAGCCTAGTTGCACGATTGAGATCTTCTAAAGTTATGCCCGGCATGGGCATCTCCATGAGGGCAGAGCCTCCCCCGGAGATTAGGGTGATAACGACGTCAGATTCATCCAATCCTCTGACGAGTTCTACTATCTTGCGGGTCCCCTCCAATGTGTTATGATCTGGGATAGGGTGCCCCGCGGGAAAAGTCCTGACTTTGCTCAGGTTGAAAAGTCCCTCCGTTCCGCTCAGAACGTTTACGTGGCCTGCGTGAATATGATCTAGAAGCACATATTCTACCCCTTCAGCCATCTTACCACTGGCTTTGCCAGCCCCTATCACAAGTACTTTGCCTTTCAGAGGAATTTCCAGATCTTCGACAGAAAAACACTCGTCTTTCAATGAAATAGAAGAAATTACGCTCTTTTTACCATCTACTGTCTCTATGGCAGATTCTAAAAGCTCTAACATTATCTCTCTAGCCTTTCTCTCCATACCACTAGCGTTCGATATTATTTCCGAATGATTCTTGATTATGTTCAAGGCTCGGTCAAACCCCTCCTTCCAATTTGTACGCCATCTCTATTGAACTTTAGGTACCCGAAATCTATATACTCAAAGTTGCCTGAGAAACTGGAATAAACCTCCAAAATTCCTTGATTTGGCCTAAAACTCTCAATTATTCCAATACCGCGACAAAATCCAAGGCTATCCAAAAAACCAACGTATAGTCCCTCATATCCTTTTAGCATAGCTACCCTTAGAGGCTTTCCTTTAACCATAAGTCCCTTTTGTACTCTTGACGAATTTAGGACACAAAGTATGAGGTCTGGAGATTCTTCTGCATATATTACCCGCGTTCCAAGCAATTTTTCAAGTTCTTGGTTGAGTTCGGGACTAGACGAACCAGAAAAGAATAACGTGTCCACGAGCTTGGTGCTCTCAACATTTATCTTCGTGCTTCCAGCCCCGTTCAAGTACCTCTTTATGTTGTTTTGCCTGAAAAGAACCCTGTATGAGCGATTTTTTCTTCTTATACTCCTTGAAACGGGAATTTTAATGATCTCTGAGCTTCTTGGGATCAATTTTACTATGTGCTCTGATTCATCCTTTCTTTGCAATATCACTACTTTGGTTGGCTCCGTTGCAAGTATCTTGAACCGCTTTAAGGCTCTTGCAGGGCTTGAGTGGATGTATCCTGTAGTATTTATCAGTATAACATCAGCTCCTTTACGCTTTGCTGTATCAAGGAGCTTTCTAGTACCTATAACCATAGGTAAGAGATGTCCTCTTGGAGTGTTGTCTCCAACGAAGAAAAGAAAATCTGGATCTGTTAGAGAGGGATGGATGATTGTCTCCTCTATCAATGAGAGGCCTATCGTTCCCACAGGCCCGATATCTGATTGACCAATATCTGCATCTATGAGTCCTAGTTTTAGACCAGAAGATACTAATTTGTTGGCGAGAAACGCAAATAAGCCACTTTTACCCACATCTATGCCTCCAAGTAACATTACCGTGTCTCCTGATTTGATCTTAGAGGCTAACTCCTCCCATTCCTTTGGAATTATCTCTGGAATCTCTACAGGTCTCGAAGGAGCCCATACCTCCAGATTACTAGTCTCTAAAGCTCTTATTAGAACTGGAATTCCTCTCTCCTCGACTTCAATATATTCGATTTCTGAACCCCAGCATTCAATTCTACCTTTTTTCTTGACTATCCTCAGGGGACTTAGAACCAAGAATCCGTGCTTTGGTTTTAGTGTGCATTCGAACTTGTGTAAGCCGAGGGTAATGTCATGCGGCATTCAAGGGATTTCTCAACCAATATCTTAAATTATTACCATCTCCCAGATCAAATCGAACAGGATGGGAAGAAAATCATTTTCCCTAACTTTTAATTGTTAATTATGAAGAAAGGCTAAAGAGAGGTTATTGTGTTGAGGGAAGTAAAAAGAGGATCATCAACAGCTCCAGAGACAGATAACCTGGAAGTAATTTATCGCTTTGAAGGCGAGGTTCCAGTTAGCAAGATCGCTGACTTCATTTCTTCAACAAAAGAAATGGCAGAAAGCAAGCAAACAGGAGGTTTGATCTCAAAAACAACAATATCAATTGTGGACGAGGAAAATTCTTTGCTTGGAGTTGAATATCCCCTTGAGCTCTTTGATTTAGAATCAAACGGCCTTCCTCAGCTGATTTCTACCATCACTACGAATTTCTTTGAGACAGTTAGGACTGGAAAAGTTGAAATAGTGGACATTCGAATCCCAAAGGATCTTCTAACCTATTTTCCAGGTCCTAAGCTGGGAAGTGAGGGAATAAAAAGGATGTTGGCTTCTAAAGGTCCTCTTCTTGGAGTTGTCATGAGGACAAATCCAGACATCCTTCCAGCTACTCAAGCCAGGATATTTTACGACATTGCAATATCTGGCATCGATGTCGGAGCAGACCCTCAATACTTAACAAACCAGAATTTCAGTCCCATAGAGGCCAGAACTTCACATTTTGCAGACATGATAGATAGAGTTAGAGGAGAAACGGGTAGGAAAATAATGTACGCTATTAACATAACGTCAAGATGCGACAAAATACTGGAATTCGCTGAAAAAGCTGTTGAGAACGGTGCAACTGCTTTAGAAGTGGATGTCTCAAGCGCAGGACTTTCTGCACTCGAGATGTTGGTTAAAGAAGGGGACCTCGAGGTTCCGATTTATGTAACTGGCTTACAGGAAGCCTCTTTCCTCACTTCGAAAGGGACCGTTTCAGGAAAAACAACAACCCTTATGGTTAGACTTCTAGGAGGAGATTTAATTGCCAGAAGAGCTATTTCACGAGACAGTTATGATGTAGAGGAATTAAAAGGAATTGATGATGTTATGAGGAGAAAACTTAACAATGTGTTGCCAGCAATGCCAGCAGCCTGCAGAGGAATATTTCCGGGGAGCTTAGAGGCAAACATACTTACGTTCGGTCAAGATCAAGTTTTGATGGCAGATGAAGCAATTTTCTTCCACCCTTGGGGAATTCAGGCAGGTGCTAAGGCCTTAAGAGAAGCTATGGACGCAATAATGAGGGGAGAAGGAGTTCTAACGGCTGCTCAAACTCACGATGAACTCAAACAAGCAATTGAAAAGTGGGGTTATGGTCCTACTTAAGACCTAAACCATTTAGGTCTAATTTATATCTGAAAGGGGCGTTACGCGCACTCCCTTTAGGAAATCAGGGAGCGACGCCTTAGTAAACCAACCATATTCCTCTCTCAATATTAGAATTGAAGCTTGAGGCGGTATTGCGCCCTTTTCCGTGAATATAATGTCGATGTAGGCAGCTGGTGTCACGTCAAAAGCAGGATTTAGGACTTCTATACCGGGATTCTTGTTCAGAAAGGCTTGATCCACTACCTCGGTTGGGTCCCTAAATTCTATGGTTATCAATCCTCCTAACATGCTCTCAGGAGAGAACTTGCAAGTCTCCGCTGCCACAAAGAAGTTAACCCTGGCCTCGTGGGCAGCAAGAGCAATCATAGAAGTTCCAATCTTGTTGACCACAGCTCCGTTAGCAGCTACAGCATCAGCTCCTACTATTACTTTATCTACATCTTGCATGAAAAATCGAGCAGCTGAGTCAACTATCATCTTTACGGGGATTCCGTAGCTTGCCAGAATAGAAGCTGTTATTCTACCCTGAAATCTAGGCCTTGTCTCCGTTGAAATTACTGTAAACCTTTTTCCTTCATCCCAAGCTCTCTTTAGAACAGCTACTGCCGTCGAGCTGTGGCAATGAGTCATCACAACATCTCCATCCTCTATCCTCATTGATCCGAATTCAGCGATCTTGTTTATTGCTTCAAGAGAGTTTCTGATGAACTCCTCTGAAGCCCTAATGACTTCTCTTCTTATCTCCTCTAAAGTAGCTCCACCCTCATAAGCGGAATAGCACCGTATCATGACGTATCTGAGGGCGTTTGGTAAGGAAACAGCTGTAGGCCTAGTTTCGTATAAGATCTTGGCTGCCGTTGTTAGTTCATCCACAAACTCCTCTTCACTTGATGCAGTGGATTTTTGGGCAGTTATTTTCAGGGCTTCTGCAGTTCTCCTGGCTATCTTGCCGGCACCTCTAATCGTCATGGTTTTGATCCCTTCAGCAATGTCGTAAACCTCTTTAGGGAGTCTCAAATCAGACACCAACATTAGCATATGCTAAAAAGGACTTTTAACCTTATTGCAGGCATCAACCTTCAGAAATAGTACCATCCTTCCATCTGTCTCCAATCCCATTTGTAATCCTCTGCAAGATAATAGCCGTACACTATAGCACCTCTCCAAACGCTATACTGGGGATCGCTCACCATCTTAGGCTCTGATTTTATTCCAATCCTATCCAAAAGCAGTTTTATCTTTGTGGGCGAGTCTACAGCTATGTTCTCCAATCCAGGAGGAACTTTCCAATAAAAGGCTCCACCCGAAAGTATCACACTCTTGAGAAGCTGAGGCTGTATCTCAACTGGTGTCTTTGAGACTGAAATGCGTATTGCCTCGCCCAAATCAACATCTCCTCTTATCACTTCACCAGCAACTAACGTGTCTTTAGGAGGAGAAAATCCACGTGAGTAGTAGCTCTCGAAGATCTCGTGTCTGGGATCGAAGTAAAACTCACCTATAAGAAATCTTAGCCAACCTTTGTCTTCCATCTCTATCTTCACTGCGGTTTGAGGTATCTGGAAACTTGAGACCAAAGCATTGGGGTTTTCCTTAGCCCAAGAAATGGCCTTGTCCAAGTCTCTTGGTACGAGACCAGCTGCCTCTTTGAACAATCTGACGAATTTTTCCTCCTTGGCTAGATCTGAATACCCTAGATCCTTCAGAATTTGAGCAGAAATTCTATCAGAATCAGATCCTCCCCTGTTAAGTGGGATTAATGCTCCACTTATTACGTCCTTGCTTATTGGAGTTATCTGCGTGTTTCCATGACCAGCTTCTAAAACTGTGCAGACCGTCGCCTTTTCAGCAATTGCAACTGCTAAAGGCTGAGGTATGATCGTTAAGGCTTTAACTATGAGGCCTTCCTCTTTATTTATCTCTTCGTGAAGTTGAAAGAACTTCTCGTACATGTAGGTAGGAGCTTGGGCTGCCAGAGCGGTGACCGCATAGAAACCACTGAAGCTACCTGGCTTGTCCGGTGCGTGTTTTAGAAGGGAGTATCTCAGGAGTTCCTTGGCTGCACGCCAACCTCTCTCATCCCTTCTCTCTATAACTCCATTTCTCATTGGATAAACAAGCCTGCTCAAGTCGGCTTTGGATTCTAAGTATTCAACAACCTCTGGGCCAACAACTACCTCCTTGGCAACGTACCCTCTTATCCTCTCAACTGCCTTCGATATCTTAGGGAAGTACGCCCTGTTTTCGATCATATCAGGGATCTTCCCTATCCAAATGGGACCGAACTTGTAAAAAGCGGTCCCAAAATCTTCTCCAAAGACTGGCCGGCCTATTTCCTCCAAAACAACCCCTCCTATACTAAAACCCGAAGGGGAACTATCTTCAACAGATCTTCATATTCCAGAACATCTGAGGGTGAGATTCTCCCTGTTTCTATATCTATGTCTACACCCTCTCTTAATAGAAGATTGCCCTTTATTAGCTGACCGTATGAATAGCCCCCTAATGTTAGATCGCTCTTAACCACCCTATGGCACGGAATTATCAAAGGGAAGGGATTTGAGGCTATATATCCTCCCACCGCTCTAGGATGCATTTTAAGTAAGGTTCCAAGAGCTCTATACGTAGTTACTTTACCTCTAGGGATTTTTTTAATTGTCTCAAGAAGTAAACCCTTCCTTCCCGAAACCGGATATAGCTTAATCGCATTCCTTCGCAAAGGGATCCTACCCTCAAAAAGATCTACTATAAGATGTGCTATTTCAAGATCCATGCGGCTTATATCATAATCAAGACGTAAAACAACTCTTCCTCTGCTTTTCAAGCACGTCTCATGAAGGTCGGAAAGCGCAAATTTTCTCGTCTTTAGCGGAATTGTATTACAAAGTAAGAACTCTCCGATGTACGCAAGACCCACATGGTAATTTTCAACTTCAGCTATGGTCGCCCTGGCAATAACATCTCCTTTCAAGGTACCTTCCTCATGGGAAACTAAGAGATCATATTTAAAGTGAAACATATTCTCTAGAGAATGGATTTAATTAATGAAAACGCACAAAAAGGGAATATCAGGCAGATTTAACGGGAAAGATGATGGATACTGCCTTTATGTTAGCTGAAGAACTGATTAATGCTCAGAACATGAATTTTTGCTGTTCCACATTGATTAGATGGATCCAAATCTCTGTTTGCGAGATTTCTTTAGGGATTCTCTAGATGGATTCCAATACTCGACAAATCCAATTGATAATTTCATCTTCATCTTCAAATCGTGAAAACTCCTCTAAAATGTACTGAAAAATTATATGTATACAACGCAATAAGTTCTAATTATGGAAATTATGGAAACTATCAAGAAATGGAATGACACCAACCTCACAAGAATAGTTTATCCAATAGTAATTTTCATAACAGGTTGGTACGTTGTAGCTAACGTATACGGGCTACTCTTTGGCCAAGAAGACCTTGTCTACGTAGTAGTTTGGACCCTAGTGCCAGCGGCTTTTGTATATTTAGCTGTAAAAGGTGTCAAACTAAAGTTCAGATGGTCTTTTCTATCCGCCATAGGTATTGCAATGATCTTGGCCTTCGCATTATCTACTTGTTTAGAAATCGTATCTCCATATTTCGATTTAGCTAGCTTTTTCCTAACTGGGTTATGGGATCACTTTCTTTGGCCAATAGCTTTTGGCTTCTTTTTCCTCTGCGACTTGCGCAAGTTACCGAAGCTCTTTTGGCTTATGCTAGCCCCTTTTGCATTCTTTTGCCTGGTACTTGGAAATTTGTGCTTCATAGTTCATATCCTTTTTGATAAGTTCATTTTTCCTGATTTTCCGGGAATATTCGTATTTTGGTGGGGCGTTGGGAGCTGGGAAGAACTTAGAGCACTACCATGGCCCGATTTTATGCGAGGGCTAACTTTCTTTCTACAGGAACTAGCAACCTTCTTCTCAACAATCCCGATCGTTATATTTCATTATCTAATAAAGAGCGTCAGAGAGAAATGAAAAATAGGTGCTTTCTTGGCAGACCATCACGTCTCATGAGCTTGCACAGTGAATTTTGAGGCGAAACCACCCTTTTAGCTACTTAAGAGAGCAGACCTTGCCTTTGGGACAATCTAACGGAACATGTAATGGCTAGGTATACTTTGTTTTGAGCAGGTTTACGTTGAGATGTCAAAGATCATGCTTACAGGTCTTCTAGCTTAGATAATAAGGGCAAAGAGAGATTCGTCCTAATAGCTTGGGCAGAAGCTAATGGCTGAAAAATATTGATGAACAAGGAAAAGAGGGCAGAAATATGTGCTAAGGTCATATAGAAGATGCTACGAAAGGATCAGATTGAAAGGTCTTCCCCAAGAGAAGAATTTAAAGTGAATTCGCAATAAACCTTGAGTGATTATGGAAGCCATCGTAATAGACGGAAGCTACGGAGAGGGAGGGGGCTCGATTTTCAGATATGCCCTAGCCCTGTCATCCGTTACCTTGAAGCCTATCGAGATCATTAACATCAGAGCAAAGAGAAGCAACCCCGGGCTTAGACCACAACATTTGACTGCTGCTAAGATATTGGCGGAAATGACAGAAGCTAAATTTGAAGGATTGAGTGTAGGGTCTACTAAGGTACGTTTCGAACCAAAAAAGAGAAAAGGAGGAAAATACGTATTTGATGTTGGAACAGCTGGAAGTATATCTCTCATAATACAAGCAGTTCTCCCTGTTGCATTGTTCGCAGATAGAGAATCCACTATTGAAATAAGAGGAGGCACAGACGTCAGGTTTGCACCTCCAATAGACTATATGAGGAACGTATTCGTCAAAAATCTAGCTCTTATAGGCATTAAAGAGGTGGAGATAAATGTGAGGAGGAGAGGGCACTATCCGAGGGGCGGAGGCTTGGTCACTTTAAAGACCGCGCCCATTGATAAGATATCAACGCTTAACATTGAGCTGAGAGGACCAGTGCGAAGGATCTCTGGAATTGCACACGCTGTAAAACTGCCAAAGCACGTTGTAGAACGAATTGTTTCATCCGCAAAAGAAGCTCTCTATCAACATGGATATAGAG
>Ga0180300_10001692_pt1 | contig 10277 bp, 10 predicted proteins | sample GuaBasSediGuay15_FD_121798 | JGI IMG/M metagenome (GOLD analysis project Ga0180300, IMG submission 121798) | Subseafloor sediment microbial communities from Guaymas Basin, Gulf of California, Mexico - Guay15, Core 4569-2, 21-24 cm | ecosystem: Environmental > Aquatic > Marine > Hydrothermal... | reverse complement strand
GAATCTTACTTGGTGTTTAAGCACAGGATGATAAAAAGTGATAACTTAAGATTTATAAAAGGTGAGGTTGAAATTATATCTGCTGGAGGTGAATTTTAACTGATGATGAAACACCACCAATTTCTTTTGTTTTTGTATATTATATTCAACATTAAGTAAAATCAGGTTTCGCGGCGGCTCAGGAAGAAATATTTAAAAGGTAAAAGAGGTTATATATATAATATGGAACAAAAATTATACGAAAGAGGACTTGAAAAATATCCATTGTCAGGTGCTATTGGGCAAAACTTGTTTTTTGTTATTTACTTTGCAATTGCTCTTATTGGGATGTATCCCTTGCAAATCGCTAATATTCCCATAGTTTCAATTACTTACATCATCTTTATCGGCATAATGTTAATTTTTGTTTTAAGAAAGCATTTATGTACGCATTGTTTCTATTATGGAAAGCTTTGTGGTACAGGATGGGGAAAATTAGCCTCATGCTTATTCAAGAATAATTCTGGAAATTATGAACTCGGTGGAAAACTTGCAGGTATAACATGGATGTTAGCAATGTTTTTCCCTCTTATCGGAATAATTATTGCCTTGATATTAAACTGGTTCTCGATAACCATTACTTTGTTATTGGTGATGTTCATTATTCTGAGTGGGATAAACTTTTTCATTCATAAAAAATCTTGTGAAAAATGCAAGATGAGATTTATATGTATAGGAAGCACAGCGAGGTAATAAAAATGATGCCACCGCTCTGGGAGATCATGACACATGGTTAAAATATATGAAGTAAAAGCAAAGAGCGTATTGCATAAAACCAAGATTCCTGGTGCAGATTGGGCTACAAATCACTACTCTGGGTGTATGCATGGTTGCATTTATTGTTATGCAAGGTTTATTTGTAGATGGAGAAAACAAAAGGAAAAATGGGGAGAGTTTGTCGATGTTAAAATAAATGCACCAGAATTGATTAATAGAGAAAGTAAGGATAAGAAGGGGGTTGTTGTTCTATGCACATCATCTGATCCATACTTGCCAATTGAAAAGAAATATGAATTGACGAGAAGAGTTTTGCAGAATTTAAATCCAAATCTTGAATTATTAATTTTGACAAAATCAGATTTGATCATAAGAGATATTGATTTATTTAAGCGCTTCAAAAATTGTGAGCTTGGTTTAACAATAACAACTTTAGATGAAACTATCAAGAGAATATTTGAACCATTTTCTCCAAGTTCACATGCAAGATTAGACGCATTGAAAAAATTGAAGGAAGAAGGATACTATACATACTGCTTTGTTGGGCCAATCATGCCTTACTTGACAGATTTAGAAGAAATTTTTAAGGAAGTTTCACCATTTGTCGATTTGTTTATGTTTGAAGACTTGAATTTGAATCCAGCAAAAAAAGGAATTTTTGAAGCGATAAAGAAGAATTTTCCTGACTTAGAAGAGAAATACAGAAATTTATCAAAAGGATTTTGGTTAGAAAAGGAAAAAGAAATCAAAAAATTAGGTAAACAATTTAATAAGCCGCTTAAGATTTATTTTAAGTATACCGGCTCTTTGAATTTCAAGTAAGGTTATGCCTCATCTCCTAATCGTCATCTTACATCCCTTCTCTGTAAATTCTCCCTCCAATTTAAGTCCCAAGTTTCCGGCTACCTTTCGGAAGTAACCGTTCATACAACCGTCGCAGTGCTGCTCTTTTGTTATCGGAACTCCTTTCTCTGCAAATTCCAGGGCAGTTTCCAGATTTGCGCACTTCTTGATATCCAAAACAACGCTTCCATCTTCATTTGGCACAACACCGACATCACTACCAAATACGTTCTTACAGCATACCGCTTGAGCCATTGCAAATCCCATTGGGTCGTCCTTTCCCATAGCTTTTAACTGCTCAGCTGATTGCTTTGCTCCTTGCTCATTGTATTCTTCCAATGCTTGTGGCCCTAGTTTCTCCATAATGAAGGCAATCGCCCCATAAATCTGTCCTACCCACATCTGGGTGAACATCTTTTGCCTTTCCTTTTCAGGTAAAGTTGGTATTTCCATTTTTTACCCCCTTTTTGTAGTATTCTCTTAGGAGAATGCTAATATTATAACTCCGATTGCTGCCGTCCCCCAAAAAATTGTCGTACCTGCTTTTGTAAATAACCCACACTTTGCTTCAATTTCGTCATAATTATCTCGTTTCAAATATATCTTTAGTGTAAATATTAACATGGTAATAATTATTATGCATATCCATATGATTAAATAAATTATCGTTTGTATTTTAGAAAAAGATAGTAAATATGAGTACCCTGCCATCATCAAAACAGCTCCAAAAGGCATTAAAAACATGGAAAGATGTAACCCAAAAAGGTACCCATAGACAGTCCCTACGGTTTTAATTTCTCCTTTGTCATCTTTATAGTCCCAAGCGTCTCCTGGACCAAAAAAACTCCCTAAGAGATATGTCCCTATACCAAGTGTGTATAAAACCAACGGGACTGAGAAATTTCGAGTGACAAGATAATACCCAAAAGGTACCAGTATAATAAGCGGAAGACCACGAGTAATCGCATTCGTTAATAGATATTTTTTCAATCTAAGAGGTTCACATGAATATGCAAGACCAATACCCATTCCGATTATCCATAGGATAATATAGATAAGAGTGTTATTTATCATTGAAATATAGATAATTAAAAGTGTGCCAATTATAATTGAGATGGTAACAAATATCCATAACCTTTTCTTTCCAATCAGATCAACAGAATTAGGTAGTTCAGGTTTAAATTTCTTATCCAGATGATAGTCCCCTAAATTATTAGCCCAAACGTCTGCAAAATGAGCACAAATTGTTATTAATAATCCATATAGTAGGATATACCAGCTATTATCTATATACTGAATCCGGTCACTTTCACTTAAGATAGACAATCCAAGAAAGACGCCAGTTATATAGGGTAACATATCTGCCATAAAATATTCCGCTCTGCCGGCGACAAAAATCGCAGCTAGGACGGTTCGGAGACCCTTACTTTTTATCTTAAATATTTTATTTTGAAACATTTATGGTATCCTCGAGCGTGTAAAATAATTGTGGAAACCATCATTTTCGTGTGCCCTTTTGACATATCCAACTTCTCTCCTTTCTTGGGTTTGTAATTTTTCTACAAGCTCGGTATCCTCAAAACTTTCTTATTATATAAGCTTTTCTATTTTTTAAAAAATCGAAAGTTTTTTATATCACTACAATTATAAAGTAAAAAGGGAAAAAATAGAAGGAGGTTATACTTCATATTTAATTAGGAGCTAGGAGGCATTCAAATGAAAAATATCGTAACCTTCTGGAGGAAATATAAGGGAAAAATAGTAATATATGCTTTCATCACATTATATTTGCTATCATTTCCATCAACTGTTGGAGCTTTTGGTAACTCAGTGCCGGAAAAAAGTGTAGCTGATGCGATAGAGGATGCCCAAACACATCTACTTCAACAACAAAAAGAGAATGGTTATTGGGCAGGAGAAATTTACTTTAGCACTTGGGAAACTTCTACTTATATTTTATTTGCACATTACATCGAGATAGTAGACGAAGGAAAAGAAGCATGTATGGTTCAATGGTTGATTGATCAGCAAAAACCCGATGGTAGCTGGGGTGTCATATTGGAAGGGCCTGGGGACGTTTCAGCAACGTGTGCAGCATATCTAGCTTTGAGTATTACTGATGCCCCAGTTAATTATTCTGTTCTACTTAAAGCAAAAGAGTTTATAGAAGCCCATGGTGGAATTCAAAATGCTGATCCTTATACGCAATTCTTCTATGCACTTCATGGTGAATTTAGTTGGGATGAAATTGTATATCCCCCCATCGAAATGATGCTAATTCCTGAATCCTCAAACAAAAGCATTTATGCCCAATTTTCTGCATGGAGCAGATGCTCCAATGTACCTTTATCAGTAGTAACTACTCTAAAAAAGTATGGGTGTAATACAACACCTTCTCAGAACATTTCGCTTCAAATTGCTGAAACATGGCTTTTAGAACATCAAAATATAGATGGCAGTTGGTATAACACCTACTTGCCAACTGTTCTTTCAATCATAGCGCTTTATGAACTAGGACATGACACGTCTAATCCTAAAATTTCGTCAGCATTGGACTTCTTATATCGTTTGCAAAGTGATGATGGATATTATATTTATCAGCATCGCTTTACTCTCCCAGTTTGGGATACTGCGTTGGCAATAGCTGCTTTGAGAGAATCAGGTCTCAATCCAAGTGACCCTCGATTATGCGATGCGAGTAGATGGTTGATGAATGCACAGAGTCTTCAATTAGGGGACTGGTTTATTCGCCATCAAATTCCTCCTGGAGGCTGGCCATTCCATCCAAACAACACATTATATCCCGATGTTGATGATACCGCGCTAGTGATTTCTGCTTTAAATTCAGTCAATTTACAGCCTTTGGAAGAACCTGCAAAACAAAATTGTACTACGCAAGGTTATCTTTGGATGGTTGGTATGCAAAATGATGACGGTGGTTGGGCGGCTTTTGATCACAATCACTCAATAAAATATCCCTGTGCTCTGCCTCCAATCTTTTTAGTTCCAACAGTTGAGCAAATTGATCCTAGCGTTGCGGATGTAACAGGACATGTTTTATCTGCAATGGGACGATATGGATGTACAACTGACTCCTCGAGTGTTATAAAGGCAATAGAGTTTTTGAAAAAAGATCAATGTGGAAGTGGTGTTTGGTGGGGAAGATGGGGGAATTGCTACATTTATGCGACGGGAGCGGTTTTAATGGGTTTAAATGCTGTGGGAGAAGACATGAATGAACCATATATACAAAAGGCAGTTCATTGGTTAAAGAGTCATCAAAATCCTGACGGCGGCTGGGGTGAAGCATGGTTTGCCTATTTTGATCCCCGCTATGCAGGGATTGGAAATAGTACCGCCACCCAAACTTCTTGGGCTCTCATGGGGCTGTTAGCTGCAGGAGTCGATCCTGAATCTCCTGCTATTCAAAAAGGGATTGATTATCTTTTGGCGCATCAAAATGAAGATGGGGGATGGAATCCATCTTACACGAGTGCTGCTTTGATGCCCGGCGAATACGCTATTTATTCAGACATATTTCCTCTAATGGCGTTGGGAATGTTCAAGAATACATTGACTTTTGATACAGGACCTGGTACTTATCCTAGTATAATGGGAACTCATACAGGTAACTTCATACCTAAACATAACATTACTGTCAGTCGAATGTACACATATCCATGCTCTGGAACCGGAGGACATAGCGAATACGTTAGATTTTACAATGATACCTGGTATATAGAAGCAAATTGGACAGGCTACCAAGGAGACTGGCATTATATCATATTTAATGAAAGCTTTACCCTCAAATCAGGAGAAATCTACAACTACACCATAAAAACGGGCTCTTATCCACAGATCATACATGAGCATGAGTTTGATGCAACAGAAGGAGTGATAACCTGTAACAAATTCACCGATGCAAATGGAAAGATATACAAGGATTGGATTCCTGCTATTAGATTGGAGTAGAATATACAAAAAATACTGGAACAGTATTTATTTGTTAATTAAAGCAATCAACACACCCGAAACTTCAGATGTTGTCGATAGCTTTATTAATAAGTTTAGAGAAGGATATTACAGTAGTAGAGGTGATGTAATTAGAGACTTGATCAGACTTGATAGATTGGTTTGTAAAAAAAAGAGGAATATTATTACCATGATGGCATATATAGGATTAAAGGGGAATATTATGAAAATAAAAGAATTATTCAAATGGATTCTGATAGCGGTCCTTCTACTGTCAATCTTCACACCCCTAACCAGCGCTCAATCCCCTGCCCTCACGATAACCAACTATACCATCCAGCCAGAAATTCTGACTCCCGGAGAGCTTGGCACAGTGACTGTCATGATCAAAAACACAGCGGTAAATGCAAGTGCGGATATAGAAGACATCTATCTCTTTGCCCCACGCTTCGAGCACGACTATCAAAGATTTAAGCATGTGGGCGTGCTTGGTGGAGGCAGCAGCACCCTGATCACATTCGCCTTTACCGCTCCAGAGAAAGAAGGGATTTACTTCCCGGAAATTCACATCGTTTACCACCCGGAAGGAAGCCACCTTATACGGGAGACTATTCGCTACCCTTTTCCTGTGAGAGTCAACGAACGGACATCTCTAAAAGAGGTTTCACTTGAGGTTGAAAAGGATATTCCAAGGAAGATAAGCCCAGGAGATGATTTTACGCTCTCTCTGAAGTTTACTAATAAAGGAGAAACAGCAGCACACGACGTCTTCGTTGAAATCGGAGAACTTCAGTCTATCTATTCCAACGACCCCAATAACTACTATATTAGGCGTCTTGATCCAGGTGAAAGCTTTGAAATCAAGTTGAACTTTAAATCAAGCGAGGATACGCCTACCGGTATGATTACGATTCCAATTAGCATAACATATGAGGGATTGAGCAGTGAAGTGAAAACGCAGAATGAGACTGCTGGTATTGAAGTTATAGGAACAGCAGAGTTAAGTATATCGAATATAAAGACTGACCCGTTGAATATAAAACAGGGAGATGATTTTACGCTCTTTGTTCGCATTGAAAATGCTGGAGATGGAGATGCGAAGTCCGTGAAGGCATCTGTCAATCTTCCTTTTGAAGGCAGCAGAGATGCATTTTTGGGGAAGATTGAAGTTGATGAGGATGCTCCCGCTGTATTCAGGCTGAGGGCTTCAGACAGTGGACAGTTCAATTACAAGCTTAACATCGAGTATTCGGATGATTCCGGGAAGTATGCAGTAGATGAAGAGCTTAGCCTTTATGTAGAGCCACAGAATACGACAAATCTGATAATCCCTGTTGCTTTAGCGGTGCTTATACTCTTTATAACTGGCATAGCATTCATTCCCTGGAGAAGGAGGTGAAGGGGATATTATGTTCGAGCGTCTCAAGGTTTCCTCTTTTCTCGCATATAAATCAATTGTGCAGGGGAATAAGAGCACGATTTTGCTTACTGTCTTGATCATATCTCTGGCATTCGTAAACATGGTCTTCACATCATCGCTATTTGGAGGGCTTACAGAGACCTCCAATAATCAGGTAATTGATACAGTATGTGGCGATATCGTAATCGTACCGAGAGAGGATGAAAAGTGGATCGAGGGTGTCTCGAACATTCAAAAGAAGATTGATGCGATTCCAGGCGTTGTTGGAAGTTCTGCCCGGTACAGATGTGGTGTGACGATCTCTTACGAAGATGAAAGCGGGGGGTGGGAGATATATTCGATTGATCCAATACGTGAGATGCTGGTGACCAATATCCACGAGAAGGTGGTAGAGGGGGAATATCTTACAAGATCGGATAAAGACGAAATTGTTATTGGAAAGGAAATTTCAGGAACGCATGGTGCGGTGTTCGAGCAAGAATCTCTTAAAGGTGTAAAGGTTGGCGAGAAGGTATCTGTTGTCTTTCCAAATGGAGTAAAGAAGGAGTATCGAGTGAAAGGAATATTTGACTCCACCTTCATAACGGCGGATCGCAGGGCGTTTATTACACAAAAGGAGATGGAATCGGTTCTTGGAATCGATGATCGTGCATCGGATATTATAGTCAGGATTGATGAGGTGGATAAAGGAGAGGAGGAGAAGTATATAACGCAGTTTAAGGAGCTTGGGATTGGGGAAGAGATAAGGTCATGGAAGAGTTATACAGGGATTATTGAAAGTATGGTCAAGAGTTTTGATATCATAAATAAGATGGTAGGCGGAATTGGGCTTTTAGTTGCTGCAATTACGATCTTTATAGTGATCTACGTGAACGTAATTAACAAACGTAAGCAGATGGGGATCCTAAGGGCTGTTGGGATCAAGGAAGACGTGATAATTGGTTCATTAGTAATGCAGGCGATCTTTTTTGCAATATGTGGGTCTATCATTGGACTTGTATTTTTCTTCCTTGCTGTGGCCCCATATTTTGTTGCACATCCGCTTCACTTTCCTATGGGTGATGTCACACTCTTGATAAGTTACCATGCGATTATCATAAACCTTGCAAGCCTCATCACGGCATCGCTTATTGCAGGATTTATCCCTTCATGGATGTCGGTTAGGGAGAATATACTCGATGCGATCTGGGTGAGGTAAAGGTAAATGAATGAATATATAGTGGAAGCGGAGGATCTGGTGAAGATTTACCGGATGGGGAAAGTAGAAGTGAGGGCTCTCAATGGAGTTTCAATTAAAGTAAAGAAAGGGGAGTTTATTTCGGTAATGGGACCTTCTGGAAGTGGGAAATCAACGTTGCTGCATCAATTGGGTTTGCTTGACACACCAACCTCTGGACAGATTGTAATTGATGGAATCAATGTTTCTCGTCTTTCGGAGCGTAAAAAAGGAGAGTTTCGGTTGAAAGAGCTTGGATATGTGTTTCAAGAGTACGCAATCCTTCCAGAGCTTACAGCGATGGAGAATGTTTACCTTCCTTTGATGATGCTTGGTGTAGGGAGAGATAAATGCAGAAGAAAGGCTTTGGGTATACTTGAGCAAGTAGGGATTGGAGAACTGGCGGATCATCTTCCACGAGAACTTTCAGGCGGTGAGCAACAGCGGGTTGCAATCGCAAGGGCGCTTGTAAACAATCCAAAAATACTTTTTGCCGATGAACCTACTGCAAATCTTGATAGTGTGACTTCAAAGAGGATTATAGACCTGTTCAAGGCGCTGAATCAGGAGCTTGGGCAGACAATTGTGATGGTAACGCATGAGCAGGAGCTTGGGAGGATGGCGGACAGAATTGTACATTTGAGAGATGGAGAGGTAGTGTGAATTTCATTGTCTTTGGAGGCTGTCCCGCAATTCATTCTTAATTAAATGATACTTAGAGTTAAGCATTGTACGAAAACCAAAAAAGTTCCCAGGTTCAGATGCCGAATTGGCAATTAAACTCCCAATCTTATCACTTTTTTATATGGGCAAAGGCAATTCTTATGTGGTTTAGGTAATTGTTGGACAGCTTCCATAAAGTATAATATTTCTTTGGTAAAGCTTTCTTTTTGAAAGAAAGGTTCTTTATAGCTCATTCAGCGATTTTTTCAGGAATAGAACGCGAAGTGTGTTAAAGCAGGCGTTTCAATATTTACAGGGGCAAATAATGTTAAATGAGCGGGGGAACATGACGAATATCGAAAAAGTTGTTCCGGATTGCAATCACCATCGCATGTCGGTATGGCTGGAACGTCCGGAGGTCGGAGTTCCGACGAGGAAGGGGGAGCGGGGGCGTCATCCAACGCGGGAGCGGGTTATCGGAGAGAACCCAGTCGAAGTGTGGAAATTAGCGGAAGAGCTGCCAGAAGATGCCTGGGACAATATTTTCCTGAGGGACAGTGAGAGGAAGGAGATATGGTGTGACATGGCATGCTTACGAATCCACCAGGTTCGTGACGGACTGCCTGGACCCGAGTCGTGGCTCATAATCAGGAAAGATGAGAACGGGAAGAAGAAGTATCAATTCTCAAATGCATCACCCGATACAAAGATGAACAGGCTCGCAGAGATGCTTGCAGCCGCTACTGGATAGAAAGAGCGCTGGAAGATGCAAAAGGGGAGGTGGGTATGGCGGACTATGAGGTGAGAGGCTGGCTCGGCTGGCACCATCACATGACGATGGTCCTGCTGGCGATGCTATTCCTCTTAACTTTACAACTGAAATGGAAAGACAAAGCCCCAATGCTGACGATACAGGATGTCAGAGAGATTCTGGAGGTGATATTGCCAAGGAGGAGGATAACAAAGAAGGAGATACTTGAGATCGTTAAGCAAAAGCATAAAACGAGGGAATCCGCGAGGAAGTCACACCATAAGCGCCATCGTAAGCGAAAGAAGAGCAGACTAAACTGAGAATATCTTGATGCTTTTCACGCAATCTAAGCACGTTTAGTTGGTACTATCTCAAGATCTTGAGGATTGATACCCATTCCACTCTTAATCCCGTGGAAATTGCTATTCAGGTTGTCCGGTATCTCAGATCGTTCGCGGATAATTTGAAATAATGGGCTTGGAAATGCATAAAATTGAATGGCTTTATTTATAATATGACAAAGTCAAGCTATAAATAAGGATAGAAATAGGACGTGATAGAGATGGTGAGCGTGTTTTTGGAGGGTATACCGTTGAACTTGCGGATTGCAAAAGCGGTCTGTGAGGACAATCGCGATAGAAATGCCAGTTATATCT
>Ga0180300_10001690_pt1 | contig 10281 bp, 11 predicted proteins | sample GuaBasSediGuay15_FD_121798 | JGI IMG/M metagenome (GOLD analysis project Ga0180300, IMG submission 121798) | Subseafloor sediment microbial communities from Guaymas Basin, Gulf of California, Mexico - Guay15, Core 4569-2, 21-24 cm | ecosystem: Environmental > Aquatic > Marine > Hydrothermal... | reverse complement strand
GCCTGGAGAGAGGGGGCGGATTATATCAGCGTGGGGCCAATGTTTAAGAGCCCTACCAAAAAATATCTTGAACCGATACCCGTTACTGAAATACAATTGATAACACAAAGGATAAGATTACCTCTGGTAGCAATTGGAGGGATAAATCTTAGAAATATAATCAGTGTGAGGAATCTGGGGTTTAGAAATGTGGCTTTGATATCAGGGCTAAAACGTGCAAGAAATAAAAAAGAATTTATAACCAAAGTGCGGATGATACTGGAAAAATGACTGTCATTCAGAGTATAAAGAAAGGAAAGATTCCTGAGTTTTTATGTAAAATTGCAGACCGGGAAGAAATTTCCGTCGATTATCTCGTTGAGAAAATTTTAAATGGGCGGGTAGTTGTTCCCTATAATCCCATTCACTCACCTTCAAAGCCTACTGCTATTGGAGAGGGATTATATGTGAAGATAAATGTAAACCTCGGCACCTCCCAGGATAAAGAGGATCTGGGTTTAGAGATAGAAAAGCTGGAGTTGGCCCATAAACTTGAGGCTGATGCTGTTATGGACCTTTCTGTCTCTGGGGATTTGGATGCCATCAGAAGAGAACTAATTTCCAGATCGCAGTTACCCTTGGGTACGGTTCCCATTTATCAGGTTGCTATCGAAGCGGGAAAGAATAAGGGAAATATAGCTCGTGCTCATGAGGAGGACTTCTTTGAGGTTTTAGAAAAACAGGCAAAAGACGGAGTTGATTTTTTTACTATTCATGCCGGTATAACCAGAGATACTCTACAACTCCTGAAGAGGTCCACTCGACTTCTGGGAGTAGTAAGTAGAGGAGGAGCGTTGTTGGTGGAATGGATGGTCCTTAATAAGAGTGAAAATCCGTTCTATGCTAATTTTGATCGTGTTCTGGAAATATGTAGGGAATACGATGTGACTATAAGTCTGGGAGACGCTCTCCGGCCCGGTTCCATATTTGATGCCGGAGATGAATTACAATATCAGGAGACGTTTGTTGTTTCCCAACTCGTGCGCAGAGCGAGAGAGGCCGGAGTTCAGGTCATGGTGGAAGGTCCTGGGCATGTTCCTCTGAATAAAGTGGAACATGAAATTAAGGCCATTAAAGAGATTACTTCTTATGCCCCCCTTTATGTCCTGGGACCACTTGTTCTGGATTCCTGTGCAGGATATGATCATATAAATTCTGCAATAGGAGCAGCGATAGCAGGATTGGCAGGAGCAGATTTTATATGTTATTTAACTCCTGCGGAACACTTAAGCCTTCCCGATATTGAAGACGTGAGACAGGGAATTATGGCTTCCAGGATCGCCGCTGAGTCTGTCAACTTTGTTCGGGGAAAAGGAAGGACTCATATCAGAGAACAAGAGGTTAGTAAAGCACGGGCATCTCGGGACTGGCAGAAACAAATGGAATTTATCCTTGACAGGGAGAGAGCAATTGAATATAGAAGTAAAATACCCCCACATGTTTCTGATACCTGTTCTATGTGTAGTGAATATTGTTCGTTGAAGATTGTGGAACAGGCGTTGAGGAGTGAAATGAAAAAATCGGATATATTGCGGGCGTAATTCAGGGGCAGAATGCAGGCTTCCCAAGCCTGACGTCGGGGGTTCGAATCCCCTCGCCCGCTGGAAACTGAGTTTAGGATGAGTAGATATTTTGTCTTCTTATTTTTGGTATTCTATGGATGTGCTGCTGTCCCTCGCCGGGAAAGTTCCGAGTATGAAGTTATCCCTGCACATGAGGTTTTTCAGCCTCCAGAACCTCCCTCTCGGGGGGTGTATCATAAAGTCCAGAAGGGAGAAACTCTATACCGAATAGCCAGGGCCTATGATGTCCAGATTCAGGATATAGTCAGAGCTAATAACCTTGCCAATCCTTCTATGATTAAAGAAGGGCAGCTCCTTTACATTCCAGGAGTAGAAAAAGCAATATCTCTGTCTGAAAAAAAATTCATCTGGCCTGTTAACGGTAAGGTGATTGTTAACTATCATCAAAAAACAAAACGGGGCATAAGTAAAGGTATAGATATTTTGGGTTCCGGAGATTATAATGTAAGAGCGGTTAAGAGTGGGGTTGTTTCCTATTCGGGGGAAGACCTTAAGGGATACGGGAATGTGATAATAATTGATCACGGTGACGAGATTTATTCTGTATACGCTTATGCTGATAAGGTTTTCGTTAGTAAAGGAGAATTTGTAAATCAGGGAGAGACTATTGCAGCTTTGTCTCCTCAACATCCTGTCCTCCACTTCGAGATCAGAAAAGGACATAAACCTGTAGACCCTTTATATTATCTGGGAGGAATAAATGATTAAGGTAGGGCCTGTCCCTCTGGATAGATTTTGTGCTCGTAGTTTTGAACTCCAGCGAATAGATAAAATCAAAAAGGACTTTCTCAAAGGTTACAGGAGGAATTTGGCTATCCTGGGACCAGTGAATATCGGTAAGACTTCTTTGATCTTAAAGTATATCCACCATGTTCTTGGTAAAGACCTTTTTCCAATATATATTAATCTGGAAGAGGGATTTCTAAAAGATAGTTTTCTGGGTTCGTTGTTTTTCTTCCTCAACAAATTCAGTGATAAGGCATTTCCAGCGTTGAGAAATGGGGAAGAAGTTCTGGGGGAGGAATTCAGTTATTTTAAAAAATTTGTCCATAATTTAGAAGAGTGTTATCGGAATGGAGATTACGGAGAACTTCTTCAAGATTTGCTTCAACTGGACAAAATTATTTATCGTCACCTGAAACTCAGATGTGTGTATATAATTGACGAATTCTTTACACTGGAAGACCTCAAAATAAATTCCTGGGCGAGGTTGCTCAGGGAACATATTATGCTTAATGATAACTCTTTATTTATCCTTATCAGTTCTGATGTCCAGAAGGCAAAATCAATTTTACATTCTGAGTTTTCCTTACTTTTTGGCAATTTCGAGATTTTAGAATTAAAAAGATTCTCTTATTCGGAAGCGATTGAATTTCTTAACCACAGAGGAGTTTCTGCTGCTTCCAGAGTTTTGGATATCCTTATATTTCTTACGGCTGGTTATCCCTTATATCTGGATATTCTCACAGGATGGATAAAAGATAATCTCAGGGCTTTGGACGAAGAGGGTTTAATTGTGGCTATTCGGGAAAATATCCTTGATAACAAAGGATTTCTTTACAGGTATTTCCAGGAAAAATTGAGTTCTTCTCTTCCATATAAAGAGAATAGAGAATACCTCTCATTCGTTCTGGAAGTGGCAAAGGGAAATATCCGCAAAAAAGAACTGGAGGAGAAGTTGAGGCCCGGTTTGCTTACTACCTCCCTTAATGGACATCTGGAAAAATCAGGTAGTGTTTAGAGAATTAAAGATCCCTTGTTCCGCCTGTGGTTGTTATATGCTTATCAGCCTAATGTTATGGGTTTGAAGCTTTCTAAGAAAGAGGAACTGGAGCTTTTTTCTCGCGGGATTGGAAACATTATCCCCCGGATTTACAACCCTAATGATCGGCGGGAACAGAAGCAGGTTGTACAACTGGTTAAAGATTTACTCAGTTCGTTTAGCAATGAATACGTGGTGATTAATGGTAGAAGGAAGCTTCTTCCGAAGTTTACTTCTATTATAGAAAAAGAGATTTCGCCTGAGATTCTGTGTTTGGTAGCCAAGAAGAAAAAAGGAGCCCCCTGGGTTGTAGTAGTGTGTTTCCAAGTACCTGATGAAGGGACAGCGATTAAATTAAATAGGACATTTTTAAAAGGGGATTATTATCGCATATTTGTTCCTTTAAAGAGTGTAGGGGTAAACATAAGTACAATTCTGAAGGCCGGAGGCTTCTGGGTCTGGGATATGGAATTGTTGAACTATCTTCTGGAGTTATACAGACCAGGATACATTGTAGTGGAGAGAGATTGATGGAAAGATTGTGGGCTCCCTGGAGGTCGGGATATATTCAGACAGTAAGGGAAAAGTCAGATTGCATATTTTGTGAAAAGGCGAAGTCCAGAAACGACCGTGAAAACTTTATTCTGAAAAGAGGAAAATACTGTTTTGTAATTTTGAATGTTTATCCTTATAACAACGGCCATTTGATGATTGCTCCTTACAGACACATCAGTGAAATATCCCATCTCAGAAAGTGCGAGATGTCAGAGTTGTTTCAATTCCTTAAGGAGTATGAGTGGAAGTTAAAAAAGAACTTAAACCCGGATGGATTCAATGTGGGGTTGAATGTAGGGAAAGTAGCTGGGGCTGGCTTTGAACATCATATTCATTTTCATATCGTTCCCCGATGGGAAGGGGATACCAATTTTATGCCGGTGATATCTGATACTAAAGTGATCTCTCAGTCCCTGGAAGAGGTTTATAACCTGTTACGATAGAATGAATAGAGAGGAATATCAGAAACTGGAAGAGAAAACCCTTGCTCCCTATGCCGTACGCAGTAGCCAGAGTAAGGGGAGAAGGTATCCTGAGCCTGAGCATGAATTTCGTACCTGTTTCCAGAGAGACCGCGATCGCATAATTCACTCCACGGCTTTCCGGAGATTGGAATACAAAACCCAGGTGTTTGTTATTCATGAGGGCGATTACTACCGGACTCGACTCACGCATACTCTGGAGGTGGCCCAAATCGCCCGTTCTATTGCTTGCGCCCTAGGGCTAAATACTGATCTGGTAGAAGCGATAGCCCTGGGGCACGATATCGGACATACTCCTTTTGGTCATTCCGGGGAGGAGGTGCTCAAAGAATTACTCGCTGATGAGGGAGGATTTGACCACAATCTTCAGGGATTGCGGGTCGTCGATTATCTGGAGGAAAGGTATCCTGAGTTTTCAGGTTTGAATTTGACATTTGAAGTCAGAGAGGGATTGATAAAGCATTCCACCCGATACGATTTTGGCTATCGTTCTCTTACGGAATCACAACTTCCTCCAGTCTATGGGAATCTTGACATCAGTGAGTTTTATAATCAAGAAAGGCCCACTCTGGAAGCCCAGGTAGTAGACATAGCTGATGAGATCGCTTATGATAATCATGATCTTGATGATGGTCTTACCTCGGGGTTGGTAAGCGAAGGAGAACTGGAGGAGGTCTGTCTATGGAAAGAGGCTGAGAGTGTGGTAAGGAAAAAATATACCAATCTACCATTTGCCATAAAGAAACATCAGATAATTCGCACTCTGATTGATATAAAAGTTAAAGATTTAATACATACCTCGTTAAGGAATCTGAGGAATGTGAAGAGTGTGGAGGAGGTGAAAAGAGCTTCTTGGAGATTAATATCCTTCAGTAGAGAGATGGAGGAAAAAAGGACTCCTTTAAGAAATTTTTTACTGGAACGACTCTATCATCATTATCGGGTTATCCGGATGGCAGAAAAGGCAAAGAGGACTGTAAGGGAACTTTTTAATGTCTATTTAAGTCAGCCTACACAACTACCTTCTCATATTCAGAAGCGAATGGAAAAAGACGGGGTAAAAAGAGCTATCTGTGATTACATCGCCTCTATGACCGATAGATACGCACAGGACGAATACAAAAAACTGTTTGACCCTCTAACCAGAGTTTAATTGTAAAAAACTCCTCTCGGAGTTAAAATATTATCCAAGATGAATGGATTCTCACTGGAAAAAAAAGTTATAGATACTATATCAGGAAGTGGAGACATTGAGCGTTTAAAATATCACCTCGATAGTCTTACGGGTAGGAATACAATTCTTGTTCTTTTTTCCAGAACCAGCACCCAGAAAACCTCAGAGGAAATTAAATCCACATTGAGAACCGTACTTCAGGAAGCCGAGGTTAAGGCTAAAGTTACCAAGGAGTGTATTCAGAGCATACACAGGAAATTGAAGCGATGTGTTAGGAGTAAAAAGATCGAAGAGGTGAAATGTTCCTTTGCTGATGAAGGCTGGGTTTTTCCACTCTACCATGGAGGGCTTATATATGGTTTTCTATGCGTATTGATAAATAAAGGGAAACTCAACGCCCAGCTTTTAAAATTCGTGGAGGACTTCCTTTTGCTTTCTTTGGAGAAGGCTTTAAAGGAGATAGAGCTGATAAAAGTGCACAGTAATTTAAGACCTCGGGCGATCGCTCTTTCCACTGTCCATACTGTCCACAGGTTGATTTCTTCTACTCTGAATATGGATGAACTTCTCCCCAGACTGGCTCGTCTCTGTCTTCAGGTTACGAGGTCCAAGACTTGTATTATATATGTCCGGAAGGGAAATAAACTCCAGCCCTCTGCAGTTGTAAGTGTAAATTCTAAACCCCGGGCAAAGAGTATAAATCTGGAAAAAAGTAAAATAGGTAGAGCACTCGATGAAGGTGCTGTTATATTGACTCCCAGGAGATTGTGGGTGCCTTTAATGGAGGAAGAACTTGTAGGGGTTATAAGTCTTCGGGAAAAGCAGAGTGGAAAGCCTTTTGATATAAATGACCGTGAAATCGTCACCGTGTTTGCAGAGCAGGCCATTGTAGCCATAAAAAATGCCCAGCTTTATGAAACTCAGAGTAAAATTCTTATGGAAAGCCTTAAAACTCTATCTAAGATTTTAGATGTCAAGTCTCCTAAAACATATACTCATCCTTTGAGTTTTGTGGATTTGGTTATGGCTATCGCTGATGAATATGGGGTTTCTCCTAAAGAGAAAGAATATATAAAATATGCTACTCTTCTGTTGGATACTGGGAAAGTAGCAATTCCTGAAGAGATATTGAAAAAGCCGGGACGACTTACCCCTGAGGAATATCGCTCCATTATGGAACATCCTTTAAAGAGTGCAGAGATAGTGAAATCCATAAAATCATTGAAGCCCATAGTGCCAATAATTCTTTACCATCATGAAAGATACGACGGGAAGGGATATCCTAAGGGGTTAAGAGGTAAAAAGATCCCTTTAGGTGCTAGGATATTATGTGTGGCTGATGCTTTTGAGGCTATGATCTGCCATCGTCCATATAAGAAAAGTCTGGGTTTTGAGGAAGCGGTGGAAGAGATAAAGAAGCAAAGCGGGAGGCAATTTGACCCCGAGGTTGTGGAGGCTTTCCTGAGGGCAGTTAAAAAGGGAAAGATAAAAAGGATATCTTGCAGAATGCTGGAGGAGATCGCTGGCAAATGATTAAAAGAAATATTTTCGTTAAGATAAAAAATGACCCTGTACTGTTAAAAATTGTGAAATTTTTTCATGAAAATCCCTCATGTATTGACAGTGCCGAGAATATATCCAAATGGATTGGAGAGGAGCTCAAAACAGTGAGGAAAAAATTGGATTATCTTGTGAAGAAAAAAGTGATCAATAAAGACAAAACTTATCTGGCTGAGGCTTACTCTTACACTCAGGATAAGGAGTTGATGTAGAAAATAGCAAGGTTTATGGAAAGGTTGCAAAATGAATAGAAATTTATTGATGGTATTTCTGGGAATTCCGATTTCGGGTTGTGCGGGCAATTATGTATATAGTCAGGAAAGAAAGGGAAGATTGGGTCCTGAAGCCAGGTTCGATTACAGGAAATATTCCCTCCATCCTTTGAAGCAGGAAGAGGAGAAAGAAGGGATAAAAATCCGTGTAGAGTATATCCCTTATTCGCAGTTGAATAAAATCTTTCAGGATAAAGAGACATTTGGGCGTCTGGCAGGGGACAACCCTTATCCTCCAGGGATAATAGTATTTAAGGTCAGAGTGAAGAACGAATCTGATTCTAAAATATATATAAACCCCGAGGAGTTTGTTCTTCTGGATGACCTCGGTACTCAATATATGTATATAAATCCAGATAAAATAATTGACATATATCAGGCAAAGAGCTTTCTGTATTCCTTTGCTAAGTCTACATCTGATTTCGCACCCGGAATTTACGGAGCCCCGGCAGGGCTTGTGAAGGGCATCGCTGGTAGGGGATTGGAGAGGAAGAGGGCGTTGCTTAAATCTATTGAGCTTACCGGTGGTTATGTTTTTCCGGGTGTGATTTATGATGGTTTTGTAAGTTTTCTCATTCCCAACCCTCAAGCTGAGAATATCAGGTTTGTACTTTCCAATATAAAAACCGCATTTGATGTGAATGACGAAGCACTGGGAAGTGTGGATTTTGTTTTTAAATTCCAGAGGAATGAATAAAAGATGGCTAGATATAGCGGTGAGTTGTTTCCAGATTTGGGGAAGGGAAGAGGGGCTAAAAGGAAATTTGTCAGAGAATTCAGATTAGTTCACGAAAGATATGTAAAACTCAACGAGGAAAAGATAGCTCTGATAATATTGCTTTTTCTGGGAGTGGGAGTGTGTGGATACCTTTTAGGGTATAACATAGGGGTGAAAAAGTCCAGTGGCGCAGGTTCTACGGAAAGGGAGCCACATCCTGTTAAAATATCTAATATAGAGAATAACACTCAGGCTATTCTTCAGACAGAGGTTTTCTCTCCAGGAGAGAATATTGCGAAATACAGATATCTAGTTCAACTCGTGGCTTATAAAAATGGAGATTATGCTCTGGCTGAGAAAAAAAGACTGGAGAGGAAGGGATATGATGTGGTAATTAAGAAATCTGGGAGATGGAGTATAGTGTATGCTGGCTATTATGATCGTAGAAAAGATGCAGAAAAGGCTCTTAAAAAGTTGAGGAAGGATTATCGAGATGCGTTTATAAAAAAAGTGAAAGGAGGAGAAGAAGATGAGTAAACATCCCAGTTTGAAAATCAAAACCCAGGCCCAGCAGAGGAATGTCCTCAAACGATTTGAACGGATTGCACTGGTGATGAAGAAAGAGGGCGAAGAAGTTGATGTATTCAAATTGCCCAAATATAAGAGAAAGAGATTGAAGACAGCAAAACATGTGGTGAAAAAAGAAACTGAGGAACAGAAGTCAGAAAGTCCAGAAGGTAATGAGTAGGATATGTTTGATATTAATTTTTGGTCTTTACCATCTGGGATTTGCCTCTGATATTATGGTTTATAGAGAAGTGAATGTTGAGAGTTTGTATTTGAGGGCCGGACCTAATAAAAATTTTGAGATTTTGAAGAAATTGAAAAAAGGAGATGTTCTGGAATTTGTAGAGAAGAAATACGGGTGGACTAGGGTTGTCCTTCCTTCAGATACTCCCCTATATGTTTATAGAGAAATGGTCGCTATTTCTGGTAACAGGGCAATAGTTGTGAAAAATAGAGTAAATGTGAGAGCAAGACCTCACCTGAATTCTTCTGTAATCACGCAGGTAAACCGGGGAGAGATACTTAGAATTATGGATATGGAGAAAAAATGGATAAAAATTTATCCCCCAGCAGGAGCCACAGGTTGGGTGAAGTCAGAATATCTCAAGGAATATGAGCAGAAACCAGTATCTGATACTACAACTGATACTGCAGAAAAAGAAGTCGCGGTTGAGGAGGAGCAGGAATCAGAGGAAATTGGAGCGCAAGAGTCATCAAGGGATCAGTTATCCATTGTCCAAAATCAAATTTTCAGAGGCAAGATAACCGATGTGGGAAGGATATTGGGGAGGAAGTCAAGGTATAAACTGGAAACTGAAGAGGGGATGTATTATCTCAAAGGTTCGGAAGATATGATCCTGCAATATCTGGGCAGGGAAGTTATAATTGAAGGCGAGAAGGTAGATAGGGATTTGATTTACATTCACAATATTATAGATGCGGATAATTAATGTAAAACTTGGGGAGAGAAGTTACAGGATAATTATTGGACACAGGATAATCTCCCACATTGAGAGACATCTTCAAAAGTTGAATTTCACACAATTGCAAGCAGTTGTTCTAACCAACAGGTCAATTTTATCTGCTCATCGGGATTATATTTCTCAGGGATTTAAAGGAGTGAAAAATTGCCATTTTATAGTGTTACCAGCTACTGAAAAGACAAAATCCTGGGAAGTGTTGTTAAGGATTACACGTAAAATTTTCAGTATAGAGAATAAAGGGGATATATTCCTGGTAGCATTTGGGGGAGGTGTTATCGGTGATATTACTGGATTTTGTGCAGCAATATACAAACGAGGTATACCCTACATTCAGATTCCCACCACCTTGCTGGGGATGGTGGATTCCGGAATCGGAGGCAAGACAGCTATAAATCTTGAATTTGGGAAAAATTTGATGGGGGCTTTTTATCAGCCACGGTTGGTGTTTGTGGATTTGAAATTTCTGGAGACACTTCCGTTAAAGGAGATTAAAAATGGCCTTTCAGAAATCGTAAAATATGGAATAATAATTAAGCGAGAAATTTTCGACCTTCTGGAAAAAAGGACTTCTGAGATTTTTAAATTT
>Ga0180300_10001687_pt1 | contig 10285 bp, 9 predicted proteins | sample GuaBasSediGuay15_FD_121798 | JGI IMG/M metagenome (GOLD analysis project Ga0180300, IMG submission 121798) | Subseafloor sediment microbial communities from Guaymas Basin, Gulf of California, Mexico - Guay15, Core 4569-2, 21-24 cm | ecosystem: Environmental > Aquatic > Marine > Hydrothermal... | reverse complement strand
TTCTATTTTTAGATGTATATAATTGGTGTTCCTCAAAATATTGTTTTCATATTGTATTGGGTATAGTTCTATAGTTAAAAATAAGGTTTCTTTTCCCTCTCTATTTATACCTGCATGTTTTTTTATATTATATACCGAGCAACCTATAGATGTGTATGTGTCCTTATTTGTGTTATATTTCTCATTTGGTTTATAGGGATTATACACTGGTGGTATAGGATTTCTAATTGTAGATATTTTCTCTGGTAATACTGTTTCTACAAAGGGATTATAGGTGCATTTGATACTTTTAATTTTAGTTCCGAGTGGAAATTCAAAGGTTTCAGAGAAAAAAGGTATTCCATCTAGATTATTGTTTGTTTCTTTTAGACTAATTATATACCTATTATTCTTATACTCTATTGTTGGTGATGGGAAATTTTTTGATATTTCTATTATCTCCACATGGGTTTTATTGGTGGTCGCTGCAGTATAAAATCCAGTGCCTATCATTATCATTGTTATTAAAATTATGCTACATGTTTTCATTCTCATTGCAAACCCCTCTATATTATATTTAAAAGGATTATAAAAAGATTTGCAGAGAGGCTATTGTATACTAGATATAAAATTTTAAAAAAATAGATTTGATATGAGAAGGATTAATATTTTGTAATCTAGTATTTTTATCTAGTTTTATTGTATGATGGATGCCTTAGATCAGTGTTTATCCTCACCACTATTACATATAGGTCCTATAGATGAGATCGTGGTTTATCTTTACTGAGTCTAGCGAGATATTTAGCTCTTTGGGCTACTAAACTAAGTCTAGCTATTGATTGTATCTCTAAAGCTTCTTGTTTATTCGATACTTGTCCAACAATTATCATGGTAACCAAATTTTTATGTTAAATTTAATATATAAACAGTTTATTGTACAATTGTTATCATTTTTACATCCATGCATCTAAACCTGTTTGTTCTGTTTTCTCTATATTGCTCAGTCCAAATGCTCCTTGGATATAGTTTTCTATCATCTTCTTATACCAATCTAAATCTATATCTCCTTTATCTTTTATTAGATCCACAGGGTACATGTAATCGATTGGTTTCACACCGCTTTTAGAAGGATTTTTAATTCCAGGTAATGGATGTTTTGTTACGACAAAACGGAGTTTTATAGTATTTCTAATTGGTTCACCTAGCAGTTTTTCTAATGCTATAGCCCTTTTACCAAATGTTGAAAGGGATCCATTCATATTCTTTTTATATCTAGCAGCTGGCTTTACTGATTGAACAAGTGTTAGATCTTCTATATCAACTTTTGATAGATCAAGTTTAGATAGGATTTCTATAGTTTTTGCTTTAATACTTTCTTTAACCTTTATTCTAGCTTCTTCTTCATCTACCCATCTGGCATTTTCTCTAAGTACTTCTATCATTATATCCTTTAACACTTTCCTAGCGATATTTGCTTTATCTGATCCTTTAAAGTTATTACCTTTAGTAATCATCTCTATTTTGCCGTTAATCTCATCGAATATGAGATAGTTTTTATGTTTCACAAATATCATTGCATCATGTACCTCTGGCTCTAACTCAAAACTTGGATAATTTAACTCCTTTCGCCACCTATTATTACATTCCTCTATGGCTTTAATTGCATCCTCTGATTTAGTAAGCCAATCCCTTTCATCAGCAGGTATATTTACACCTAAAGCCTTTGAAAATCTTGGTAGATTTCCAACTGATCTAGAACATCCGAGGTATATTCCATCTGTGTCACCATATACCACTCTTATACCTTGTTTTTGTAGGTATCTAAGAGTATCAGCAAGTATAATTTGTCCTTCTGTTGTTATAGCCGCAGCACCCCATAAATTAAATTGTCTACCGGATACCGTTGGAGCAGATAGTATTCCATGTGTTCCAGCGTTTCTAGCTCCTTTAACACTTTGATACATCATTTTCAATCTGTTTCTCTCATCTATGTTACCGGTTTCCTCTATTTTTTTCAACTCTTTTTTGATCTGAGATATCATACTCATTATACCTGTCATTGCACGATTTACTACGCCAGGTTTTTGATCTATTTTTATACCGATTTTATAGCCTTTATCTGCAAAGAAATCCTCCTTTGAGATAGGTTTCCATTTAACCTCATTTTTATCGAAAAACTCTGTCGGCAGTTTTTTAAGCCATATCCACATATCTGGTTCTTCAGAAGATTTACATAGCTTTATGGTATCTGCACCTATGTTTAATGCTTTTAATATAGTTGGATACATTGCTCCTACATCAGCTACAATTACATGCCACCATGGAATAAAATGAGAGCGTGTGTCTTTATCTGGTTTGATAGTCATGCCACCGGGCATATGATAATTTAATCGTTCATCTGAATCCCTAGCTTTTGGATTGACAATTACATATGGATACTCTACCCAATCCGGCATCTCATCGCCATATTTTACTACTCTAATGAATTCTTTTGAAAGTTGTTCTTTCCTTCCTCTAGCTTTCTTTACTATATCTTGTTTGGTTTTACAATCAGAGAAATCTCTAACTAAAATCTCTGCAATTGATGCAGATTTACATGTAGCTGGCATAATCTTCTTCTCTACTGCTCCTCTTATAAGAGCCATGTGATCCCACATGTTTACTGCCCCAGCTGGTAGAAGCGTTTCAAAGGGCATACAAGTAGTAAAAGATAATGGAAGACCCTGTTGGATGAGACGCACGGTTATACCCATCTGTTCAAGTATATCCTGCCTGTTATACTTCAATGTCCTCTCATCAAATTTTATCTCAGATGGTTTTAATAGTAAACGATCTTTTACACCTACTCCTAGAAATGGTGCTACTGCTTTTAGACTATGGGATTCTAGATATGGATAAAATTTTCTAGATGCTAGATAAGTGTCAAAACTGCATGGATAGAAGTATGTAACCTCTGAACCTATTCCAAAATGAAAGGATTTATCTACTCTACTCCATGTGTTTAAAAAACGTTCAAAAACTTTTTTATCTTTTGATGATAATCGATCGGAATATTGTTTCAGTATACCTTCTATTCTACCCCTCAGTTGTCTATTATCAAAACCAACTATATTGTGGCCAGAAATAATATCATATTTGATAAAAAGATTTATGAAAAAAAGTAGATTTTCTATTTCTTCATCTATATTATGAGAAACTACTTGGACTATATCATCTTCTGATATATCAGATGTGATATCTAATATATCAAATTTGAAATCTTCTGTTTCAAGGTTTTTTGATGAGGAGAATGTTATCTCAGTATCAGCATATCCAATGATATCTATTGGTAAATTAGTATCGCCTTCTCTATACTGAGCTAATTCTATATCATATACCAGAATTTTCAACTTTTTTTCTCTATCATTAGAGTCAAATAACCATGCTTTATCTTCTGCAGCCAGATCTACAAGTGCTCTTTGATGATATGGTATATCATGTTCAGCTGTAGATATATTATAGTGGAAAAATAGATAATCAGTTATCTCGGGTACATGATAAGATTGCGTAGAGTATACACGGAAAACCTTTCTTTTTTTGTTGAAATCCCAGAAACTTCTATACTCCTCTATTTCACCTACATTTTCTATATAAGATAACGGTGGTTCGCTATTCTTCTTCCATAAATCTATAATTTTTTTTCTTATAGAATTATCTCCAAATACTAGAAAATATGGTCTATGATAATCAGATACAGGCTTAGGTTCTTTTTGATGAAAGTATAGGTAATCTGGTGTTATACTAAGGAGTGTTTCACTCATTATATTCTCCCCCAATTGGGTAACGCAGAATAGTTTTATATGTATTAACTGTTTTTGTCTATTCTTGTGCAGACAGAAATAGTTTACTCTAAAATATTTGATAAACACACCTATATAGAGCATCCTGAGAATGCAGAACGTACTAAGGTAATGTTGGAAGAACTTAGAAGACAGCCTTTTTTCAAAAAATTAGTTTTCAAGGAACCAATGTTGCTACCAGAGAATATCCTATATTCAGTTCACTCTGATGCTATGATACAGGAAGTTAAAAGATTAAGTGAAACCGGTAATGGATGGATTGATGCAGATACCTATGTATGTAAAGATGATTATATTACAGCTAGACTTGCTGCAGGTGGTTTACTCCAACTATGTCGAGATGTACTTCATGGAGATGCTGATAATGGCGTAGCTCTTATTAGACCACCAGGACATCATGCCACTAAATATAGATCAATGGGTTTTTGTTTGTTCAACAATGCTGCTATCTCTGCACATGTACTTATGGAACAAGGTAACAGAGTGTTAATCTTCGATCACGATGTACACCATGGAAATGGAACACAAGATATATTCTATGATAATGATAAAGTACTCTATCAATCTTTTCATCTCTCTCCACATTACCCTGGCACAGGTTCCATAGATGAAATAGGATTAGATAAAGGCGAGGGATATACTGTTAATGCACCTCTGCCACATGGAAGTGGAGAAAACACGATAAATAGGTTGCTTGAAGAAATATTTCTACCAATTGCAGAAGAGTTTAAACCAGATATCGTCATAGTATCCTCCGGTTTTGATTCCCATCATCTAGATCCCCTTGGAGGTTTAAAATTGAGTGCTAACTTCTACGGTGAATTGATAAAGAAATTTCAAAAAATTCAAACCAAAATAGTTTGTACTCTTGAAGGAGGATATAACCTAAATTGGATTGGAAAATGTTTAGCATCGATAGTTGGACAACTATGTAGTACTCCCATCTATATTGAGGATACTGTAAAAGAATATAATCACGCTGAAGATGTAGTTAACTCTCTAAATAATAAAATGAAGAATTACTGGAATATATAAAATTCATAGCGAAGAAGCTTATGGATTCTATGATAAAAAAACATATAATATATGATATAATTCAATACATTTTTGATAGATTTTTAACATATTTTATATCATATTTGTTACAAATTTTATAACATTTTTGATATAGAATTTCCATCAAAATAGTCTGCAGATTAAATCATAAGTTTATCAGTGAGCCAACCCTATGTCATAAATTGTTTGTTGAATCTGATTTTATTGGCATATTTGCAGGATATCCCATGATTAAATTTCTTGAAAAATAGAGAAAGATGAATTAAATCAATCTGTTAGAAATTATGCAAAGAAAAAAGAGGTTTTTTATCCGAATATCATTCCCATGCCGTCTGCAGCGGAATCTTCTTGTTCTCTGATTTTATCATTTATTTCAGATGCTTCTTTTTCATCTAGTTTCTTAAACTCTAATTCCTCTGCTAATTCTTCTGCTTTTTTAATAGCCTCCTCGTTACCCTCTATCTTTACATATGAAACATCCTTATCTATGTTTAACGCTCTAGCATCTCTCGTTAGAATACTCTGTCTACTTATGACATCATCTTTTATAAGATCATTAATTTTACTTTGCTGTTCAGATGGAACTTCGAATATAACATATACCATGGTGTATCACGCTCCGATGTTAATAATAAACTATATTTAAACTTAACTTAAGATATTTCCTTCCTCATCTATCTCTCCACTATAAATTCTACTGCTACTAATAGGTTTTCCATCCTCTGCAAGTACAAAAGGTACTTCCACTATCTTGATAGGTTTCCTACCAAGCTCCTCTCTCTTTCTATTTATCTCTAGAGCAGTTGAAAAAGTTTCAGGTGATACAACTATTATATCAAAATCTTCGATAAGTGTTAAACCAAATCTATTCTCTATCGGTATGATCTCAAGATGTCCTTCAAATTTTTTATCTCTAATGTACTCCTCTATACATTGTTTTCTCTCTGAGAAAGGTTTCACTGGTTTTTTCTTTTGAGACTCTAATTTGCCACTGGATAAACCAATAAATACCTCGCCATTTCTTCCTGCTAATTCCAATGCAGTATCTATTAATTTCTTATGTCCTCTATGAAATATATTGAATGTTCCACCTATACAAACTTTTTTTCCCTTCATAAATATCAATTTGAATTTCAAATCGGTAGAAAAAACTATAAACCTTTTCACCTTTTTTATTTTGAGTGGATGGGATTACCATGAACGGTAAAAGGATATGGATTTTATTATTTATTACATTAGCATGGAGTTTATCAACCTCCATGGTTATCAGTGAGAGTAAAGATATCTATGTTGACTCATCTTATAAAGGTTATAGTGATGGTACAGCTGAGAGGCCGTATACTAGTATACAACACGCTATAGATATCGCCGATGAGGGTGATACAATCTATGTTTTTGGTGGTTCATATGATGAAACTATTGTTGTAGATAAGAGAGTTAGACTATGGGGTAGTATAGATGGAAAACCTAGTATAATTGATACTAGGACAGATAAAAGATACACTATAGAGGTAAAAGCAGATTATGCAGAGATACAAGATTTCACTATAAGTGATGTTGGAGATCATAAAAGTTCTCCCATAGGTGCTTTAATTGCGATAGAAGCAGATAATGTCGTTATCCAAGGTAATCACCTTAATAATACAAAGAGTTATGCTATATATCTATCCTCCTCTGGTGAAGGAAATGTTATCAGCGGGAATACTATTAATAACACTGCTCGTGGGATATGTGGAGAAGGCTCTGACACTAATGATATATTCAATAATATAATAGGAAACTGTTCTCAATATGCCATCTATCTCAGCTCTTCAGATAATAATAGGGTATATGGAAACTATATTAGCAACTCTAATCAAGGGGTTTATGTAACTAAATGCGAAATGGTTAACATCAGTAATAACTCTATTTCATCAATAGATTACTATGGTATATATCTAGATTATGGCACCACCGGCAAAATAAGATATAATACCATCAATAATACAGGTATTGGAATCTATTTGGAAGGTACTTCTATTAATATATATAAAAATAGCTTCAACTATAACAATAGAGGAATTACCCTTGCAGGTTCTTCAAATACAATAGAAAATAACTCTTTTTCTAATTCATCTGCCTCTGGTATATATACACTACCCAGCAGTACTAATAATATTATCTACCATAATACATTTAGAGATAACGGTATGAGTGCTAGAGAGGAAGGTAGTAATCAATGGAGTAAAAACGCAGAAGGGAATTACTGGGATGATTATAACTATATTGATAGAAATCGAGATGGAATAGGAGATAGACCCTATAATAAAAATGGTGTCATAGACAATTTCCCTCTCGGTTTCTTTCTAAAACCGCCGGATAAGCCGACTAACCCCAGGCCAGAGGATACTGCAACAGGAGTAGGTTTGAAAATAACCTTACAAGTAGATGTAGAGGATTCAGATAGTGATTATTTGACAGTATATTTCTATCGTGCTGATACCAATGAACTTCTTGGAATAGATAAAAAAGTTCCAAGTGGTGGAACTGCTAAATATTCCTTTACTCAACCTTTTGATACAACATTTGCATGGTATACCATAGCTAATGATAGTTTACAGGAAAACCGTTCGGATACATGGTTTTTCACTACAATGGTTACACCGCCAAATAATAACCCTCCTGTAGCTGATGCAGGTGGACCTTATAGTGCAGCACCAGATGAACCTATAACATTTGATGGATCTAATAGCTATGATTCAGATGGAGAAATAAAATTTTATAGATGGAATTTCGGCGATGGAACTAGTGAGATACTAGCAGAGAAACCTGTGCATACCTATAAAAGTCCAGGCGATTATACAGTTACTCTCACTGTTATAGATAACCTTGGTACTACTGATACTTCTATCACAACAGCTGCTATCAGAGGTGTACCAAATCAGAAACCTATTGCTATTATTCAAACCCCTGAATCCGGAAGAACAAGTGAAGATATAGTGTTTAATGGTGTAAACAGTAGTGACCCAGATGGAAATATCGTTAATTATACATGGAATTTTGGTGATGGGAGTATTGGTTATGGTGTTATTACAACTCATATATATACAGAACCAGGAACATATTTGGTTATACTTACCGTTACAGATGATCATGGTAAGACAGATGTTGCACAAGATACTATTACTATTGAAAAAGCAGTGGAGGAGAAGACACCTGGATTTGGATATTCATTACTACTACTAGCAATATTCATATTACTAGCAGATAGAAAACGTCGTTGGTAAAGCCGATGGAGGGATTTGAACCCCCGACCTGCTGATTACAAGTCAGCCGCTCTACCGGGCTAAGCTACATCGGCTTTTTCACAGCCATAATATCCATTCCTATATAAAACTCTCGTGGTGCATAAGTTTTAATCTTTCTAACATCTTTAAAATATAGATTGAAATCATATTTAAATGAAATATCTTCCAGTTCCCTCTTACGTTTCTCCAATGAATCCTCTCTTAGTATATCATAGTAGTGTATCGTTGCCCTTGGTTTTATAACCTTTAGAGCATATGGGATGAATTTATATGCAGAGAAAGGTAGATTCATAATTACCCTGTCAACCTTGGTATCTAATAGAATATCCCTTATATCTCTAGCATCTCCCTGTATAAGCTCCACTACATCTTCTACTCCATTAATAGCTATGTTTCTCCTTGCAAAAGATATTGCCTCTTTATTTTTATCAATTGCATAAATTTTTTTAGGATTTGCATATTTTGCAATTAAAACAGGGAAAGGAGCAACCCCTGTAAACATATCTAATATTACCTCTTCATCTCTAACCAGAGAGACTATTCTTCTGCGTTCCGCTGCAAGTCTAGGTGAATAGAAAGTTTTTGCTATATCTATATGAAATAATGCGCCATATTCTTTATGAATCGTTATGCTTCTATCTTCACCAGCTATAATTTCTACTTCTCTAGTTCTTAGTTCACCACTGACGGGTTTAATATTATAAACACTTCTGATATGCGGATGAACTTTTAGCAATGCATTCCCTATCATATTTCTATATTCAGTTAACTCTGATGGAATTTTCATAAGGATTATATCTCCAACTATATCAAAGGATGTTGGGAATTTATCTAGTGGTATACCCAGATTCGTTAGGAGATCTTTATATGATCTTATCTTTTGTTTATGCAACTCGAATTTTTCTTTTACTATTGGAAAAGAAATCTTTTCATCTGAATTTGTTATCGGCAAAAGAAGATAGTCTCCTTGTTTTCTGATTTTAAGATCCTTCCTGAGGATATTTCTATATGATAGATATCTTCGAATTTCCTCGCCTTTTTTTATCGGAATTTTAACAGCTAGACTCTCTATTACATTTATTTCCATATGTATCATATATCCCAGTCATCTAATAATTTATATGATATATGAAAAATGGAAAGGAAGTCCCGCCTCCCGGATTTGAACCGGGGACCTGCCGGTTTCAGCCTCTAGAGTCTACAGCCGGCCGCTCCGGCCAGTCTGAGCTAAGGCGGGTGTATGAAAAACCGAATAGCAATAGTTATATTTATTAGTTAAGGTTACTGTAACTGGAAATGTTCTATGTTGTTGTATGTCCAAATTGTAAAACACCGAGAGTTATAGAAGATAATGTTAAAAATGTTACTTGTTTTAAATGTGGTAAACGTTTGTCTACTAAACACCTTAGAATATTTTTTAAAACCGATGATCTCAGAGAGGCTCGGATGGCTCTAGGTCTGCTTAACGCTAAGATCAATGGTAAGGAAGATGAATTTACGTGCATATTTAAAGAATAGAGCAAAGATTTATTAATATTGGATATAATTAGAGGTATCGGAGAGTTCCAGATTGGGTATGATAAAACGATTGATATTGGATGTACTCAAACCGCACTCCCCATCTATTATCGAGCTTGCTGAGATGCTTAGTGATCTTGAAGGGGTATCAGGTGTAAATGTTTCTCTAGATGAGGTTGATGCAAAGACGGACAGTGTAAAGGTAACTATCGAAGGTCCAAATATAGATTATAGACAGGTTGAGAAGACAATTATCAGCTGCGGAGCAGAGATCCATTCTATTGATGGAGTTTCGGCAGGTATCAAAATTGTGGAGGAGGTTAACACACCGCAGGATAGATAAAATCTATTCTCTCTATTTTTTCTTTTAATTTATATTCAAATTTTATTTAAGTCAATTGACGAGATATTAATTTGATGATAAGGAGAAATTATGCAGGTGAATAATTAGGTGATTATCTTGATATGACGTTATCTATATCTGTTGACAGGATACAGAAAAACGCAACCTATATAAATAAGTTGGCTATTTACGATGGAAGATGAAGGTCCGGTGAGGACACGGATGTGAAGCTCAGCTATATCGCAACTTAGTTGGTGATATGG
>Ga0180300_10001686_pt1 | contig 10285 bp, 8 predicted proteins | sample GuaBasSediGuay15_FD_121798 | JGI IMG/M metagenome (GOLD analysis project Ga0180300, IMG submission 121798) | Subseafloor sediment microbial communities from Guaymas Basin, Gulf of California, Mexico - Guay15, Core 4569-2, 21-24 cm | ecosystem: Environmental > Aquatic > Marine > Hydrothermal... | reverse complement strand
TCACCTCCCCTCCTAAACCGACTTCTCCAAACACAACCATCTCCTGTTCCAGGGGATGGTTATAAAATGATGATAGTAAAGCGGCGATAACTCCAAGATCCACTGCAGGCTCTCCGATTTTCAGACCTCCCACTACATTCACATATATATCCTGATCGTATAAGCTGACACCTGCCCTTCTTTCCAGAACCGCGGTTAGAAGACTTACCCGATTATGATCAAGACCTACTGCCCGTCGAGAAGGAAAACCGAGATAGGACTTAGCAACAAGCGCCTGGACCTGAACGAGTATAGGACGTGTACCTTCCAGAGTGGGGACGACTACATTGCCGGGAACAGGTTTTTCCTCCTGAAGAAGAAAAATACTGGATGGATTTTTTACCTCTTTGAGTCCACTCTCAGTCATCTCAAAAAGCCCAATTTCATTTGTGGAACCGAATCTGTTTTTTATTGCCCGCAGTATTCTATGGGCAAGAAAACTCTCCCCCTCGAAATACAGAACAGCATCTACAATATGCTCCAGAACCATGGGACCGGCAAGATTTCCCTCCTTGGTTACATGACCAATAAGAAAAGTAGAGATGAATCTCTGTTTTGCTATCCGCGTCAACTCCTGAGTACATTCTTTGACCTGACTTATAGTTCCAGGGGAAGAAGACATCTGAGGATGATACATCACCTGAATGGAATCAATAATGAGAAAAGACGGCTTTATGTTCTCTATCTCAGCAATAACTCTGGTGATATCAGTTTCAGACATAAGATAGAGATGGGGGGCATTTTTTATCTCCAGGCGTTGGGTGCGGAGTTTTATCTGAGAGAGCGATTCCTCGCCTGAAACATAGAGCACTTTCTCCCCTGTGTTACTTATGTTGAATGCGGTCTGAAGCAAAAGGGTGGATTTCCCTATCCCCGGCCTTCCCCCCACTAAAACCACAGAGCCAGGAACAACTCCTCCTCCCAGGACAAGGTCAAATTCAGCGATCCCTGTAGAGAATCGTCGCTTAACCTCGGCGGAAACCTCATCCAGTGGCCGTGCGGGGTGAATTACATCTACTTTTGTCCTATTTTTCTCCTCTTCCACTCTCTCTTCCAGCATGGAGTTCCAAGCACCACACTCCGGACATCTGCCAAGAAATCCCATAGAACGATAACCGCAGTTCTGACAGACAAAAACACTACGGGATTTCATTTCTCACTCCTGTAAATGTAACCTTTATTGCCAGTATTTTCATCCTGTTCTGATTTTCTGGGTTTGCGCAATAATTTCCAGGGATGTCTTTTAATATCCCGTACCAGTTCCAGCATCTCATTATACAGAGTAGGGTCGGAGAGAAACTTACCTATGGTGCCCTCGCCTTCTTTAAGCTTAACTACTGCTTCGTCAGTGTCCTTTACAAGTTTATTAAGATTCTCACTTAATTCTTTTATATTGTTCAAGGTGATTTTCAAATTCTCCTTTGATTCCTCGGTAACAAATATTTCCCTTAATCCATCTATGGTGTCGTCCAGTTTCTTCGCTATCTGATAACCGAGATCCGCCAGCTGAGCGAGCGGTATGGAATCCCTCCCTATGATTACATCCCCCGAATGAACTAATGGCTTATCTTTAGTGCCGGGAAGTATCTCCACATACTTTTCCCCCAGAATCCCAAGGGTATTTATCAGAACAACTGCATTCTGCCTTATCCTCACCCCCTGCTGGACATCTAAATCCACCTCAACTATTGGTCTCTCATCCTGAGGGTCATAGATAATCCTCACCCTCTTCACCTCACCTATCTGGACACCAGCAAGCCTTACAGGAGCACCGACATCAATCCCACTGGCATATCTGAAAAGAACTCGCACCTCATAAGTCTTCTGAAAAATTCTCAAATTAGTAATAAGGAATATAAAAAGGCTGAACAGTACAATTCCTCCCGAGATAAATAATCCCAGCCTCCATTCTGTGCGTCTCCAGTATTCCATAACTTATACCTCCTTATTTATGTAAACTTAACTTACTGTAATTGGCCCCTCAGGTTCTCCATTTATAAACTGTCTCACCACGGGATTTTGAGTGTTTCTAATCTGATCAGGATTTCCCACCTCAATTAATTTTCCCTGATACAGCATTCCTATTCTATCCCCAACTTCATATGCACTTTTCATATCATGGGTGACCACTACAGAGGTAGTCTGGGTCTTCTCCTTCAATTCTTTAATCAGTTTATTTATAGAAGAAGCGACAACGGGATCAAGTCCTGCAGTGGGCTCATCATACAGAATAATTTTAGGATTTAAGGCAATTGCCCGAGCTATTGCCACTCTTTTCTTCATTCCTCCACTTAATTCCGCAGGCATCTTATCTTCTATCCCCTCTAAGCCCACAAGTTTCAGACATTCCTTGACCCTCTGGGTTATATGTTCTTCATCCAAGTCAGTGTGTTCCGTAAGCCCGAAAGCAACATTTTCGAAAACATTCAAAGAATCAAACAGAGCAGCATACTGAAATACCATCCCGAATTCAATCCGCAGCTTACTGAGTTCTCGCTCTGAGAGTCCAGTTATATCTCTACCCTGAATATAAATTCTACCCCTATCGGGTTTCAATAGACCTATAAGGAGTTTCAGAAATACACTTTTACCGGTTCCGCTCTGCCCTATTATTACAAAGGTCTCTCCTTCCATAATTTCAATATCTACCCCAGTTAGGACTTCCAAATCTCCAAATTTTTTCCAGAGATCAATTACTTTAATCATCTCAACAGAAAGTAATAAACCGCTGTAATCAAACAGTCGGCGACAATTATCAATACAAATGTATTAACCACCGTCCTGGTAGTTGCTCTTCCAACCCCCTCTGCTCCCCCTTTGGTGAAAAATCCTTCCTGACAGGATATAAGAGCAATTATGAACGCAAATACCACCGGTTTCGTAAATCCACTACATATATCTCTCAAAGTTAAAGCCTCAAAGGTAAGACGAATGTAGTAATTGGGGGATATGCCCAGTTTTGTAACACCAATGAGGAATCCACCTAAAATTCCCATAACATCAGCATAAATCGTAAGCACGGGGAGCATAAACAGTAAGGCTAAAAATCTGGGAACTACCAGATAATGCACAGGGTCAACCGCCATGGTTTCCAGAGCGTCTATCTGCTCGGTAACCTTCATCGTCCCCAATTCTGCAGATATAGAAGCGCCAACTCGCCCAGCAACAACAAGTCCGGTAATTACCGGTCCCAATTCTCTGACCACTGAAAGTGCTACCAGAGCAGCAATGTAAATCTCTGCGGACAGTTTTTCCATCTGATAAGCACTCTGAAGGGCTATTACTATTCCAGTAAAAAGAGAGGTCAGGAAAACCAATGGAAAGCTCTCCAGTCCAATTCTTACCAGTTGTTTATAAATTAACGGGAACCGGGGCTTTTTTGTGAATATGGAAAATATGGTATGCCCGAAGAGCATTACCACATGGCCAATATAACAGAAAAAACCGTTTACCTTCTGTAGCATCTCAAAATTCTATCTTCTTTTCCACACCCATTATCTCCTCATCTCCTCTTAATCTCAGTTTAAGATTAGGCGTCCCTTTTATTTCCAGACTGACTTCATTTTTATTGTAGTCACCCTGCTCGGAAAATTCCACATTATAATCTAGACGGACGATGTCACTTAACTTCGTTCCCAGAGAGATCCTTTTTTCTTCAGAGTGTCTCTCAAGGTTCAATTTCCCCCAGGGTATTGTGGAGGGAGTACCTACCAGATATACATCTTCCCACGTTTCAGAACTGGGAAATTTGGAAAAGTCAACTTTTCCTTCCAGAAAATATGGGACATCATTAACTATCAACTGAGAATTGATAAATTCCATAACACTTGACTTACCGACCAGATGCAGTTTGCCATCGTTAAAATTGATATCTCCTATCTTCCCCCTGGGGATTTCCCAGTAAAGCTCTGCAAATTTTGTGTCGTCGAAAGAAAAATATACTACCCGGCCGGTTATCCCGCTTAAGGATAAAACCCTCTGATACCTGGGTAAAAAAATATACAGTAACTCGGAAAGAGAAAATTCATTAAATTTCCCATCAAGGCTCAACTCCCCACTGTAACTCCAGAATCCGGTGAGGTTAAATCCTGCTTCATATTTTAAATATTCAATTAAAACACCGCGGGGTAAAAATCTTAATTTTACAGACACCTCCGGAAACGGCTTCCTATTCACTACACTTCCCACCGTCTTTAACTCCAGAATTTTACCGGATTTAAAATAGGTACAATAGATATTGGTCAACAACTCTATATCAGAAATGTTGAATTTTTCCATCCTCAGACATAACAGGGACTTACGAGGATAATTTTCAAACTGCAATTTCCCATTGAGATTCAGATCTCCGGAGGTGAATTCCCAGTCGCTTTCCAGATTATTTATATGTTTTACCTTTAATGGGCCACGAATTTTAAAACCATTTATAAAAATATCCTGAATAATAATTTCCGGAGACATTATTGCTTTAAAACTTAAAGGGTATATTCTGTCTCTGAACACCAATTTTCCATTAAACTCCCCACTGTCAAGAAAGTAAATTCCAAACGCCCTCATTTTAAATGCTGAGGACTTTAAGATAAGGAATCCTTCCCGGGCAAAATATCCACTGAAATTTAAATCCCAGAATTTGTAATTCGCATCCAATAAGAAATTCGCTCTCCCGCGATTTAAAGATATAAAACCTCTCCTAATCCTGAACTCATTACCTATGTATCCTTCATCTATAGATATATCCAGAGCTCTGGCTGACTTGGACCCGGTCCCTAAAGGAAAAAAATTCAAAAATCCAGAACCGAAATGGACAGAAACAATCTCCACCACCAACCTCTTTTTGGTTAACTGGTTGAGGACAATCTTTTCCGCCTTCACCATGCTCTGATTGTCTTTTTTTATGTGGACATCGAGCAGAATTAATCCTTTAAAAGGAATATACTTGCACTTTCGAATCTGGAATTTATATCCCTGATACTCGCGATTAAGAACCTTTTCTAAAACATCAGCTGAGAAACGGGAACCAATCTCTATAAGAGATAGCACAACGATGATAATCAGAATAAAAATAAAAAGAATCTTAATTCTTCGATTGTGGTAAGAAATCCGCATTTAAATATATCGGGACAATATTAAGACTTTTTCTCAAAATATAATTCTTCTTTACTTTCTCTCTTCTTGATCAGCACTACATCCCCGGGCTTAAATGTCCCGGCGATAACCTCTTCTGCCAGAGGGTCTTCTACATATCTCTGGATTGTTCTTTTCAATGGTCGGGCTCCAAATACAGGGTCAAATCCTTTCTCAATCAAAAATTCTTTAGCGGATGGTGTGAGTTCCAGTTCCAGCCCCTGTTCTTTCACTCTTTTCTGAACCTCAGAAAATTCTATATCCACTATTTCTGCCAGATGTTCTTTCTCCAATGGCCGGAACACAATAATCTCATCTACCCGGTTTAAAAACTCCGGTTTAAATGTCTTTTTTACCTCCTCCAGCAACCTTTCTTTCATGGTCTGATAATCCATCATTTGAGAATCTTTCTCCACCTTAAATCCTATAGATCCCTGTTTCCTCAATAAAGAAGCACCGACATTAGATGTCATTATCAGAACAGTATTTCTAAAATCCACTCTGCGGCCGAAACTGTCTGTCAACCTTCCATCCTCCATCACCTGAAGAAGGATGTTAAAAACATCGGGATGGGCTTTTTCTATCTCGTCCAGAAGTACCACGGAATAAGGCCTCCTTCTTATCTTCTCTGTAAGCTGGCCCCCTTCTTCATAACCAACATAACCTGGAGGAGCGCCTACTAGACGAGAGACATTAAACTTCTCCATATATTCCGACATGTCAAGCTGAACAAGTGCATCTTCGTCTCCGAAAAGATACTCTGCAAGCACACGAGCCAGAAGTGTTTTACCCACACCAGTCGGCCCCAGGAATATAAAAGTACCGATGGGTCTCCTAGGATCTTTAAGTCCCGCCCGTGACCTTCTTATAGCTCTGCTTATTGCCTGAATAGCCTCATTCTGTCCCACAACTCTCCTCTTTAATTCCTCCTCTATACGCAGTAACTTCTCACTTTCTGTCTCTTCAAGTTTGGTAAGGGGAATACCAGTCCATTTGGATACGATAACCGCTATATCTTCCGGAGTCACAACCGGTTGTTCTTCTACTTTCTGCTTCTCCCATTCTTTCTTTTTCACCTCCAATTGCTTCTTGAGTTCTCTTTCCTGGTCTCTGAGTTTGGCAGCGCGTTCGAAATCCTGGCCTTTTATCGCAGCTTCTTTCTCTTTTCGGATATTCTCCACCTCCTCTTCGAGTTCTTTCAATCCCGGAGGAATGGTGAGGACCGATAACCTAGCCTTGGCACCTGCTTCATCAATCAAATCAATTGCCTTGTCAGGTAAAAACCTTCCTGTGATATATCTGTCTGAAAGTTTCACCGCTGCCACCAGAGCTTCATCTGTAAATTTTACTCTATGATGGGCTTCATATTTATCTCGCAATCCCTTAAGTATCTCAATTGTCTCCTCCACTGTAGGAGGATCAACCATTATCGTCTGAAATCTTCTTTCCAGAGCAGCGTCTTTCTCTATATACTTGCGATATTCATCGAGAGTAGTAGCCCCGATACACTGGACTTCTCCCCGGGCAAGTGCAGGTTTCAGAATATTAGAGGCATCAATGGCACCCTCTGCTCCTCCGGCTCCTACTAAGGTATGGAGTTCGTCTATAAACAGAATGACATTTTCTGACTTCTTTATCTCATTCATAACCGCCTTTATCCTCTCTTCAAACTGGCCCCGATATTTAGTCCCTGCAACCATCAAAGCCAAATCCAACGCTACTATTCTCTTATTTCTCAAAATTTCAGGGACTTCTCCTCTAACTATCTTCTGAGCAAGTCCTTCCACAATGGCTGTCTTTCCCACACCTGCCTCTCCTAAAAGCACAGGATTGTTCTTAGTCCTCCTGCATAGAATCTGCATTACCCTTTCAATTTCGTTCTTTCTCCCTATTACGGGATCAAGTTTCCCCTCCCGGGCGAGGGAGGTTAAATCTCGCCCAAAGGCATCAAGAGCAGGGGTTTTACTTCTTCCAGGAGCAGTTCCAATTCCACCCACAGGGTTGGAAGGTGCCCCAAGTATATCCATTATCGCCTCTCGTACCCTACCGAGGTCCAATCCCAGATTTGTCAAAACTTGATAAGCAACTCCTTCCCCTTCTCGTATTAAACCCAGAAGAAGATGCTCTGTTCCTATGTAATTATGCCCCATAGAATTGGCTTCATCCATTGCAAGTTCAATGGCCTTTTTTGCTTGAGGAGTAAAAGGAATATCTCCAGACATTACACTTGCAGGTCCCGGATGGACGAGTTTTTCTATCTCCATTCTAACCTGAGCCAAATCCAATCCTAAACTTTTCAATACTGTCGCCGCTACTCCTTCTCCTTCTCTTATCAACCCCAAAAGTAGATGTTCGGTGCCGATATAATCATGATTAAATCTCTTGGCTTCCTCCTTAGCCAGAATTATCACCTTTCTCGCTCTCTCAGTAAATCTATTGAACATATTCTATACCTCCTGTCCTAATCTCTTTCTTATCAACTCCGCTCTTTTTATATCTCGCTCTTTCATCGTCAACTTCTTTCCTTCAATTTTTTGAAGATGTGCTGGCTGAATTAACAAAAGTAATTCGTTAATATTTCGAACATCGGTATCAATGATACCAAGCTCTTTTCCTAATCTCAAGTTAGAAAGGAGTTCAATTGCTTCCTTACTGTTCATTATCCGGGCATATTTAAGCATTCCATACGACCTGTAAATCTGATCGTCCAAAGTAAATCTATCCTGAGTATAAACTTTCTCTCTCGCCTGACGTTCATAGCTTATAACCTGATCTATAACCTTAAGGAGATTTTCCACTATTTCCTCCTCAGACCTTCCTAAAGTCACCTGATTAGAAATCTGGAAAAAATTTCCACTTGCTTCAGTTCCTTCACCGTAGAACCCCCGGGTTGTAAAACTCAATTTAGCAATAGTATTTACCACATTGGCAATCTGTTTCGTGAACACCAATAGAGGAAGGTGAAGCATGACCGATGCCCTTAAACCTGTACCGGTATTAGTGGGGCAGGCGGTGAGGTATCCCCATTCATAAGAAAAGGCATAATTTAACCTTCGAGCTAACTGAGCATCAATCCTGCGAGCAATATCCAGTGCAGAAAGTAATGAAAGCCCTGACTCCAATACCTGAAGTCTGATATGGTCCTCTTCATTAATCATAATTGAAATTATCTCCTGATCTCCTATCACACAAGCCTTATAAGGCCCCTTCTCCACCAGTTCCCTGCTCACCAGATGTCTCTCCAGTAAAAAATATTTGTCCAGATCGGGTAATTCTGAGATATCAACCCAAATTCCATTCTTCAGTTCTGGTATATCAAACAACGCTTCTTTTACAATTTCATATACCTCTTTTTTCTTAGACTCATCAGCCCAGTGATAAAAAGGTAACCCCCTCAAATTCCTGGCAAATCTTACTCTGCTGGATACCACTATATCTGAATCCTGTCCAGTTCCCTGAAGCCAGGCACCGAGCTGATTCAATAGCTGGTCTATTTTATTCTTCTTTTCCATCTTTACTCTCTCTGTTTTTATTCTTTTCCAATTCTTTTATCTTATCCCTGATCTCTGCCGCTCTTTCATATTCCTCTCTTTCAATTGCCTGCTGGAGCTGTTTTCTTAACTCCTGCAGTTCATCTCTGACGAGTTCATATTCCTCTGTCTGAGGACCTTCTCCTACATATCTGGCGGAACCATGAATTCTCTTCAACAGCGAAGGGACATTCTTTTTAAACGCTGAATAACACTCACTGCAGCCAAACTTCCCCACACGTTTGAAATCCTCATAGGTCATCCCGCAATTTTCACATTTTAGTCCTACCTCCTCCTTTATCTCCAGCCCTGAGCTTAAATCCGCAAGACCAGCCAGCAAATCAGCGATTCCAAAATGCTGCTCCATCTGTGCTCCTTTTTCCCGGGCACATTCTTCACAAAGGTGAAGCTCTGTGACTTTGCCATTTATAATTTCTGTAAGATGAACCGTGGCTTCTTTCTTCCCGCAGATATCACAAAGCATAATTCTACCTCCTTCTAATAAACCGCTACCCCATCCCTGATTGTCAGTTCCCGAAAGTCCTCTATAAGTTGAAGGGTAATTTTCCCTGGTTTACCATTCCCGATAACTCTCCCATCTATTTTTACCACTGGTACGATCTCAGCAGCAGTACCGGTCAAGAAACATTCCTGAGCATTATAAAGGTCATATCTTGTTATCACATCCTCTTTAACCTCAATTCCCTTTTTGCGGGCAAGTTCTATCACAGTATCTCTGGTAATCCCCTTTAAAGCACCAAGATAAGCCGGAGGGGTGAAAAGGACATTTTCTTTCAATATAAATATATTATCTCCTGTACACTCCACTACCAGCCCGTCATGATTTAACATAACTGCTTCCTGATATCCGGAATTTATAGCCTCAATTTTTGCCAGGATATTGTTGAGATAATTAAGGGACTTTATCTGAGGATTAATCGCTTCTGGTATATTTCTCCGGGTAGGAACAGTTATAATCTCCATACCTTTCTCGTAAAGTTCCTGAGGGTAAAGTACTATTTTATCAGTAATTATCACCACATTAGGATTCTTACACTTCCGGGGGTCAAGTCCTAAATCACCTTCTCCCCGTGAGACCACAACTCTTATATAAGCATCCTTAAGGTTATTCGCCTTCATAGTTGCAATAATCGCCTCCTGCATTTTCACTTTGGCTAATGGAATCTCCAGCATAATCATATGAGCAGAACGGTAAAGGCGGTCAAGGTGTTCTCTCAACTTAAAAATTATACCATTATAAGCCCTGATACCCTCAAAAACTCCATCCCCGTATAAGTAGCCATGATCAAATACTGAAATCAAAGCAGATTCTTTATCTACCAGTTCTCCATTTAAGTATACCTTCATACACTGCCTCCTTTTTCACTCAAAATGCCATCTTTAATATAAAACTCCCGTTTCGCCCAACTGGCAACTTCTGAATCATGAGTAACAATTATTATCGTGGTCCCTTTTTTTCTATTGATGTCTTGCAATAATTTTAACACCTCTTTTCCAATTTGGGAATCTAAATTTCCTGTGGGTTCATCGCATAAAAGCAGTTGGGGTTCAGTAATAATAGCCCGGACAATTGC
>Ga0180300_10001683_pt1 | contig 10291 bp, 8 predicted proteins | sample GuaBasSediGuay15_FD_121798 | JGI IMG/M metagenome (GOLD analysis project Ga0180300, IMG submission 121798) | Subseafloor sediment microbial communities from Guaymas Basin, Gulf of California, Mexico - Guay15, Core 4569-2, 21-24 cm | ecosystem: Environmental > Aquatic > Marine > Hydrothermal... | reverse complement strand
GTAGCGAGCTCGCCTTTGACCTTCTGCACCTCCGGCCATGTGTCCTTATATTTCATCAACAGCTGATTGAGTTTCTCCTCCAGCAGCGACACCTGGTTTCTCCACTTGATCACATCCGGATCGGAGGTCCCCAGCTCCAGCGATTGAAGTTGGCTTTCCATCTCGCTTATCTCCTGGTTTTTCTGCCTTATGTCCAGCTCCACCCTCACCAGATCCGCATCCGTCTGCGTCAGCTTGTTTATGAGGTCCACGTTCTCCTGTGTCAGGGAGGCCAACAGACCCGATTTCCTCGCCTCATCGATCGCCTTCTCGGACTGATCGAGCTTATCCTTGTAGATGCGGAGCTGATTCGTTATGAAGTCATAGGTGGCCGATGCCTCGCTCAACCTCCTCTGCCTTGCGTCGTTCACATATGTATCGGCCAGCGTGTTGGCTATATCCATCGTCAGCTTGGGATCGGAGTTCAACACCCTTATCTCTATCACCCTGGATCTCCTCTTGAGCGAGATGCAATCCCGGAGGTATCTCACGATGTCCTCGTCCGTTATCTCCTTCTTGGGCTTTTTCAGCCTGAGCTTCTCCTGGAGCGTCGTCCACTCCTTCTTGAGAAAGCTTATAAGTCCGGTATCGGCCATCCTGCCGCTCCGCTTTCTCTGGAGATATTCCCTGAGTTTGAGCTTATCGGCGACCTGCATGAGGAGCTTGCGGCTCATCATCCTCTGCTGCACCAGCTCAAATCCCTCCCCGGGCGGCACGGGTATCTGAGCAACCCCCCTGAGCACGTTGCCTCTGCTCACTTCCTCGGCTATGAGCGTGGCGGAGGCCTGATAGACGGGGGTCATGTATCGCATCAGCGGAACGGCTGTGCCGACGACTAGGATGAACGGTATTATCAGTGCCCATTTCCTGCGGTTCAGTATATGCAGGTAATCCCTTAAGCTCAGCTCCCTCCAGTTTATCTCCCTCACGGATCTCTCCTCCTTATCGCCTGATGATCAGATATGTGCTGTATATAAACAGGATGTCCCTGATTATGTTGAAGGCCGTCTGAATCGATCTCCCAACCTGGCTGCCAGTGGGAACGAAGACCTTGTCGCCCGGCTTTATCACGGGAACCGACTCCATATGGTCGAGGTTCACCTCCTGGCTCTGGATGAGGCCCGATTCCTCTCTGGTTATGACCACCCTGCTCGGATCGGCCTCCCGCGTGACGCCGCCGGCCATGGCTATCACGTCCAGCAGGTTGACCTCGCCGTCGATCGGGAAGGTGCCGGGTGAGCTGACCGCGCCTATCACCGTCACGCTTCTCTCCTTGAATCGTTCCGTGAACCCCTCCTCGGGCACATAGATTATATCCCCGGAGGACAACTTCGGCAGCAGCGACTGATCGCCTGTCCTCATGAACCTCTCCATATCGACGATTCGGCTTCCATCCTTCCCGATAACCCTGATCCTCCTCAGCAGGTAATCATCGCCGACCCCTCCGGCTTTGGAGATCACCTCCGGAAGAGAAGGGGGGGTCTTGAACTCATACGTGCCCGGCCTTGATACCTTGCCCAATACATAGATAAACAGAGGTTTTTTCTCCTCAGGTTGTCGCTTAACGGCGGAGGCGGAAGCCTGTGTGCCCTGAGCGGCGCTGGGTTTGGCAGGTCTCTTCTCCCTCTTGGGCGGAACGAAAACCGTATCGCCGGGACGGAGGTCGGGCAGCAGCGACCTGTCTCCTGTCTCCAGAAATTTGGATAGATTGATCCTCTTGATCGGGGCCTTCTGATCGGCGGGGATCACCCTTATGTTCTCGGCGTCCGCATCTGACTTCAGCCCGCCCGCCATGGCTATCAGCTCGATCAGGGACGGGGTCCGGACGAAGCTCTTCCTGCCGGGGGATGAGACCTCACCGAACACGTAGATCGCCTGGCTGTTGAACTGCACGACCTGGACGATCACCTGAATATCGCCCTTCATATACCGTCTCAAACTCGACTTTATCTCCTCAGCTATCTGAGATGTGGTGAGCCCTTTCACCTGCAGGACGCCTATTGGGGGCGGCAGGACTATCGTCCCATCCGGGCTGATCGTCACCGTCCCCCCCAGGTCCTCATGTCCCCAGATCCTGATGCTCAGGACGTCAGAAGGTCCCACCCCATATTCCGCCGCGGCGATATATAGGGGTAAAACCATAGGAATGAGGAGTAAAACTACTAGATATCCAGATCTTCCCACCATCTCTCATCCTCCGCCTATCCTTTTTAGGATCTTTCTGGCATTTTTCGCCCCTTCGAAGCTGGGGTTCAACCTGAGGGCCTCCGCCAGCTCCCTTGCTGCCTCCTCCTTTCGTCCGGCGCCGTAATATGCCAGTCCCAGATGATAGGATATCAAGGGGTTATCCCTCGCGCCAGCCTTGGCTCCCAGCAGGTTCGTGATCGCCTCGTCGAACATCCCCTTCTTATAGTAGACCATCCCAAGTGTATCGAGGAAGGTAGGAGATTGAGGTTCGAGCGAGACCGCCTTCTGCGCAAGTCGAAGCGCCTCATCTAAATCCACCCCCTCGGACGCCAGATACCAGGCCAGATTGTTGTAGTTGATGGGGGAATCGGGCTCGAGCTCTATCGCCTTTCCGTATTCGGCTATCGCCTTCTCCCTCTCTCCTCTCGCCGCGTAGAGGTCTCCTAGACCCCGATGTGCTGAGCTCAGATTGGGATCGAGCGAGATGGCCTTTCTGTAGTTGTTCTCAGCCTCGGTCCATCTACCGCTCTGTCCCTTCAGATCGCCCAGAGCGGCGTACGCCCTGGCGTATCTGCCGTTAAGCCCGATCGACTTTCTCAGTTCGGTCTCGGCCGATCTCAGATCGCCCATGCCCAGAAAAGCCATGCCCGATAGATAACGTGCCTCAGCGTTCTTGGGCGACCCCTTCAATACCGTCCGGCACTCCTCCAGAGCTTTCCTGAACTCGCCGAGGGCGATATACGCCTCAGCCAGTTTCAGATGGGCCGGTGTGAGTTTCGGATCGAGCTCCAGCGATCTCCTGTATTCCACGGCCGCCTGCCTGTAATTCCTCAGTCCCGCATGGGCCAGACCTAGGCGGTAATGGGCTATCGCCGAGTTAGGCATTATATCGACCAGCTTTTGAAGGTACTTCAGCGCCTCGAGATAATCGCCTAACCCCAGATAGGCCCTCCCCTTATGTAGGAACTGAAACTCCAGGACCGATCGGACGAACTGGCCGACCTTCGGATCGTTCATATCGGCGTTCTCCGGAACGAACTTCGAAAGCCGATCGCACATCTGTATCGCTTTCTGATAGTCGCCGTGCACGTTATACAAATATGCGAGGTTCATGTAAATCGGCATGTAGTTCGGCGAGAGTTTCCGTGCCTCCTCGAACTGTAGGATGGCCTCCTCAACCCGGTTCATTCCCATGTATAACCTGCCAAGGGCCAGCCTTGCCCCCAGGTGTTTGGGGTTTATCTCTATGACCTTCAGATACTCGCCCTCGGCCTCCTTCGGCCGGGAGAATCTCAGATAGATCTCGGCGAGCTTCAGGTGGGCGGGGATCAGCTTCGGGTTTACCTTGAGCGACTCCTGATAGATCTCAATCGCCTCCTTGAACCTCCCCGTCCGGACGTAGAGGTTTCCCAGGTTCAGATATGACTCGGCCTGATCCGGTGTCATCTGGATCGCCGTTTTGAGCTCCCTCTCCGCATCGGCGATCTTCCCCCTCTGCAGATATGCCATGGCTATCAGGTTATGTGCGTGGGCGTTTTTGGAATCGATCTCAAGGGCCTTTCGGCACATATCCATGGTCAGCTCGGACTGATTTCTGGAGAGGTATATCTCGGCGGCGAGGAGATAGGGCTCAACCCTATCCCCCTCTAACTTCACGGATTTCATCAGATTGTCCAGCGCCAGATCATCCTCACCCTGCGCCCTATATGCTTTGGCCAGGCCGACATAGGCCTTGATGGAAGGGGACCGTTTGAGCTCCTCCTTGAACTCCGCCTCCGCTTTCTTGAACTCCCCCCGTCTCAGATATATCATCCCCTTCTGATAATGCGTCTCCCTACATCCGATGATCGTCGTCAGAAGAAAAAGAATGAGGATGAATGAGGCTTTCGATCTCATCTCATCCTCCTATCAGAGGAAGTCCCAATCTCTCAAGCAGGTCCACATCCCTGGAGCCATCCCTGGGATAGAGGGCCAGCTTCATCCTGATCGGTTTTTCCGGGCCCTCCATCAGCTCCAAGAGCTCCTTTAATCTTCTCACAACCACCTCGGCTCCCTCTCCGGGCGTCTCCGGCAGGATCAGGGCGAAATTTCCGTCCTCCATCAACCCGATTATATCGGTCTTCCTCACGTTCATCCTGAGCAGGGTGGCTATTTCCGAGAGTTTCTCAATCTGTCGTTCCTCGTCCGCGTCCAGTATGAGTGGGAGGGTATCGAGGGTTAAGATCGAGAAGAAATGGAGGTATCGTTCGGATCTATTGCACTCCTCGGCCAATCTCAGCCTCCAATATTGAGGTGTGAAAACGCCCGTCAATCTGTCGAAGACGGTTATCTGCCCGTTCAGTCCCATCCTACTTCTCCTCCAGATTATATTGTTTGATCTTCTCAAGCAGGGTTTTATAGCTTATCTTCAGGATCTTGGCCGCCTTACTCTTGTTCCACCTTGTCTCGTTGAGCACCCTTGTCAGTACATCCCTTTCGACGGCGGCGATCACCTTTTTGTTTATCTCCAGCAGTCCCTCCTCGGGATCGTGATCGAATATCGAGCGGGGGGGTACTTGGGGTTCAACGTCGAAGGTCGTCAACGTGGCCTCGTTTTCGAAGATCACGTATCTCTTCACAAGTGCCTCCAGCTCTCTCACGTTCCCCGGCCAGGTGTGGCTCATGAGCACCTTCATCACCTTGTCGGAGGGGGGCTTCACGCTCCGTTTGTATCTCCGGTTGTAGAGATCGAGGAAATGTTCGAGCAGGATCGGTATATCCTCCGTCCGCTCTCTGAGGGGAGGCATGTGTATGGAGGCCTCGTTCAACCTGTAGAATAGATCCCTCCTGAACGTGTTCTCAGCAAGGGCAACTGCAAGATCCAAATTGCTGGTCGCCAATATCCTGACATCAACCTTGATGTTATCCTTTCCCCCTATACGGGGATACTCCTTGTCCTCTATCACCTGAAGAAGCTTCGCCTGAAGCTTTATGTCCAACTCGCTTATCTCATCCAGCAATATGGTTCCGTGATTGGCTATCTCGAACTTGCCTGGTTTCTTCTCGAAAGCCCCTGTGAAAGCCCCTCTCTCATATCCGAACAGTTCGGCTTCGAGCAGTGTTTCGGGCAGTGCGGCGCAGTTTACCTTGACGAAGGGTTTGGAGCCTCTGGGCGATAGATCATGTAGCAGCCTTGCGGCGAGGCTCTTGCCCGTACCCGTCTCGCCCTTTATGAAGACGGTCACATCCGTCTCAGATAACGTCTTCAAAAGCCGTCTCACCTTGAGGATTTTCTCCGAGCTGCCGACCAACCTCTCCTCAATCATGGAATCGTCTGAACCGGATAAGGCGGGGGACCGTAACGCTGTGATCCTCTTGATGAACTCCGTCAGAGCGGAGATGTGCTCGGAGAGCTTCCTGAGGTCCTCCTCGTCGAACGGCAGGCCGTCCTCCTTGTCGCTGAGGTTTATAACCCCCCAGATATCACCGTTCACGATCAGCGGCGCGGAGATGAAGGAATCGCCGGTGTAGCCCGACCTGTTGAGCTTGAACCTCACCTCACCTTCACCCGAACCGCTCGTCAGAAGGGGGGTCCTCGTCTCCATCACATACGCGGAAATCCTCCCCATATCCCATAAAACGGGCTTATAGGCCCTGCCGGGAAGGCCAAGGCCCACCTTCGGGGATAAGGTGCCGTCGCCGTTAGGGGTAACTATGGAAACCCTGCCGGCCCTGAGGGAACCGGCTATCACCTGCAGAAAGGGATGAAGAAGCTCATATATCTCCTTCATTCATTTCTTCCCTATCGTTAGAGATTCGGAGCTGAGATCTCTCACCTCCGTTGTAAACGTTATTTTAGCAGAAAACCGTCACCTCAGGCAATTTGCTGCAATTTACATGCCATGGATATTTTCGGCAGGCCAACGGAACCCCTTTAATGAGGTGGCAGGGGAGGTTCGGGGGTTTAACCGAAGCTTCATCCGTATCACCCATTATCCTCACCACGGAACTTCGATTCATATCGGGATCCCGAGGTAAACTTAGTGAACCTCTCTTCACATTTTGGGAATCGGGATGCATATGCTGGGCTCAGCTTCACCGCCATAACCGCTGTTGAACCACCTTATGGCGATATTGGCATAATCTTTGCTTCAATTCAGTGAGCGGAGAGGTCGGGCCGGCGGGTCTCACGGGTTTCAAGGAGGTTGGGAATGCATTATTCTGAGTACTGTATGAAAGGGGCAAGATATGTGATCTCCCCGACGGGTGATATCGGATTCTACGATGATCTGAGGAAGGTGTCTAAATTCCACAGGCGGTTCCTCACATATGTCGAGAATATGCCGAGGAAGAGGCTCCCCCTTCAATATCTTATCCTTAAAAGATGCATCGATCTGCTCGGCGCGATGATAGGACTTCTATGTTGTCTCTTTCCTTTTCTCGTCATAATCATAGCCATAAAGTTCGATTCTGCCGGTTCCCCCTTTTACAGGCAGGCGAGGGTGGGCAAAAACGGAAAGGTGTTCAAGATAATCAAGTTTCGCACCATGTTCAAGGACGCCGAATCCAGAACAGGGCCGGTTTGGGCGGCCCAGTCCGATCCGCGTCTCACGAAGGTGGGTAGGTTTCTCAGGAGGACGAAACTGGATGAATTGCCCCAACTGATAAACGTCCTCCTGGGACAGATGAGCCTCGTCGGACCCAGACCTGAGAGGCCTGAATTCGTCCTCAGATTCGTCGAGATAATGCCCGCCTACGACAGAAGACATGAGATCAAGCCGGGGTTAACCGGATTGGCGCAACTCTATCAGGGATATGACGATAGCGCCAACAGCGTTTACAGAAAGCTCAGATGGGATATAAAATATATGGAGAAGATGGGATTGAAGATGGATATCTGGTTGATCTTCAAGACGATCTCGGCGCTTCTGAGAGGCAAGGTATGAGAAGAGGGAAAAAACAGTACCGTACGCTTCCCGAACTGTTCGACCCGGATTCGCCCGGCGTCATCGAGGTGCACAGGCTCCTGACGACGATCAGGGGCAAGGGAAGGGATACGATCAAAAGCCTGCTCGTCACAAGTCCCATGCCCAGAGAGGGTAAATCCATACTGACGGCATATCTCGCCATGACCTCAGCCCATACCGGGAAGAGGACGATCATCGTCGATCTGGATCTGAGGCGGCCCATACAGCATAAGCTGTTCGGCACGGAGAGAAGCCCCGGAATGGGGGACTACCTCATTACCGACCATCCATACGAGGATTTCGGCGGATTGATACACACCACCTCCATGGAAAACCTCTCCCTGCTGCCAAGCGGGGAGAGGCTCTCCTCCCCAGGCGGGGTGCTCAGGGTGAGCATCGGGAAGGTGGATGATCTCATAAAACGGCTTTCCCTTGTCTCCGACCTGCTTATCGTCGACACGCCCCCGATCGTTCCAGTGAACGATGCCGAGCTGATCGGGCCGCTGGTGGATGGGGTGGTGCTTGTGGTGATGGGCGGGAAAACGCTCAGGGAGATCGTCCAGAGAGGGATAGAGCTCATAAGGAAATCAAACGCCAACCTCCTGGGCATCGTGCTGAACAACGTCACCAAAGCGCTTCCCTACTACTACGAACATGGGTACTACAGATATAGCTATGAGACGAAATGAGATGAAAAGATCGGGCATAACCATCATACTGGCCGCCCTGATATCGCTCTTAACGGCGATCCCGCTTATGGCGGCCGACAGACATCTGATCGAGGGCATCTACGCCCTGATGAACGAAAACGATCCGATATGGGCCGAGAGGGAGTTCCTCCTCGCTATCAGATCCGATCCCGAAAACCCCGATCCCTATTACTTCCTCGGAATGATAAGATACGGACGTGATACCGAGAAAGACCTTCAGGTGGCGCTTTTCTACCTGAGGGAGGCCGAGAGAAAAGGCATAAGATATGATAGGCTCCATCCCAACCTGCTGAGGGAGATAAGGAGGAAACATCCGGACCTCAAGCCCTCTCATCCCAAACGGCGATCCGTAACGCTGGATCGGAACGATAGGGTTGAATTGAGCTTCGATGCCGGGAAGGGCGAGGTCATCTCGATAGATGGGAACGGTCGAAAGATGAAGGTCCTGCCGGGCGAGAAGGTGAGACTGGAATGCGGAGGATCATACCTGGTGGATGTGAACAGGGCGGACTCGCTCAGGAGGATGTTCAGCAGGATAACGCCTATACTCGCCCTCGCGGCGATATGGCTCATAAGGTGATGAGGTGCTATCCATGATGAGATACAAATTCGCCGTTCAACCTCTGCTTTTCGTTCTTCTCTTCATCCCCTTATACTCCGCAGGGGCAGAGTCTGACCTGAACTCATATCTCGCATCCGCCGTGAAATCGATCGAGACGGGGGATTATCCATCGGCCCTCAAAGCCCTGCGGGAGGCGATCAAGCTCGATCCGCAAAACCCGGATGTGCTCTACTATATGGGCGTGGCGGAGTTTAACCTCGGCGAAAGCGCAAAGGCGCTGTCGAGGTTCAGAGCGGCCCACGATGCCCTCTCCCTGAGACCGCTGACGCTCACTCTGATCCCGTCGGATCGTATCGAGCTCATACCGACGTATAAGGACGGATGGAAGGTCTACCTCAAGAATCGATCCCAGAAGCTCCTCCTGCGAGGGGGAAGCTCATATAGGATAGCCGTCAGGGAAAAGGGCAGATCCAAGCTGGGGGGATCGATGCTGATACCGATGGCACTTATGCTTGTCTGGATCGTCGCCAGATGATCAGGAGGTGAATATGAAGGGGTTCGTCGTGATATCAACCTTTACCTGTATCTTTCTCATCCTCTGTCAAACCCTCTCACCGGCCCAACCCGCTCCCATCCCCAAGGAGATGAAGATAAACGGGGGCCAGGAGATGACCGACTCCAGATCGGTCCAACTCTCGATCTCCGCCGAGAACGCCGAGGAGATGTTCATATCCGGAGATGTGGAGGAGAACGGCTCGACCTTCAAATGGATCAGGTTCTCACCACAGGTGAACGTAACCCTCACGGATGGCGATGGGGTCAAAAGGGTGACCGTCAAGTTCAGAAAGGAGGAGGTCGAGAGCATACCCTTAAACGCATCCATCATACTCGACCGACAGGGACCGATCATATCATCCGCGTCAGTCTACGATCTCAACGATCCGACGGATAAAGACGGGAAATACCACGCGGGCGAGACCCTCAAGGTCGAGCTGAAGGAGATGGGGGGTAAGGCGTATTTCAAGGGCAAGGTGAGGATATCATCCGATAAAAACGGATATGACACCGGCTGGCAGGAGCTCACATCTTCCGGCGGCACCTATACCTATACCTGGGTCACGAACGGGATTATGGAGGGGGATGACTACAGGATATCGCTTGTCCTGGAAGATCCCCTGGGCAGAAAGGATGAAAGATCCCTGACCGTCACCATAGACAACACGCCACCGCCGATCGGATCGATCTCCATAGATAAAGGGGCTAAGTATACCTCATCGAGATACATCACCCTCTCCATCTCATACGCATCCGACGTCACGGCGATCCTCATAGAGGGCGATCTCGAACGGGGATCATACGTGGGAAACTGGATAAAGCCCCAAAATGAGATGAACCTCACCCTGAGCGACGGGGAGGGGATGAAACGGATATCGGTTAAATTCCGAGACGCGGCCGATAACGTGAGCGGCCCCGCCACAGGGTCCATCCACCTGAGGTTAACCCCTCCGCCGATAAGATTCGTATCGGTGTGGAACGCCGATAACCCCCTCGATAACGACACCATCTGTCGCCCGGGCGAAAGGCTCGTGATAAAGGCGCAGACCGATCCCGATCTCGAGGGATTAAACGGGTCGATCTCCATAAGCTCAGCTAAGACGAAATACTCCTCGGGCGAGAGGAAGATGACGGATGAGGGTAAAGGGATATACACCTTCACATGGGATACCTCCGGGCTCAAAGATAGCGATGACTATCAGGTGAGGATCACACTCTCCGATGGGGTAGGACATCAAAGTAAGGATGAATCGCTCAGGATCAGGGTGGACAGCCTTCCGCCCCGAGGGACG
>Ga0180300_10001682_pt1 | contig 10296 bp, 5 predicted proteins | sample GuaBasSediGuay15_FD_121798 | JGI IMG/M metagenome (GOLD analysis project Ga0180300, IMG submission 121798) | Subseafloor sediment microbial communities from Guaymas Basin, Gulf of California, Mexico - Guay15, Core 4569-2, 21-24 cm | ecosystem: Environmental > Aquatic > Marine > Hydrothermal... | reverse complement strand
TTCAACCTGTTTGATTATCTTCTCAGCTGTTTCTTTATTTTCTACTTCAAGTTCTGCTAATGCCATAATTGCTGCTAGTGGATTTCTTATGTGGTCAACTAAAATTGCAAACTGTTCAATATTTTTCTCAATCTGCTCGTAGGCTTTTCTTTTTGATTCATCAAGTTCAATTACTTTTATTGCAAAAGCTAAATCTTCAGCCATTGTTTTTAGTAAATCTATTTCTTCATCGCCTATCCTTTTATCGGTTGTCAAATAGAGCGTGATCACACCCTTAATTTCATTATCGACAATCATTGGTATGACTAACACTTGTTTAAATTCATCTCGCTTCACCACACACCCAAAACACTCTTTTTCGCTCTTAGCAAGCATTAGTTTACGTTTTATAGCCTCTTTTATTATCTTGCATTCCTTCTGTTTTTCCAATATTACTTCTTTTTTCTCCCCTGAGACCGCTATTGGAATGATTTCTTCATTTTCAACCAGACAGATTGTAACAGTAGAGTAATCTTTTAATGAGAATAATTCTTCACAAGCTTTTTCAAGTAGCTTTTGCTTATCTTTTTCATGAACAATCAGCTTGTTGATGTTGTTTATTGCATTAAGCAGTCTATTCAGTCTTATCATTTTTGTTACTTCTTGAGATATCACCAAACAATGTTTTCCTTCAGGTAATTCAATTGGAATTAAAGAGGTTAGGAAGTATTTACCATTCCTCTCATCTTCAAGCGTTATTGATCTTTCTTGTTCTATCACTTCCTTAATCAATTTCACCCTTATTTTTGCGACATCACTAGGAAAAAGATCGTGATGACTCTTACCAACCGGACTGATTCCAAGGGTTTTGATTAATTTAGGATTTGCCTCAACAAACACACCATCTTTGTTTACTATTGCAACAATATTTGGTGAATTCTCAAAAATCTTTCTGTATTTCTCTTCACTTTCTCTAATCTTCCTCTCCATCTCAATTCTTTTTGTTAAATCTACTCCAATCGAGGCTACACCTACAATCTTTCCGTCAGCATCTTTTACAGCGAAGTTGTACCATTCAACGATCAATTTTTGTCCATCTTTTGTAAAATTCTCGTTAATGTTCACTTTTGATGTTCCACTCCTCATCACTTCCTCTATAACCTCTCTAACCCTATCTTTTTCTCTTTCAGGCACTTGCAATTCAAGTAAATCTTTTCCCATCACTTCATCAGCTCTCCATCCAAATAACTTCTCTGCCGCTTTATTCCATAAATTAATCCTAAAATCCAAATCCCATCCTGTAATCGCTACTGGTGCAATGTCAATCATCCTTTGCAACAATTCAGCGGTTTCCTTATATCTTGCCTCACTTTCCCTAAGCTTCATCTCAAGTTTGACCCTTTCAGTTACATCTCTTGCAATTATTACACCACCAATAAAATCACCATTGCTGAAAATCGGTGAGCCTACTGACTCCATCCATATCCATCTGCCATCTTTCCTTTTATATCTGTGCTGAACCTTTCCTGATCTTCTCTCCTTTACAGCGTTAAAAAACTCAGATTTAACAAAATCCATATCATCAGGATGAACGTATTCAAAAACTGATTTACCCACCATTTCTTTTGGCTTGTAACCCAATACCTTTTCAACAGATGGGCTAACGTAAGTTCTTATACCATTTGTATCAACAGTAACTATTACATCCCTTGAATTCTCTACAATTAAGCGGTATTTCTCTTCGCTTTCTTTGAGTTCCTTTTCCAATTTTTTCTTCTCTGTTATGTCTCTCGTTACCCCTTCGACCTTCACAACTTCGTTGTTTTCAAAAACGGGCCATTCTAAAATTTCAAGCCATAAGGTTTTACCCTCCTTTGTAATAAACCTGAATTCATCTCTTTTTGTCACACCTTTCAGAACTTCATTGAAGAAATCCTTAAGTCTCTCTAAATCATCTGGATGTACAATTCTCCTTGATGTATGGCCTAGTAATTCATCAATTTCATAACCCAGCATTTCAGCGAACTTCGGATTGACATCTAGAATTCTTCCTTTCTTATCTAAAATAAAGAATAGATCCTGAGCATTTTCATAGAATCTCTTGTACTCTTCCAATTTTTTCCTATAGCTCTCTTGTTCGGTGATGTCGATGGCTGTACCAAAGACTGCAGGCTTACCTTTATACATCATTCTAGATCCGAGTACTTCAAATATTCTAATTTGCCCATCTTTTCTGACAACTTTTGGTTTGTATCTTATGGATTCCACTTTTCCTTCAATTCTCAATCTCAGATTTCTGTCAACCAATTCTCTGTCTTCAGGATGAATGAAAAATAAGACATCTTTACCAACTATCTCATCAACCTCATATCCAAAATCTTCAGCAAGTTTTGGATTTACGTATTTAAAAACACCGTCTTGGATTAGATAAATGCCAACCAAAGATTTTTCAGCCAAAGTCCTAAACATCTCCTCAGATTCTTTGAGCTGGTTTTCTAGCTTCTTTTTTTCAGTAATATCTCTCTTTATTCCAACATAACAAACGATATTACCTTTACTATCTTTTACAGGAAATGCAGATAATTCAACATAAATTGGGGTTCCATCCTTTTTGTAACACAGAATTTCGCCTCGATACAATCCTCTCTTAGATAGTTCTTCATAAATTTTTGAAAATTGCTCCTCTCCCATATGGATAGCTGGGGTCTTTCCTCTTAATTCATCATCAGAATACCCAAGTAATTCCCTGTGTGCTGAATTCTGTTCTATATAGTATCCATTGAGATCTATCATTGCAATACCATCATTTGAATTATCAAAAATCTCTTTGTACAGTTTTAACTTTTCTTCCAGCTCTTTCCTTTGAGTTATGTTCCTGTCAATACTAAGTATAGCTTTCCTACCATTGTAATCAATCAACCTTGCATGAACCTCGGCATAATAAAACGTACCATCCTTTCTCTTTCTCTTTAGTTCAACTACCGCATATCCATCTTTTATAACTTGCTTAATTCTTTCATCAGCTTTTTTAGCATCATAATCTGAGAGCAATTGCTTTACATTCATTTTTAATAACTCTTCCCTACTATAACCAGTTATTTTCTCTGCGGTAGCATTAACTTCGACAATATTGCCATCTAAATCTAGAATTAACACCATGTCGGGGATTAACTCAAAAAGCTCTCTGTATTTCTTTTCCTTCTCTTTTAACTTGTCTTCAATTTTTCTCTTATACGAAATTTCATTTCTAAGCCTTTCATAGATTTCCTTACTCAATTCTTTTTTCATTCTTGCAAGAAAGACATCTGGCGGTATATAATACGGATTTTCACATAAAGAATCGTAGATGATTAGTTTAGGATGTGTAAGAATTACGTCAAGTAGCATTTCAGCATCAAATTTATTTTCATTGTATTGACATATGGCAACACACCTACTTTTTGGAAAGAAATAATTTAATTTAGCCTCATACTCGATTAATTTCTCAACTCCTGGCAGCCTTGTAAAAACCCATGTCATCTCTCCAGTCGCTCTTAAACCTGCATAGCCTTCTTTGATTGCCTGTCTCTCAGCTTCTTTTAGCAATTCTATCATTTTATCAGGATCGAAGTAACCATCTTTGAGATACGCTTCTTCCTTTGTCAATATCACAAACTGCTTTGATCTTATGTATTCATCTATATCGATAAATTTTCTAAAAGCTTCAATGATTTCTTCCTTTGTGTTTTCGTCAACAATATACAAACATTTCTCATTTTTCTTTAAGCCATGAATCATAAAGGGGATAACAATAGACAATTGCTCCTCTTTATTTCTATATGTGTAGCATAGGTGTTTTCCCAACCTCAAATTTTTAAGTTCTTTTTCAAGTTCTGAAGCTGACATAATTATAATTACCACTATTTAACTATTTATAAATTTTAGGGCAAAATGTTGGTAAAATTTGGGTAAAACAAAAAAACTCATCTCAGAAATATATTCGCTCCTTTCGCTGTTAATTCAAGAACTTTTCTGTTACCTACTACTGACTCAGTCATATATCCTGTAGAAACCAAGCGTTTTATTCTTTTTCTTGCAGTTGGCTTGCTTATACCTATTTCTCTTCTAACATCTGAATAAGATGGCTTAATTCCTAAATTGTTTTGTATGTAAACAAATCTCAAAATTTCGAGCAAGTCATCAGACAGTTTTGCTATTGATTTTTGTTCAATTTCTTTAGTTTCCTTCTCCAGCAATTTTATTTCTTTACTGCTCAAAATCTCGGGATCGATTGAAATTATTATCACTAAGCCATTGATGAATGCCAATTCTTTCAACCTTTGAACAAAAAATAGAGTTTCTTTAAATCCATATTTTGTGATAAAGTAATCGATTCTATCCATTAACACAACAACCTTGTCATTCATATTTTCAAGAATCTCTTCTATCTGCTTGAAATTTGAGATGCCCTTCCTTTCAGCTATCCAGATAAAATCGTAATCTCCCTCAATTTTGAACTCCTCTTTAGGAGTTCTTGAAATAACTAATCCATAATATCCAACCTTAAGTAGATCCTTAAAAGCTTCAATAGACAAAATAGGTGTTGCTTCTTTAACAAGATAAAGATAACCGTCTTCAATTGCAAATTTCATTAACTGCTTTTTCATTTCCTCTTCAGCTTTTTTACGTTCTGTAATATCAACAAATGCAATTTGTATTGCTTTCCTTCCCTGAAACTCAATAAGTTGTGCTAAGGTATCTACCCATACAACAGTTCCATCTTTTCTTATGATTCGAAATTCTAAACGATTTGGAGCTTTTTTTCCAGCAAGCCTTTCTTCAGCAATTTTCCATACTCTCTCTCTATCATATGGATGTATCATTTTTTTCAATTGATTGGCTGAGAGAGATTTCACCTCATCAAACTTGTAACCCGTTAATTTTTCAGCTGCCTGATTAGCAAAAACAATACCATCTTGAAAAATAATTAAACCTTGAAGAGAGTTTTCAACAAGTACCCTATAAGCTTCTCTTAACCCCTCTATTTCTGTCACATCCCTAAAAAAACTCACAGCCATGAATCCTTTGCTAGATTTTATAGGAATGATTACTTGTTTTATTATCTTTCTTTCTCCATTTGATAACTCAATTTCGTATTGCCTATCTTTCTCATCCGCACCATCTTTTGTTTTGATGGCTTCACTAATCTTTTCTTTTAGATCTTTGTAGAACATTTTATTCTTTTTTTCTTTTGGGAGTAGGGAGAATATTATGTCCCAGAGTTTTTTACCAAAAACTTCTTTCTCGGTTAAACCAGTTATTTTCTCAGCAGCGGGATTCCAGCGTATAATCGTTCCATTACCGTCTGTAATTGCTATACCCTCAACAGTATTTCTAAATATCAATCTTGCTATCTCTTCCGTCTTTTTTATCTCAGTAATATCCCCAGCAAGGTGTAGAAACGCTGTTTTACCATTAAATTTTATCTTATTTGTCACAACTTTAAACCATCTACCAATACTTGGTTCATAAAACTCCTCTTCCCCTTTCTCCCCTCTCAAAAGTTTTAGAATCAAACAGAAATCTGGTGGAGAATTTAAAGAATGAAACACTTCATAGCATTTTTTACCAACAACATCTCCAAAAATTTCTTTCATTTTCTTGTTGATATAAATTATGTTGAAATCATCATCAACCAGTGTTACAATTAGATTGAGCTGATCTAAAATTTCTTTCATAAATCAACACCCATACGACATAGCAATAAATGTTAATTAAATACTTTATGAATATATTCGACATATTCGACCATTCATTTAGAAGATTCTAAGATTCTAAATCTTCAAAGAGTAGGAAACGATCTTACATAAATTTTTGTAGAAATTGAATATGCAGAAAATTGATTTGGAACTACAAATTTGTCAATTCCTTAATTATCCTACAAGCTTCATCGATTTGATTGAGCTCAGTAAAACCGACCACAAGCGAATGTGCGTAATTTAAAGCAAATTGAAAACCCTTATATGGGTCAATTCTACTAGCAGCTAGAGTTTTCATTCCAAAGATAAATTTACCATTTTTCCTTGCAATTTCAACAGCTTTAATCGTAGCATAAAATGATGGAGCCATATAAAGGCCAAGAGGGTTTATGGGAATCATATAGGCCTTAAACCCACCAACTTTCTCGAGATGTGGAATAACTTTACCAGGATAATGTGTTGCCGCCCCTGAAACAAACTCAAATTCTCTACAGAGTTCTAAAAAATTTGTAAGCTTATTCTCCTCCATCTCATCAGTTGTTGAACCGTGAAGAAAAACGATGTGGGGGTTGTATTTTGCTACAACTTCAATTTCACTCTCATCTTCGACCGTTGCAACTACATCAATTTGCATAACATTCAAGGCTATCTCAAGAGCTTCAAGAATTGGCGGATAGGGAATGATGTGTACACATGGATAGCATTTTGTAGCGAAGTAAACGAAAAATTTGGACATCAACTTAGGATTCTTGTAAAATCTGATGTAATATTCTCTCGATTTACTCCCAAACTGACCTGCGCCAATAAACGGTGAGGTTCCATGAATGAGAATCGGTAATGTTTTGTCTTCAATTTTGATTTGAGGTATCATCTTATTATATTACTCTTTACTTAAATATAGTATTTTGTTAAGAGTCAAAAGAATGATAACAAAAACAGCAACTAAATTAACTAAACAAGAACCTAACTAGAAATATTGAAAATTATTTAAAAACACTAACAAACCTAAACTTATGAAGGTTGTTGTAGTCTATGATAATGAAGCTTTGATGGGATACAAAGCTGGATGGGGCTTTTCATGCTATGTTAAAGCCAAAGAAAAGATTTTGTTTGATGCCGGATGGGATGGAAACATCTTGTTACATAACTTGAAAAAAGCAGAAATCGAAGATTTTGATTATATCATGCTCTCCCACGCCCATTGGGACCATATAGGTGGACTAAATCACGTCATTAACAAAACAAACTACGTTATAGTTCCTAAATCGTTCTCTAAAAATTTGAAGAGAGAGATATCAAAAAGATCCGAATTGATAGAAGTTAACAATCCCATCGAGATTGCAGAGGGGTTCTACACTACCGGTGATTTAAATGGTGAACAATCCGCTATTCTGAAATCAAAAAAAGGATTAGTAGTAATAACTGGATGCGCTCATCCAGGATTAGATAAAATACTAAGTAAAGCAAGAGAATTTGGAAAAATATTCGCAGTATTAGGAGGGTTTCATGGATTTAGTAAAATAGAAGAATTGTCTAATTATTTAACAATCCCATGTCATTGTACATCAAAGAAAGATGAAATTCTAAAGTTTAAAAATTCTAGAATTTGTGCTGCTGGCAGTATTTTTAAGCTTTAATTTTTTTAATCAGTCTTCAATTTGCTTTCTAATTTTCTTAGCTAAAAGTCAAAAAACAATAATTTAATCGTTAATACAAATCAAATGGCCCATTTTCTCTTTCTTAGCCTTTAAATATTCTAAATTCTCATCACTCGGCTCAATTTCTATTGGCTCTCTCTTCACCCTAAACCCATACTTCTCAAGTTCCTTAATCTTCAAAGGATTGTTTGTCATGAGTCTTATGTTTTTAACACCCAAATCCATCAAAATCTGGGCAGCTATTCCGTAACTCCTTAAATCAGGTGGAAATCCAAGCTCTATATTTGCCTCAACCGTATCTTTTCCATTTTCTTGCAGTCTGTAAGCCATTAATTTGTTTATTAAACCAATTCCTCTCCCTTCATGCCCTCTCATGTAGATTGTTACACCTTTGTTTTCCCTGTCAATCTTCTTTAAAGCCTTTTCAAGCTGATCCCCACAATCACACCTTAAAGAGTGAAAAACGTCTCCAGTCAAGCACTCAGAGTGAATCCTAACCAGCACATCGTCCTTATCAACATCCCCCCTAACTAACGCTATAATTTCACCAATTGGTGTCTCATAACCCACAGCCTTAAAAACTCCATAGAACTTGGTTGGCAAAGTTGCCTCCACAACCCTCTTAACAAGCTTTTCATGCCTAAGCCTGTGCATGATAAGTTCGTTTATGCTGAAAAACTCCAAATCGTTTTGCTTTGCAAAATTTATCGCATAACTAGGATCAGCAATTTTACCATCTGAAGTTATTAGAGTGGAATAGACTCCTGCTGCTTCAAAACCAGCCATCTTGGAGACGTCTAAACAAGCCTCACCAAAAGAAGGTCTTTCTAAGACACCACCTTCTTTAGCCTCTTCAACAAATATCCTACCAGGATATTGTATCTCGTCTGTCTCAATTCTTCCAAAAATTAAATTTTTGATGAAATTTGCCCTCTCATCAGCAGATAGACCATTAGCTTTGAAATCTATAGGTATTAAATTGCCATTATAAAATCTAAATCTATTTAAGCCAAGCTTAGCAATCATTTTCCAAGGCAAAGCAAGCCTTACCTCATCGCAATTCCGCATAATAAAGGTCATTGTCGCTCCAGAAACAACTTCAGCGGGAGTACAAACAACAGCTTTTTTGTCATCATAAATAATGACTGGTTTAGCGTTTTTAACAGCTTCAATAGCTTTTTGCATGCTTTTTCAACTCCTAAGGACTATATATAATTTTTGAGATGTTTCTCATTTCTTAGTTTTGATCTTTCTTATGCTCATATTCCTTCTCAATTTCTCCTGACTCCACAAGTTCTTTGTATTCTCCTTCAGTCATCTCCAAAATGAAAGAGCCGACGTATCTGCAGTTCTTACAGTAATACTTCCCGGTATATCCGCCTGTATCAAGCTCTACTTCTGTCGATTTGCAAACTGGACAGACCAAAATTCTTTTCATAAGGTTCGTTCAGTTTTAGGACTATTAATGCCTTTGGATTTGATTGTTAGTTGGTTTAACAATTAAGTAACAATCTCTTTAAGCCTATTTGTTTCCAAAGCCTTCTTTATCTCCATCATTGATAAATCCAATGGGTCTTCAATTTTCAATCCGTATTTCAGGCTTAAATTCCTCATTTCTGGCGATGTAGGACCAATAGCTGGATCTCCTGGAACCCTCATTGAAACATCGAATATAACAAACTCTAATTTCTCTTCAGGCGAGTAAGCTATCGCCCCCTGCAAACCAAACAAACCTATAATGCCTGGACTGTATTCTTTCTCGCAAATCCTAATAAATTTCTCAGCAGATTCATAGGCCAAATCTTGTTTGCTTTCTCTCATTGTAACTCCAAAATGACCGATCTCCTCATTCTTTACGGGAACATTGATTTTTAGTTGCTCTTTAGCTGGTAAATTCAAGAATCCTTGTAGATTTACCTGCCTTCTATCACTAAATCCAACAAAGTCGAAGTCATCAAACTCATTCTTCAAAGCGTAACTATGAAAGTTTGCATTAAATCTTGCCCCCAAAACGTACTCCTCAATTCTCGCCTTTTTTAAGCCTTCTTCATTAATCACACCCTCTTTTATCAACTCTTCAGCCTGTTTGTAGTAATCTTCTGGTGAGACGGCATAAAAAAATGCTCTCTCCAAAGGATTGTTTGCTTGTTGAACTTTAACAACTACAAGCCTGTCAATCTCTTCTGGGGATTTAAACTCCTTTGGATATCTTAACTCTGCTTTTTCTAACAAGTAATATTGTCCCTTCTCAAAATTTCTTTCTTCAGCCCTCAACAAGTAGCGATTTCCATAAATCGGGACTTCAAATTCATTTTCTATGCCATCGTATCCAACATAAACTGCAAAACTCCTGTTTGGTATCAAAATGGCATTTTGCTCAATTAATCTTTCTTGAACTTCTTTGTTTAACAAATCTTTAAACGAATCGAGTATTATCACCTCATCGTAAAGATGTCTGTTGTATTTTGTGTACAATTTGTCTCTTCCTTTTTGCACGATAACAACAGTCCTAAAACCCCAAGCTTTAGCAGATATGCCAGCTTCTTTGGCAGAGTGAGAACCGAAGATTGCTATTGTCACATCTTCATAATCCTCAACGACTTTTCTGGCTTTAGATATCATGGTTAAGAGTTTAGAGGAGGGTTAAAAAATTGTTGTTTTTTAGTTGATGATTTTTAAGCGCATCTTTAAACATATTAAGTAGGGGGCACAAACCAATAATAGTTGCCACCAGCTTTCTCTTTCAAATTATTTCTTTAAATTAACAGCAAGTAGATAGCCGGGGGATATTTAATCGCCCCCCCCCGAGAAATTTCTTTTAAGATCTTTCTCACTTTTTCAGATTCTAGCCAGCCCTTATCAAGTCTTTTAATAATATCATCTATTCTTTCAACCTGTTTGATTATCTTCTCAGCTGTTTC
>Ga0180300_10001681_pt1 | contig 10298 bp, 7 predicted proteins | sample GuaBasSediGuay15_FD_121798 | JGI IMG/M metagenome (GOLD analysis project Ga0180300, IMG submission 121798) | Subseafloor sediment microbial communities from Guaymas Basin, Gulf of California, Mexico - Guay15, Core 4569-2, 21-24 cm | ecosystem: Environmental > Aquatic > Marine > Hydrothermal... | reverse complement strand
GGAGACGGTGGCGACGGAGACGGAGAGTTTAGCGGCGCCGACGAAGAGGTCATCACCGCGGCGAACGAGTGCCGCCACCTGCCGCGCCAGCAACGCCTCAAAGCAGCAGAAAACAAGCAACCTCTGCAGAAGCGGCGCCTCAGGCAACCCCGCGCCAAAATGCTCCGCTATGAAGTGGAGCATCTCTTTGGCAATCACCGCTCTGCCCGCCCGCGCATCCGTAACATCCACAACATTTGCTCCCTTCACGCAACAGGCGCCTTTGAACGCCACCACAGCATCACCCACAATGCCGGTCTGCTTGTATATCCAGTGTGGGCGCAGTTGACTGCCGTCGTAGTTGATGGGCTCCTCAAGCAGAGCAAACGACGGTCTTCTCATTTCAGTCCCACCTTCTTCAATGCGGTCTCCATATCGGGCAGGATTGAGAAGAAAGACTCAAGCCCAAGCACACGGATGGTCTGCATAACAGGCGGTGCGGGGGCAACAAGCAGCACGCAGTCAGCACCCCACTCCTCTTTCTTGCGTGTCACATAGTTGACGAGCAGACTGAAGCCGGAGGATGAGATGAAGAGGACGTCTCTTAGGTCAATGATGATACGGCGAGCGCCTTTTTTCTCCAGTTCGTTCAGTTTTTCGCGCAGGATACGACTCTGCACCGCCTCAATGTAGCCGACCGCGCGCACAACACCCACCTTCGGCGGACCCTCAAGCACCTCCACCTCAAAACTCACAGCAGACATCTCCCATCCAACGCCACCAATATGACATAAAAACAGCGCCAAATCAAGCCCAAAGACAACCTGACGAGAACATATGACGCAGACGGTCACAGAGACGCCGCTATCATCTCAAGGAACGCCTCAAGGCGGGTTCTGTGCTGGGCTGAAAGCGGTCCTGGGGCATCTGCTTCAAGCGTAAGATATGGCACAGGTGAGGACTGGCGTAGAAGAACCTCGTATGCGTGGCGGAAACAGAAGGTCTGTGCGTAGTAGATGAGCCCGTGGCAGCAGCGGCGTCTCACCTCCCCCCTTATGTCGGCAAGCCGGTATGCAAAAGTATACGGGTAGGTGTAGCGGTGATACTGCTCAACAAGGTCAGCACATATTGGCAGACCGGCGAACTGGCGCTGCGTTTCGTTAAGCACTATGTCGGCATCGTAGTCAGGAAAGAAATCGTAGAAGTCGGTGATGATGGGTGGCACACCGGCGTAGGCGAGGCGGATTTTTGGCGGGGAGGGAGAACGGCGCTCCACCTGCTCAAGAAAAGCGGTCAGTTGCCGCTCAAATTGCTCAGGGTCGGAGCGGAAATCGGAAGCGCTCACAAGCCAAATGTGGTTTTCTGCCCCTGTAACCTTGTGCTCCCGCCAGGTGAGGTCGTCAAGGTGCTGAAGAAGACGACGAATCCCGTCAAGACGCTGCTTTGTGCGCTGGGCGTCCTGTATGCTTACGCCAAACCGCCGACACAAGCGCTTTATCTCCTCCTCCAAGGCTCTCCTGTCAGCAGGATAAGGAAATGTGAAATGGAAGACGGCAACTCCCTCCTCCGCCAGAACCTCCGCCAGAACGCGGGTGTTGGTGCAGTCTCCGCCGGAGACGGCAACCAGAAGGTCGGGTTTAAGTCTGCGGCAAACGGCGTATATCCCCTTAACCCAGGCGCAGAAAGTTCTGGGGAAGCCGCGGATTTCGGCTTCCTCCACAAGCACCGTCGGGTCGTCTGCATTGATGAAAAGGTTGTTTAAGTCAACGACTGACCAGCCGGCGGCGTATGGAACCTCAACAGGCAGCGTTGTGGTTATGGCGCAGAGCGGTCGCTTAAAATCCACCGTCCTTTCCTTCCTGCGGAGGTTGTTTTGGCGGCGTGGTCTCCTTTGGAAGTTCGGGAATCCGCAGTGGATGTTTCTCCATCTTGAAAGGAGCGCGTTTTGTGGTCACCTTGCGGGCGCCCGCCGCAAACGCCAACAGTTTCTCCGCCTCACCCTTCGTCGCTGACTCAATGACCACAACATCAGAACCGTTGCGCTCAAGCCACACAAGCGTCTTTCGCGACGCGTCAATCCAGAAACAGGCGCTGTTACCCTTGCGCCACGCCGTTTTGTTATACTTCTTCTCCAGAACCTTTATGTAGAGGTCAAAGAACTCCTTGGCATCGTTTTCTGTGTCCCAGGTTGAGAGCCAGAGAAGGATATCGCGTTTTGAGGGCTGATGTGTGATAAGGAAGTATCTGTCGCCGTCCCAACCTTCAGCAGCGCGGGTGGCGTCTGCCTCATCAATGAAATGCGACATCACGACCTTCGTCAGGAACTCGCCGAGAACCCCCACACCACAGGTTTCGTAGTTCTCTTCACCAAGACATTCCTCAGCGGGGTCAAGGAGACGAATTTCGGTAGGCTCGTCGCGTTTTTCGCTCTCAAGGAACTTTTCAGGATGGAGAACCTGCTCGGTGGAGAGCGGCGGCCAGAGAAACAGATAAGCGGAACGCTTAACACCGTTCCTGATGCAGAACTCTTCATAAAAGCGGGTGCCAGCCTCATAGGGGAAGAGCAGCACTTCACAAAGAATCCTTGGGGTGTTTTTCATCATTTGTTGGCGCTGCAAGGCAAGCGAGAACCTAATCATCGGAGAGACGCGGCGCCCCTGCTCAACGCCCAGTTTTCCTGTGCGAACGAAGTTGATATACTCCACGCCCATCAGCGTTGCCTGCCCTTCAACTACGGCGTGCGCCGCCAAAGAGCGGTCGTCGTTGGCATATATTGAGCGCTCAAACGCCCACAGGTCAAACTGCTGATCCTGCAATGCGTGCGTCAACTCATGCGCCACAACCATCGGCAACTGCATCTGCGCGTTCACCAACTCCTTCATCACAAAAAACTTCTTGTCCTTGGGCGAATAAAGACCCGCAACATTCCTGCGCAGCATCGCTATCATCATCTTTTTCAAGTCCCATTCTCTCTTCCAAACGCCGAACTTCGTCATTACGCGACTCGTCTTCTCAAGTTCTCCGGGGCGCATCTCCTCTTTGAACTTCTTCAATATGAACTTCTCAAGTTGCTGGCGTGTAAGAACATCAACGGGCACATCGCGGAACTCCTTGATGTCCAGTATCCTGCAAAGCGTTTTAAGCGTTGTGCTAACGCGCTTCTGAACCTGCTCCCGCATCTTTGCCAAATCTGACTGCTGCGCAAGAAGCGAAATTGCAACACCCAAAACGACAACGCAAAACAAACGCCGCACACAGACCCCTCCAAAGCAACCCTGAAGGAGCATATTAAACTGTCATAATTGGTTTGGCAACGCAATAAGGAAGTTTACCAGGAAGCCTTACCGAAAAGGCGTTTCTCCTGTTCACGGAGGATGGTGATGTCACAGCGCACAAGAACGACCTCGCGTCTGCGCACCTTCACCAGATATCTGCGACGCAACACATTCCTAACTATCGGAATGTCGTTTATGATAGGGATACCGGTCTGCCAGTCCTGCTCAATGAAATTCTTCATACCACCAACAAGCACATAACCACCATCAGGGCAGAAGATGGTGGTGCGCAGACGGGTCAGAACAAGCGATGGCAACTCTATGGTGACGGTGGTCAGACCACCCTGCAGGATGACATCTCTGCCGGGACGGTCCATAATGCCAGTGAAGTCGCGCGCACTTGAGGGGCGCAACTCCAACAACACATACTTTTTGTCATAAGACACGATAGGACGCACATCCAAAATAGCGCCGTGATTGAGAATTCCAATAACAGGTCCGAGAACAGGCAGACCGGTTGTGTTTATGTCTATGTCCTTAAGATAGGCTTCCTGATACATAGCCATGACATAGGAACGCTGTGTGTTGAAGACGGTAAGACGCGGCGCATAGAGTTCCAGCGCCTCATAACGCTTCTCCACCGCCTCAAGCAGAGCCTGTATCTGGAAGACATCGGTGTAGGTCATCTGCACGGCAAGACCACCAGAAGACATAATACCGAACGGAAAACCGATACCGGTAGGGACCGAAAAAGGATTGAGAAGCGCGCCGCGAACCTCGGTGTTCCCGTGCGCTGTGATATAGTGATAACCCAAGTCAACATTGGTTCCAGGAACAATGTCGTTTATAGTGCGCCCGAGTCCTGTCCAGCGAACGCCGATCTCGTCCAAGAAGTTATCCCGTATCTCAATAAAACGGCATTCAACAGTGACCATAATACCGACGGTCTGGCGCAGCGCTCTCAGAAGTTTCTGGATCTTCCTGTGCGCTGAAAGAGGCTTACGAACGACGAGGATACCAGCCCCTGGCTCAATCTCGCCCACCTCCTGTTCGTGCTCATCAAGCACTTTATTTATCAGTTCAATAAGCGCGTCCACATCAAACCCGCCGCCGCGCTCTCCTTCTTCCTCCTCTCCGCCCACCTCTTCCGCGCCTGTCTTCAGCGCTATCGCCGGCGCCTGATAGTCGGGCGGAACCATTGTTATCTCGCTTATACTGTAAAACTCCAGCAGCAACTCCTCCTCTTCCGCCTCCGATTCCGTGGATATGTATATCACGCCATATTTCACCTGCCATCTGAGGCTTTCGTCAACACGCAGTATCAGCCCCAGAACATTCTTCAGCGGAACGCCCTGAACCTTCAAAGTCACTGTCTTGTCCTCGGTAACACTGCGTGCTTCCTTGCTCAAGACAATGTTGAGACCTGTCATATCGCGCAGAGAGTTTATCACATCCTCAAACGGCGTCTCGTCAAACTCCACATTGACAGGCGTGGTCTCAAGACGCGACATTATCATCCGCTCAATGGGAGAAATCTCCTTTTTCACCGCTTCCATAACGGGAGGGACGCGTTGCGAAATCAACTCCCACTCCTGCCTGGGAGGATAGAGGAGTATTATCTGCCACGGCACTGCAGCGGCTTCGGCATCCTGCACACAAGAAATCCAGTATTCGTGCAGATTGAGCACATTGTTCATGTATTGAACACGCCGTTTCTGTTCCTTGGCGAACATCTTCAAGGAGAGCGCTTCAGGTTCTTCGGGGTCCATCTCAAGAACGCGGTCAAGGGTTCTGATAGCCTCATCAAACTTCTGGCGTTTGATGAGACGGCGTGCAGCCTCAATGCCGCTTGCTATTTTGGCTTTGATGTACTGGAGGCGCTTCACCTCCTCCGCCTCTTGCGCTTCCTTGACATGTTGAAGGCGTTGCTGGTGCTCAAAGATTTCGCGTGCTTTGGCTTCAATACGGGCGGCTTTTATCCAGAGCCTTGCCGCATCCTCATAGCCCTTATCATCTATCGCGTAGGGCGACCAACGAATCAACTCAAGCACCCGTTCAAATTTCTCCACAGCCTCCTTATAGCGCCCTTCGTCAAACAGACGCCGCGCCTGAACATATGTTCTCTCCATCTCCCATTTCAATTGCTGAATACGAATCTTTGTTCGCTCAACAAACTCGCGGGCGTATTCGTGAGGCTCTCCCTTACGAGCGCCGATCATCCAGAGCGTCTGGAAGTAATGCTTTTTCGCCTCATCGGCGATTTTGCGCTGTTCAGGGGTGGATGCGGCGGACAGCCAAGAAGATGTCAGTATGTATGCGAGGCGGAAATAGTGAGCAGCGTGCACAAAATCGCCCTTCATAAACTCCACCTTGCCAGACTTAAGATAGTGCTCAGCGAGTCTGAAACGCTGCTCTGCCGACAACCGCGACCATTTGGTGAAATCGCCCGTCTCGTTTGATGGACCTCCCACAGGCGGAGAAGGCGGAGCGGGTTCGTCTGGCGCGCCGCCCTGGCGCTCTATCTTCCCTGCAGGCTTATCCGCTAACTCCTTACTTGAAGCAGGCTTAACCTGCGCTTTCTGCGCCGGTTGGTCGTGCACCATCGGCGCACCTGCACACCCCATCACCGCAACCAACAGCAGAAGACACAACCGCCTCATATGTTCATCTCCTTATCGCTCCAAGCCGTTTAACAATTATGCAAACAGTTGTCACAGAGGTGTCACAGCAGGCAACTATTGCTCCTCTTTGATAACAAAATCTTCGTTTCTTGAAGGGCGATATATGCGCAGTTTCTTGCCGCTTGCAATGTGCTCCACCAGAACGAAGCGAACCCGCACCTTCCGTTTCTTATGCGTTATCTGCATATAGCCGGCGTTGAGCAGTTTGCAACCTGTGTCAATGTCCTTCCACTGATCACCTATCTTGGTGCGGAAAACTATCGTTTGTCCGACCTCAAGCCTGAAGGAACGCTTGCTCTCCCAGCCTTCAAATTTGTGACGCGCAACCAGACGAACTGTCTTCACCTTCACATTGCCACCTGGCATCATTATTGTCTTGACCTCAAACTCCCACGGGAAAGGCGTTTCCTTCTCTTCCGTCTCCACCGAGACGGTGGCTTCTTTCTTCTCGCCGTCAAAGACGCATCCGCGATGCGCCACAGCCACTGTGTCAACACGGTATCTGTATCTTGTCAGCGGTTTCAGTTTTGTATCCTCATATTTTGTCTTGTCACGCTCCAACTCCGCCACCTTCTGCCACCCACCATCGCCCTCCTTGCGCCAAATAATATAGCGCTTTATCGTGCAGCCTTTGTTTTCAGGGCTTTCGCGCCAGGTGACGGTTATCGTAAGTCCCTGCAGACTGATGTTAACTTCAGGCTCCTTAAGAAGCGCCAGTTCAGGACGCACCTCACGCCAGTTCAGCGGCACAAAAGGACGCTTGTAGGCGAACCATTCAGGCCAATTTGAGACCACAACGCCTTCTGTAAGAGCGTTGTTTGCGTCCTCCACAAAGGTCACCTCCATCGGAGTCCACTGCCGACTTGAGCGCTCCCCCATCCTCTGGGCGATGTCCTTGCGCAGTTTCGCCGCCATCAAAACCCATTCTGTGGTGTCATCAGTTACGGCAGAGATTATGAGGTAAAGCAGCACGATAAGGACGACCACTCCTACAGCGACCTTCTCCGGATTGGACTTCACGAAATCGCGCACCTGTTTGACATCCATACTCATTCTCCTTACTTACGCCTGCGGCGCGAAGAACGAGGTCTCTTGCGCTTGTCAAGGTTCTTTGTTGTCTCCACAGCGTCGTCCTTCAGGTCGTAGAGGACGAATTTCGCCGCCACCATCACGGACGGCTCGCTCAGCAACTCATCCTGCCGCGGCAGAAGTTCCGCCAGTTTCTTGCGGTCAACCGTTCCCAGGTTCAGCACCTCACCAAACCTCTCTATCACAACGGGAAAGACGCCTTTTATCTCAGATGATGTCAATTTCAGACTCTTGCCCATAAGAACTTGCAGAACCTTGCTTCTGGAAGGTGGAATCTTGGCAACTGCGCGGGGGTCAGGAACCGTTATCTCTTCCAGAATTTGCTTGCGCACCTCAAGCCGTGCCAGCCGCATAAGAAGGCGGTTGTCGGGGTCGTTCCAGCGCAGCATCGCCCCAACAAACTTGCCCGCCTTAGTGTAGGGCATCTCCGCAAAAACATAGATTTTCACCTTGTCAAAGAGGCGGTCTATTTCGGACCTGACTTCTTTCTCCTTTGTTCGCCTGCGTTCTGTCTTGCCTCCACTCCAGGCTATCCTCACCGCAATCAGTTTCGTTGCCCCGCCCTCAATGAGCGCCTTCACAAGAGTCTGCTGTATCCAGAACTCCTTCATCGCCTTACGCATGTTCTTGTTGTTCAACTGCGGAACATCAGCGACCCACAGAACACGCTCATCGCGTTTTGTTGGCGGAACATCCTCACTTGTCGGCAGACTCCCGGGCTCGGCAAACCTCTCCTCCTGCTGCCAGTCCCGCACAAACTCCGCCTCGCATTGCTTCATCTCATTGCCGCCTTCGCCAACAAATTGCAGTTTCACTTTTCCGCAGCGCTTCTTTAGGTCCTCAATCGCGTCGGTGTACAGAGTGCGGAAGTCGCCGATGCTCGGACGCTCCTCCGTTGCCTCAAACCCTTTTTCTCCTCGTTTCAGCCACAACTCCCATCGTTTCCGTTCCCACTCGTTTATCTTCTCTATCAACGCGACATACCCTTCCTTCAACCGCCTCTTGTTCTCCTTATGCATCTCCACTTCCTCTCTCACGGGGACATCTTTGCGGTTGTATCTGGAGAGTTCGTTCAACTTCTCCTTCAGAGCCTCCTTCTTCTCGGAAACCTGCGACATCGCAGGAAGCGTCACAAACAGAAGGAAGAGCAGCTCACCCACCGCAATAGCCGCTATGACAGCCCAGAAGACCTGTTTTGTCATCTTTTCTTCTCCTTCTTGGGGCGCTTGGCGGACTTCACAGGGGACGCTTTCGGCCAGGCAATGCGCACTTTGTAATAACGGTAGTTAACACCTGAGTCATCGCTCTCCTGCTGCCCGTTCTTGCTGACAAGGATTCTGAGCAGGTTGCCGCCTGGGTCAACTATCACTTTGTCGGGCTCATACTGCTTGAGCAGTGACGCCAACACCGCATCACGCTGCGGGAAGTCAGGCGGCACCGCTTTCTCCACCAACTTCCTCAACTGCTCTGTGAGCGCATCACCTATCATCTGCCGCAGGAGGTCCTTTGTCGGACCCGAGCCACCTTTATCTATCAGCGCAACATCCGCCACCAACTCCGTATCATACTCCACCTTAAGGAAAGGCGGCATACGCGAACGCCTCCGCCTCTTCACCTCCTGCCGCTTCAACACTTTCTCCGCATCCTGAAGCGTCAGCCGAAGCAGCCAGACCTTCTTGCTGTTCACCTTATCATTGATCCGCTTCTTGACCTCCTCAACGATCATCTGAGTGATGATGTCGTCCCACTTCTTGACAAGTCTTCGTCTTTCTTCGCGCAGGTCAGATGGAACGCATTCTTTAAGGTTGGGACCGACCGAGACCGCAACTGCCCGGTTGAACGGTTCAAGCATAAGAAGGGGTCGCAGTCTTGTCTGAAGCAGTTTTTGGACTTCTTTTGCGCGTTCCGCCCAGTCGCCATAGTCCTTTTGAGCGCGGATTTCACGCGCCGTTCTCTTCAAAGTCACCAATCGCCGCTCCACAAGCGCCAGTTCGTTGCGCAGTTTCACCTCCCTTCTTGACGCAAACAAAAACATAAAAAGGAAAAGGAGGAACAGAAGTCCCGCGGCAACAAGGATACCCGGCTGTTTACGCGCAACAAGCCTTTCTGATTTGCGTTCAGGAGGGATGAAGTCCACACTTATGCGTGAGGCACCAACAGCCTGCAACGCCAGCCCCATAGCGACCGCAAGGCTGGGCAGGTGTTCCTGCAACATATCCACCTTTGCCGAATCGCGGGCGAAGTCCTTACTGAGGTCTATACGCATTATGTCAAAGAAGCCGTGAACCCGCATATCTAATGTTTCGGCGAAGAAACGAGGAAGTCCTTCAAGTTTTGTGGCGTTGCCCAGAAGCACAAGGTGCTCAAAATTGACTATGGAGCCTGTCTGGCGTTTGTAGTATGTGAGGGAGCGGATGATTTGCTGCGCCAAACGCCGCAGAACAGGCAGCATAACATTGAAGACCTTTTCTTGCTTCTTTGACTTCGCCACCGCTTTTTTCAGTATTTCGGCTTCAGCGAAGGAGATGGAGAACTCGTTCTGCAGGGCGCGTGTTATGTCGTTGCCTGCGATATTGAGGTCGCGCACATAGAAGCGATTGCCGTCAATCATGACCAGGTCGGTGTGGTCAGCGCCTATGTCCACCACAACCGCCTGTTCGGGGATGTCCATCTCATAGACAGCGAAGTTGTAGAGAGCAAGAGGGGCGGATGTGACAAGGTCAATATGCAGTTTGGCGGCGTCAAAATGGCTTATCAACTCATTGACAACCTCACGCTTCACCGCAAATATTCCGACCTCCACCTCCTCACCCGGCTCATACTGACGCTCCACCTTATAGTAATCCCAGCGCACATCTGTTATGGGAAACGGAATCTGGTTTGCAGCCTCATACTGAACGACATCCTCAAATTTGCGCCCTTCAACAGGCGCGACTTTGACAATGCGGCTGAAGGTTGACTGTCCTGGCAGCGCCACCGCAATCGCGTCAGTCGTTCTGGGCTTATGACGGTTGCGCAACTCCGTCAGCGCCTGCCTTATCTCGGTCTCACCAGGATAGTCTTCTCCCCCGCTTGCGTACTCAATCACCGCAACATCACATATCTCAACACGGTTCTGAACGCGTCGCAGTTTGACGCATTTAAGCGATGTGCGCCCGATGTCCACCCCCCACGCCACATCAAACATCATCGGTCTTCTCCTCACACCAGAGAGACCGATTTAACAACAACGCATCCGCCGCGTCAAGAGATTTCAACTACTTGCCCTTCTTCC
>Ga0180300_10001680_pt1 | contig 10298 bp, 7 predicted proteins | sample GuaBasSediGuay15_FD_121798 | JGI IMG/M metagenome (GOLD analysis project Ga0180300, IMG submission 121798) | Subseafloor sediment microbial communities from Guaymas Basin, Gulf of California, Mexico - Guay15, Core 4569-2, 21-24 cm | ecosystem: Environmental > Aquatic > Marine > Hydrothermal... | reverse complement strand
TTGATGAATTCAGGAAGATTGGAAGGGGTGGAATGGGTGTTATTGGTATAAAACTATCCGAGAAGACAGGCAGGGTTGTTGATGCAATATCCTCAAAGGATGATGACCAGTTGATTATAATCACCACAGGTGGAAAGATTCTGAGGATGAAGGTGAAGGAGACCAGGATTGCACACAGGAGTGCCAGTGGTGTGAAGATGATAAACCTGCTTGAAGGGGATAGGGTTGCTGATGTGGCAAGAATACCAGCAGGTGAAGAGGATTGAATTTTACTCTGGCATGAAGGCGGATGAATCTCCCCGCAGGATATCTACAGAAGAAGGGGAGATTTTTGTTAAGAGGGTGATTGAACAGGGAAGAACAGTGGATAAAACAGGTGAAATGGGAATGTTTTTTGTTTTTGAGGATACAGAGGAGAGAATCTTTAAACTTATATCAAAGGGGGGTGTATGGCAGATATTCTTGTGGTCATAGGAAGTAAGTCAGATATGCCGAAGATGATTGAGTGTGAGAAAATATTGACAAAGGAAGGTGTTTCTTATGACCTGGTTGTTTCCTCCGCACACAGAGACCCTGAGAAGACCTCAGAACTGGCAAGGACTGCAAAACAGAAGGGATACAAGGTAATAATTGCTGCAGCAGGTTATGCAGCAGCCCTCCCTGGATTCATTGCATCCATGACAGACCTTCCTGTTATAGGTGTTCCTCTATCCGCATCAACACTCAATGGAATGGATTCCCTTCTCTCAATTGTCCAGATGCCATCAGGCGTTCCTGTGCTCAGCGTTGGAATAGATGGTGTGAAAAACGCCGCACACGCAGCGATAAGAATCCTTAACCTGCTCAAGAACAAAACATAACCCCGATTTCTGTAGCAGCAATTTTCCATATTCATGTAAAGAAACCCAAAACTGTTAAAAAAATTTAACTTAATCTACAAGCACCCTTTATTTCCAAACAAAGACATTTTTCTTATATAAAAATAAGACATATTTTATGTCAATAAAATTAGACAAAATATCATCCCTTATACTTGTGTCCTTTTTATAACATTCTGATTTTTAATAAATTAGTTTCTGGAATACTTTTTGCACATCCACCAGAAAAAGGAGGTGGGTATGGTTTTAATTCTGGTTTCAATGTTAATTCAGGTTGACAATATTGGTCTGGTCGGGGATGGTTCTCTTCTTGCTACTGGTGAGCCCTCTGTGTCTTCTATATACAGGGAACTTAACTTTTCAGGTCCTGTGAAGATAGATGTCATACCTGTTGTTTCTGAAACACTGTACAATGTTGGTGAGATACCGCCTGCGGTTGGGAATGTTAAACTTGATAAAGTAATAAAAGAGGTAAAGAAATCATCTGTTTATTATGAGGACAGGTTTTTCCCTGGAATGTACTACAAAATTCTATCAAGGGGTTTCAGGGGAGATGGGTATGTGGTTAACCTGGTTCTCTTTCCTGTTCAGTATAATCCAGTGAAAAAAATGGTTGTGAAGGTCAAGGAGTTCAGGGTTGTTGAAACACCATTGAATATAAACAGAACAATTCTTCCCGGGGATAAGAATGAGATCAACACGCCAGGAAAATGTGATATGGTTATTATTACTGATAGGAGGTTTGTCCCTGTGCTGGATAAACTCAAAACATTCAAGAATTCCATGGGAATTCACACGAGGATTGTAACCCTTGACTGGATATACAGCAACTTCAATGGGGTTGATAACCCTGAAAGGATAAGAAACTTCCTTAAATATGCCTATGCATACATGGGCGTTAGGTATGCACTCCTTGGAGGGAATGAGCATATTGTTCCTGTGAGGATTGCCTATTGTGGTTCACCTTATTACAGGGGTGAGATAATAACCGACCTTTATTACGCAGACCTTGATGGAGACTGGAACCGGGATGGGGATGGGAATTTTGGAGAACCTGAAGATAGTGTTGACGGCTATCCTGACATTGCTATTGGTAGACTTCCATTTGAGGATGAACAGGAATTTGAGGATTATATAGATAGGGTAAAGGTTTATGAAAAGGAATATCCTTTTGGGAATAACCTGGTGTTTATGGGAGCATCTGTTTACTCCCGGACAGATGGCTGGGGACAGAGGAACTGTGAAATTATTGTGGATAGTATCCCATATAAATTCAGGGATTTGATAAAACTTTATAATCCACTTGCAGATACTGTGAACCATGCCTGGAAGGGAGACGAAATCCTTAATAGATATAATGCCATTGCGCAGTTATCATCAGGGATTAATATAATTGCTCATTTTGACCATGGTGACGTATGGTACACAGGAACAGGTATAATACTTGGGGGGAGTAAGGTTTATTCATCCGATTTTCAGAACATGGGCATTAATGGTGTGATGCTTTCTGTTTCCTGCTATTCAAATGCATGGGATAAAGAGAGTTTTGGTGAGGGATTTTTGAAGTTTTCAGGGCTTGGGTATCTTGGGAATATCAAGAGTGGCTGGACATCTCAGGCAATTATGGAGAGGGCATTCTTTGAGGGTATTTTTAAGGATAGCCTTTACAGGCTGGGAGACCTGTGGATGAAATCACTTGTAGGGGATATCTACTTCAGGTATGCCTTCCAGTTGCTGGGTGACCCATCACTGAGGGTATGGTGGAAACGGCCTGATTCACTTTCCTTCTATTCACTCCCTGTAAATCTCAAACAGGGTGCAAATTCAGTGGGTTTTGTTGCAGAGGGTGAAGAAAAACCTGCCTCTGGAGAGGGATTTATATATCAACCATCATCAGGGGTGTTTTATTCAACACAGATTGTCAATGGAGAGGGGAAGATTGTTGCAACCATCCCTGACACAGGGATGGTGATTGTAGGAATAATCTCACCTGAGTATTACCCTGTAATAGACACAGTGGAGGTTGAAAGGGCTGGCACAATTGTCTACATTGGTGCAAGTGCAGATGAAAAGAGGTTCCACATAACAATGAAGTCCATTGAAAGGGAACCTGTCCATATCAGGGAGTGTGGTATCGTAGGGAAGAGTGGTATTATAAAGGTTGATTCGTTCCCTGCTGAAATTTTACCAGGAGAGGTTTTCAGTGTTTCAGGTTATGTGCCAGCAGATGCGGAGAATATATCAGGGAATCTGTCATTGAAACTAACTGAGGTGGTAGACTCCCTTGTGTTCCCCGTGTTTATACCAGTGAAACTCCCTGATATTACTCTCCATTCAATCAGGATAGGAGAGAAGGGGATTGTTGAGAGGATTGGGATTTACAATTCAGGTGATACCACCTCTGGTAGTATCACATATGGATTTTTGTGGTGGAAGGATGGAAAGAAACACGCACTTTTCAGAACCCATGCTCCTCTACTTCCAGGTAAGGGCTTTGTTGATGATAACCCATTCATGTTGCCAGCAGAGTATGATTCAATCTTCTTTGTCTTGAACAGGGAGATACTGCCATTCAGTCCAGAAGAACCTGTTGATTCTGTAACAGACTTTGAAGCAGTACCTGGAGATTCAACCTGCACCATAAGATTCAACACTCTGGTATCAAACAGATACAATCTGTATATAGATGGAGAGATTGCAAATCATACACCTATCTCTGAAAAGATATGGGAATTCACAAACATTGGATACAGACCACATGTGGTAGTAATAAGGCCTGTTTCCCCATCCTTTGTTGAAGGTCTTCCTGTTTACATTGATACCATTTACCCCAATCCACCTGAATCAAGAGGATGGCCTGTATTTGCAGAGTATCCTGACTACATCCAGCAGCAGGAAACCTACAACCTTCCCTCCCCTGTTGCAGGTGATATAAATGGTGATGGAAGGAAGGAGGTCATTGTACAGATGCCTTCAGGTAGGTTGTATGCCTACTCAGTTGATGGGAATCTCATTCCAGGTTATCCCATAAAGGCAGGAACTATCACCCGCTCCTCACCATCTGTTTTTGACATTGATGGTGATGGTATTGATGAGGTTGTGTTGAATGGTGGTTTAAATGATACAGCAGATATACGCATATTGAATAACGGATTCCTTTCCCTTGGAACTGGCAGAATAGGAGGGATGCTTTATCCAGTAATCCTTCTTGACGGTTCAATTGTTTACTACACCAATGATGGGTTCCTGCACAGGGTCAATCATGGCGGTAGTGAAATATCTGGATGGCCAGTATATCTCCCTGGTGTTGTGTGTGTTGGTTCAGGTAACCTGTTTGCTGATGGTAATAGAGAGATTGTTGTAGGAACCTCTGTCGGGAATAAGGTTTACATACTTTCTGAAGATGGTGTAAGGATTGATTCAATGGTTCTGTCTTCAAGACCCATGGGGATTGCATGTGGAGATTTTGATGGTGACCAGATTGACGAGATAGCAGTTATTGAGTTGAATGGGAATCTCCATGTATTCAGGGGGAGCGGGGAGGAACTCAGTGGATTCCCCTTTACCCAGTCACATCAAATTTATGCAGACATAGGTGCAGGTGATGTGGATGGGGATGGTTTACCAGAAGTTGCCTTCATAACAAAGTATGGATTCCTCTATGTGGTGGATAATGATGGAACCGTGCTGCTTATGAAAAAGGTTCCACGTGTGAATTACATAAGGTATGTGTCACCGATAATTGCTGACCTTGATGGTGATGGAAGAAATGATGTCCTTGTTCATTCAACAGATGGGAAATTGTACGCCTTCAGGATGGATGGTAAGGATGTTCCAGGGTTCCCGATAGACTTCGGGAGTGTTAGTGGCTCAGACCCATACGTGGATGATGTTGATGGGGATGGGAATATTGAACTTATTGTCAGGGATGATGCAGGGTATATTCACATGTTCAAACTTCAGGGATACAGGGTTGAGTGGCAGACTTCAGGTGGGAACCTTGCCCGTTGCAGGTGGTATGAATTTGAATCCGAACTGAACAGGGATAAGTCTTCATATGTAAAAGAAAATATCCTTTCCTTTTCCCCTGAAATTTTCAGAAATAGAAATGTGGTGGTGTATGATGTTTCAGGAAGGAAGGTTTACAGCGGAAAAGGTGTGAAAGGGTTACCCTCAGGTGTCTTCTTTGTAAAGAGCGAAAGGGTTATGAAAAAGATACTGGTCATCAGGTGATGTAGTTTAGGGCATCCTCAATCTCTGGATTTTTGTGGAGAATGGTGAATCTGTTTGGTCTTAAAGAGGGTGCAAGTTTCACCGCCTCTCTGAACTTTTCCTCCGGTATCCCCACCTGTTCAAGGGTTGTGGGGAACCCAACCCTTTCATAAAACTCTTTTATCCTGAGGAATAAACCCATTTCACCATGGAGTAGTACTGTGAAGAGGGTTGCGAAACCACACTGGATACCATGAATCAAGGGTTTTTCAAGGATTTTGTCCAGGGCATGGCTTATCAGGTGTTCTGCACCACTGGCCGGTCTTGAACTTCCATGCCTCTGCATTGCAAGACCACTTTTTATAAGCCCATGTGCAAGGATTTTTATAAAAGGGATTGAAAAGGGTTCTTCCTCTGTATCAAGGAAGGTTTCAGCACCTTCGTATGAGAGTTCCATTGAAGGAATATCCTCGGTATCCTTTTTTAACTTAACAGCAAGTTTCCAGTCAAGGATAGCGGATAGATTTGAAATAAGGTCTCCTATACCAGCAAGGAGCAGTTCCTTTGGTGATGACCTTATGATGGAGTAATCAAGTATCAGAAGTTCTGGTGGCTTTGTCAGGATACTCTCTGGAGTATGATTTTTTTTGATTACACCAATGGGTGAAAAGATTCCATCGTTGGAGAGGGTGGTAGGAATTGATACAAAGGGGAGTCCAAGATTCCCTGCAGTCACCTTTCCTGTGTCAATAACCTTTCCACCGCCTATTGCAACGAGAAATCTTTTATACTTCACAATCCCTTCCAGTTCTTTTACAGTATCAAAGGTTGAATCGTCAATACCTGATGAATCCCACTCTTTGAAGTAAGAATCTACAAGTTTTCTGGAGATGCCAGAGCCGTGTATTGCCAGTCCTTCATCAGCATAAAACCCATACCTTCTCAACAAGAGATGGATTTGCTCAAGTATGTTTTCCCCATGCACTATTGAACCGCTCATAGCCACTTAAAAAGGAAAAGCATCATTATCCAGATGAGGAAGAAAAATCCAGTGATGGGCCATACCATTTGAGTCTGGTTGTTGCTCAGAATTGCCAGAAAACCGAGTATTGTTACAACAATCAAGTAAATCAGAACAACAAGATAGTGGTTTTTGACCCCTTTTAATAACCGATGATGGATATGCCCGGTATCAGGTGCAAGGGGTGTTATTCCTCTTTTTAGACGCCTTACCACTGCTCCACCGAGGTCCATAAGTGGGATTGCAAAGAGGACACCAAATGGAAACAGGTTTATATATGAGTGGTCTGGCTTCAGCAGAATATACATAACAATTGATGAGAAGAAGTATATGCCTGCATCACCAAGAAACACCCTGTGTTTCCTAATGTTCCAGAAAAGGAAACCCGCAATTACACCGGCAAAGATATAGAGATATATGTAATTAAATTCACCATAAATTATTCCCATAAAAATAAGCATAACCAGTGTATAGGTGGAGGATAGTCCATCAATGCCATCCAGAAAATTCAGTCCATTCACTATCACCATGAACAAAAAGATTGTAAAAATTAGCGAATAAAATCCAGCAGGTATTGTGAACCAGCCAAGATTGTACCCCTCTGGTCTGAATAGTAGATAGAAAACAAAACCAGACATACCCTGATAAAAGAGTTTTAATTCCGCCCTGAGATTTTTGATGTCATCCAATAAACCAAAGATTAGAAGAAACAGGGATAAAAAAAAGAAGAGAAGCATCTCCCAGTCAGGTGTGTGAAGGAGAAGAAGCATAGTCCAGAAAACAACAAAAAGGGGAATACCCCCAGCAGTTGGAACAGGTTTCTTATGTATGGCATGTGATTTATACCTGTGTGGTATGTCAATGGGGGTGTTGAACTTTAATGCCACCCTCATAAACAAAAAAGTGAACAGGGAGGAGAACACACCTGTTATGAGAAACACGAGAATACTATTCATTCCCATATCACACCATAACCTTATTGGAATTTATGTCAAGTACCCCCCCCATCTGCCCCCCCATCTGGGGACGGAGGTCTAAACTACTAATCTATCCCCTTTTATCAGGGTCAGACACAATTTATTATCCTTTAATTAATTGAAAATAAATAGGATAAACAAACTGTCAAATTGTCCACCTCCGTCCCTGTATGAGGAAAGGGGTTGAATAATTGGTTTTGTGGGTTATGATTTACATATGGATATTTCAAAACCTGTGGAGCGGGTTGACCTTTTAGAGAAGTGCCAGGGGAATGCACTTTTTGTTGATGACCTTGAAATTCCTGGTCTCCTGCATGCAGTTACCCTCCGTTCCAGAATTCCTCGTGGCAGGATAAAGAGGATTGAAGTTCCAGAGATTCCCGAGAGATACTGGATTGTTGATTACAGGGATGTCCCTGGTAAAAACAGTGTTAAGATGCTCTCAGAGGACATGCCCTTTTTTGCTGAGGATAAAGTTAATTATATCGGAGAACCCATTCTTCTTGTCGTTGGAGAGGATAAAGAAAAGGCAAAAAGGATATTGAAGGATATATATGTTGAGTATGAGGAGATTGAGCCTGTCTTTACCATTGAAGAGGCACTGAATGGGAATGCCCCACCTATCTATGGTGATAACAACAGGTTTGTTGAGTATGAGTTTTCAAGGGGAGATGTTGATGATGCATTCAGGAAGGCATACAGAATAGTTGAGGGTGAATACAGGACGGGGTTGCAGGAGCACATATACCTTGAGCCACAGGGCATGATTGGTATCTATTCAGAGGGGAAAGTAAAGGTGATTGGCTCAATGCAGTGCCCATATTATGTGAAGAATGCACTTGTACATGGGCTTGGCTGGCCTGAGGATAGAATTCAGGTTGTCCAGGCAACAACAGGTGGTGGGTTTGGTGGTAAGGAGGATTTTCCCTCCCTGATTGCAGGCCATGTTGCCTTTGCCTCTATCAAGATAGGAAGGCCTGTGAAGTTGATACTTGAGAGGAATGAGGACATTTTGAGCACAACAAAGAGACATCCATCAATCGTGAGACACAGGACTGCACTTGACAGGGATGGGAATATTCTGGGGATGGATGTTGAGATTATCCTTGATGCTGGAGCATACATTACCCTTTCTCCCGTTGTCCTCCAGAGGGCTATATTTGCAGGAACAGGTGTTTATAAAACACCAAACCTTCGTGTAAAAGGAATTGCAGTTGCAACAAACCATGTTCCATCAGGTGCCTTCAGGGGCTTTGGTTCACCGCAGGCATTCTTCGGTGTTGAACTGCACGGAACAAATCTTTCTGATGAGATGGGAATCAGCCCTTTTGAGTATAAGAAGAGTATGAGCGTTAGAAGGGGAGACCTGACCCCTACTTCAGGGAAATTCAGGAGTGATGTGAAGATAGATGAAATTATGAGCAGGCTTGATAAACTTTCAGGGTTCACAGAGAAGTATCGGAAATACAGGGATGAAAAATGGAAGGGGATTGGTGTTTCCCTTTTCTTCCATGGATGTGGGTTCACAGGTGATGGTGAGGTGAGGCTTGATAGCAGGGTGAAACTTGCAAAAAGGAAAGATGGAAAGGTGGAGATACTTGTTTCAACAGTGGAGATGGGTCAGGGTGCACAAACTGCGTTGCGGAAGATTGTCTCACATGCACTAAACATTCCTATTGAACAGGTGATTTACAGAAATCCTGACACAGACAGGGTGCCCGATTCAGGTCCAACAGTTGCATCAAGAACCGTGATGATTGTAGGTGGACTCCTCCATAGGGCATGTGAGAAACTTAAAGACCATATGGGTGAAATGGAGTATGTTGTTGAGGAGAGGTTCAGGATGCCCGAGTATGTCAGGTGGGATCAGAAAAAACTGCATGGTGATTCATATCCTGAATATTCCTGGGGTGGGGTCGTGGTTGAGGTTGAGGTGGACCCTGTAACATTTGAGGTGAAAACATCCGGAATGTGGGGTGTTTATGATGTTGGCATCCCCATAGATGAGAGGATAATAATTGGTCAGTTAGAAGGAGGCATGGTTCAGGCACTCGGATGGGCATACCTTGAGAAGATGGATTTGAAAAAGGGTTTTTTAATCCCTGGAACAATAACAGATTATACAATACCCACTGCAAAGGATGTTCCTGAAATTGTTGTGGAACTGGTTAGGACCCCGTATGAGTATGGGCCTTTCGGTGCAAAGTGTGCAGGTGAACTCCCGTTTGTTGGTGTTGCTCCGGCCTTTGCATCTGCTGTTCAACAGGCAACAGGGATAAGGATAGATAAAATTCCCATAACCCCTGAATACCTTCTGGAGAAGATGAATGGTGATTGAGTTTGTACTGAATGGAGAAAGAATAAAAGCAGATGTGAATCCTGAAAAGAGGCTTCTCCACTTTTTGAGGGAGGATATTGGACTGAAGGGAACAAAAGAGGGGTGTGGTGAAGGTGAGTGTGGTGCATGCTCTGTGCTACTGAATGGAAAACTTGTTCATTCCTGTCTTGTTCCACTGATAATGGTAGACGGAAGGGATGTTCTAACAATAGAGGGTTTCAGAAAGACAGAAAGATTCAGGGTTTTAAAGGAGGCATTTTCTGAGGAGGGTGCTGTTCAATGTGGATTCTGCACACCGGGTATGCTCCTTGCAGCAGAGGCACTTTTGAGGGAGAATCCTGAACCTGATGAAGAGGATATAAAGGAGGCAATCTCTGGTAATCTTTGCAGGTGTACAGGTTATCTGAGTGTTGTAAGGGCAATAAAAAGGGCATCCATAAAAGGAAGGGGGCTATGGTAAAGCCTGATACCCTTCAAGAGGCACTCAGAATGAGAAGTGAGAAAGTTCCCCTTGCTGGTGGAACAGATCTGATGGTTAGAGAGGTTAATAAAGAGTTCCTGTATATTGGTCACCTTCCTGAATTAAAGGGGATAAGGGCCCTGGAGGGCAAAATAATCATTGGTTCTGCAACAACACTTGATGAAATCGCTCAGTCAGAAATTCTTCCAGAGGTGCTTAAACAGGGAGTCAAAGTGATGGCATCCCCGGGAATAAGGAATATGGCAACCATTGGAGGTAATATATGCAACTCATCCCCTGCTGGTGATACACTCCCACCACTTTACATCCTTGATGCTTCACTTCTCCTTGTTTCATTAAATGAGGTGAGAACAGTTTCTGTTATGGATTTCATTAAAGGACCAGGGAAGAA
>Ga0180300_10001679_pt1 | contig 10300 bp, 1 predicted proteins | sample GuaBasSediGuay15_FD_121798 | JGI IMG/M metagenome (GOLD analysis project Ga0180300, IMG submission 121798) | Subseafloor sediment microbial communities from Guaymas Basin, Gulf of California, Mexico - Guay15, Core 4569-2, 21-24 cm | ecosystem: Environmental > Aquatic > Marine > Hydrothermal... | reverse complement strand
TGAATTCTTCTGCCTCTAAAATGTAACTAGAGAGGAATTTTCGTTTCTTTCTCTTTTTCTTAGTAACCATTGTTGGAGATTTTGAGTATTTAACTGCAACAACGACAGCAAGGCTTATAGTTACTGCTGAGACCACACGAAGTACTGGACTGTTAACAGATTGAGAAAGTAATGGACCCAAAACACGTGAAGTTACACCCTCAAAGCTTATTACATCCTCCCAAGCAAAGTGTGTCTCATCAAAAACTATTACTTTTTCATCTGCAGCATTTACAGCCCAGCTAAAAAGATTCAATGCAAACTTCAGATTATCACCTAATTTCAACATATCATTGATAAATATCGAAGGGTCGCTGATTGCAACAATGTATCCTTTCCCATATTGGACTAAAATGGCAATAGGAAGAGGACCTCTTATTTCGCTATCCGATTCCCATTTGTTGTCTGGTATACTATCAATCCAGCTATCAGGCGAAGATTGCGCAAGTATTATTCCTGGAGGATACGATATAAGAGCAGAAGGTTCATTTAAAACTAAACGTGAAACACCAGCAGTAATACTTGTGTCTCCAAAGTCACTTACAACTGGAAATTTTTGATTTCTTTCAAAGTGTACAAAATCAACCAGAATATTTTCTGAAAAATGAACTCCAAATAAATCACCCAGACTATTCCCAGAACCAAAGTCATCTGCAAGAATTAATACGCCACCATCTTTAATGAATTCCTTAATTACATTGGCCTCATCAAGGGGATATGGCGATCGAGGACCTAAAATTACAAGGACCCCCCTGTAATTTATCCGTTGAAGTGCATAGACGGAGGTTATGAGTTGTTTAACCTCATAGTTCCTGGCAAGTAATTGATCTCTAAGATTTGAACATCCTTCCCATGTTGTATTTTCAATTGATAGTTTAGGAATATTATAACTCCTCGCTGGTATAAGGTATGCAAAAACAGGATAAAGGAGTAAAAGTAAAATTGCAATTACAAAGACGGTTTTCATAAGTGCTCGCACTGATGGTGTAGAAAGTACTCTAATTATACTATGCAACACATTTCTTTTTCCTGTTCTTCTCTTACGTGAACGCATCATTTTATAATCTCACCTACTCTGGTCTGTTTAATCGTTCAACAATCCAATTCATTACCGAGTCAGTATACTTTTCAGCATCCTCTGGGTGGAAGGATAAATAGAGACGCATAAGAGCACGAATTCCTTGTATTAGATGACCTTTTGTGAATTCTCTGTTACTATAAGCCATTCGAGAATATAGATCAACAAGAGTTGCATGTGCTTCAAGCTTTTTAGGATTGTCTCCGAATACTATCTTTCCAACTCTGTTTCCAAACTCACGTGGTGTCTCATTAAAGTGTCTAGTAAGACCAAAATTGTCTTCTACAGAGGTGAGATAATCATCAAGTATCATCATTATGCCGTCAAAGTATCTTTCGCTATTGAGCATTTCTAGTAAGTCAAGGAATATCTGAGGAATCTCTAATACTTCTGTTGGGAATTCAAATATGTCCATATCAAGCTCCATCTGATCCAGCTTTTGTTTTATTTCCTCGGCTTTTTCTGGATCAACTAAACTTAACACGTCAAGCACTTTGTCTCGAATACTTCGTATTTTTCGTCTTCTCTGCTCTTCTCGTCGTTTCTTTATGATGTACATACCAACACTTCGTGCTGTTAATGCAACAGCAACTCCAAAGTAAACTAGGCTCAAGTAGAACAAAACAGAAGCACCAGAATAGTACGTGGTTGGAATATCACCAAACGACAGTAAAGTAGTCAGATAACCCTTATCTACAATCCTGACTGTAATCTTTCCACCTTCGAGTTCAACCATTTGACCTGCTTTTAACCATTTGAGAGTTAATGTGTGTGTCGTGCTGATTTGTCCTTGTGGAGGAGAAGGCAAGAGAATACTAACATTAAATGACGAGCTCTCATTTGTTACAAACAATGTATAGTAACTGGAAGAATTATCAAGATAAACAAAAATTTCTCGATTTCCTACACGCCTACTTACATTACCATCAGCATATGCAAAGCCAGTAATTCTAATTGCGGGCTGTCCGCTATCAGTAACGCTAGGCGCAACATAATAGAATAAATACAATCTTTGGAAGTATTGAATAAGCAGTGGTGGTGCGACAGAGGCATAGTATAGATATGAAGTTTGATTATCATACCTAATTACTACATAAAATCCAAGAGCTGATAGGTTCTCATAGATAGATAGAGTTATCGTAAAGTGACCGTTATCTATTGCAAATACTGTATCATTTCCATTGAAGTAGATTGCGTGTATAACTCCAGTTTGGACGGTATTATTTAAACTGTCAACAACCCTTCCCGTGATAGTTATAGTGTCGCCGTAGGTTACAATGGAAGAAGAGATATTATCGATAACAATGTGTGTTATAGAATAAACTCTTATGTAATAATACTCATTCGTATTTACAGGGATTCGAATTCCATTATTAAGTTGTGGAATCTCTAGATAAACTTCATAAAATCCTACACTTATGTTTTCAGGCACTTGATAGGATAGTACAAACTCACCGTATTCTCCGGTCTTGTTGACAACTTGAATCCAACCATTTATGTTTATGTAGAGAACCACTGTCTCATTGGGTATTGGAGCACCAGTATCACCAGCATATAGATGGCCAGTAATTGTGATTATTCCTCCCCGTGTTACATTATAAATTACATTGTATGTAGTTGTATCTTGAGCTGCAGAAAAAGTTCCAAACAAGGTGCTTTGTGAAGAGGTTGTTTCTATTTCAAAGGGAGTTATCGAGATAAGAACATCAACTTGCACATCACGATACGCATGTATTGTTAATTCTTTTGTAGCATTGAAATATGTTGTCGTAGAAGAACCGTCATAATAAAGAACAAGAGTAATAGTAGTTGTAGAACTGTCTGGATTAATCTGGAATGTATACGAAAACCTACCATTGTCTACTACAATTAGATACTGGTCCTCATAGCTACCCCAATCAAGATAAGTTACATTAAGAATTATTGTTCCAGATATTGGTAGTAGATTTCCATATTCATCAGTTAGGTTTCCGGCAATTGTTACATTTTCTCCCACAGCATAGTTCAATTTATTAAGGGTAGCGTTAATGATAACAATTGCTCGAACATATATTTCAATCTCGTTTTGTGAGGCAAAATTAGAGTACGTGGGAAGGTATGCACTAACAACATATTTGCCTAGTGAAGTTGAATTAGAGGTAACAAAAAGATAGTTTAGATTGTATGTACTGTTGTTAGTAGTGTATATCTGTATTTCTTGTGTATTAAATACAAGACGAACCTCTATATTTGTTGCAAAAATACCGTCCTCGTCCTTTAACACACCTAAGATTGTTACATTTTGAGTACGAGCAATACTTACGTTGTCGTATAAGGTTCCATTAAATTCAGCAAGAAGGACAAATGTCACATAGGCGTGAACATAATTGTTTAAGATGTCATATTGTGATCCATATACAGTAGTGTTTCCATTATACACAACACGCACAGTAAATGATGTTGAATCTGTGGTATTTGGAAGTGTAAAGGTGTATGAAAAGGTTCCATTAATTACATTTACAGTTGTGTTAAAATCATAGCTGGGAGTATCAGTAAAGAGGACAAATAACGTAATTACGTCGTTCAAGGGAGTGCCAAGGTCATCTACAAGTGTTCCAGAGACTATAGCTTGTTCTCCAGAAATGAAGTCTTGTTTTGAAATATTAGCTGAGATGGTTGTATATGCAACAACCTTTATTTTTGTTACATTTTGAGAGTTCTCTAAATAGGGTAGTAGAATGTAAATGTAATGTTCTCCTAACAGAGTCTCATTAGGTATCAGATAATTAAAGGAATACACCCCATTAGAGTCTGTACTAATAATTCCAATCGTAACATTATCAAATAATATAGTTATGTTTTCATTATCTAAATTCCCTAAGACAGTGTCATATAATTTTCCACTAATAGTAAGAATATGATTTCGTTGGATTTCAAAGCTGTTTGTGGAGATATCTTTGACAAGATTCGCTTCATTTACTATACTTATTGTTCTTGTTGTGGTTTGTGATGATAAATAATAATCATGAGAGGGCTGATAACTTAAATACAAGTCAACATTTTGAGATGCTTCATTTGGTGATATGGGATAACTCCAGTTGTGGACAAAAAATGTCGAGTTAAGTTGCAAATCTTCCTCATATTGACCGAAGTGAATTGTTATTATACCCTCCTTAACATAATCTTGTTGGTCATCAAGCACACATATATTGTACAGATAGAAGATAGATCCATTGAGTACTCGTTGATGGTAAAGAATGTAGCTAATAGAGGTAGAAGATTTTGCCACAACATATTGCTTGTTTGACGCATAGTAAGGCTCATCAGGAGCCGTGCCATTGAAGAATACGGTGTATCCTGGAGATACATCTGTTCTCACAGTATAATTAAATTGAAAGTTCCCATTCACATCAGAAGTGTAATTGCCATAGAATGTTTCTGTTGAGTCATGATAATACCAAATACTCACAACTTCATTAGACAAGGCAGTTCCATTTTCATCGGTCACGACTCCATAAATTGTAATAGTTTCGCCACGTGTGAAGTATTTTTCATTACCAGGGGTACTTAGCGTAATAATTACCGCTTTTACTACTTTTATTTCTGTTTCATTAGAACTTCTGTAATAATGATTTGTAGCGTTAAATGTTGCATTCAAGTAAAGTGGTGTTTCTAGTCCACTAAAAACTAAGTCTGAAGGAACTTGATGCATCATATAAGCATAGCCGTTACTATCAGTAATATTAGTTCCGATATTAGTCCCATTCCAATAGAATGTGACATTTCTGCTTACCACAGGTACACCAATATCATTGGTAACTCTAGCAATTATTGTGACGTTTTGTCCTCTAATAGCCTTATCGGGATGAGCAGAAATAGATATTTGAGTGGGTTCATATACATCCACAAATACAGGACTACTAGAATTAGCAAGAAACGTATTTGTTGCATCTACATGGGCCGTAAAATTATATACTCCACCGGGATATGTTAGAAGGATATCAACTACTCTCTCAAAAGCACCACTACTATTCGAAACTGCAGAAACCGAGTAGTATGTTCCACTTATGTTGTAATAGATAATGATGGTAGCACCAACAATCGGGTTTCCATCTTCATCAGTTATTGTACCGTTAAGGGTTAAACTATCACCATGAACAATTGATGTTGTAGACGAGGATAGAGTTATGGAAGTATGAGTTTGCACATAAACATCAAGAGTGACCTCTTGAGAGTTTAGGGTGCTATTTCCGTAATATGATGCAGTTATCGTAACTCTGACAAAGGGATGAGTGCTATTTATCTGATAGTCATAAGAATATGATCCACTAGTGTCAGTAGTCACATTTGCCAAGAATAAGTTATCCCAGTAGAGCCCCACCACTCCATTTACTACTGGTGTATTGTTATCAAGTATCACGGTTCCAGAGATATGTACCCATTGTCCTCTCACATAATGTGTTGCATTTGTCGTTAGGTTAACGGATATACCAGCTTTAAGGTATGTATTTATCGTGTTGGATGAGGAATTCAGATAAGGTAGATAAACAGTAGTATTTGCAAATATTGTTATCGGCCCTGGTTCTGTCGTATTACTAACATAGTAGGAATACGAGTAATATCCATTAGAATTTGTAGTTGTATTGCCGATGAAAGACCCATTCCAATAAATATTGACTATTTGACTTGCAATCGGTGTACCGTCCGCTCTTACAAGGTACCCTTCAATTAAAACAGTCTCTCCTCGGATTATCGGTTCAGCAACCGAAACATTTAGTATGGTATTTGACTTCACATAGATTTGGTCACTAAAATCTGTATCATGGAAAATTGCTCTTATTGTGTGATTGCCTAAGCTACTATTGAGAGGAAATACGTATGTGGTATTACCTGTACCATCAGTAACTGTCAAGATAGTTATCTGAACATTATCAGTAACGTCATATAGAGTAACATTCCCACTTGCTGGTTGATTATATTCTGTAATATTTATAGTAAATAGTATAGTAGTGTCTCCTGCTACAGCCTCAGTAACGTTCATAGAAAAACTAACAGTATACTCAGGGATTATCCATACCCAACAGGTGTTCTCAGGATGCATCGTATAGTAGTCAAATCTTACTTTTATTGTATGATTACCTAATGGATATGGTGTTGGGAAGGTATAGGTAAAAATGGCAATACCTGAATCGTTCGTTACTGCGAAACCCAAAGTATCACCAGTTGTCACATCAATAATTGAAACATTACCGTCTGCATAAGGGTCTCCATTTAACGAAAGTTGAATCGTAAATTCCACCGGTGTGTAGTTTCTCATAACGTCATTTGTTACATTGGGAGTAATAGAAACATACCAAGAAGGCTCAACTACTGAAATATATACGTCTGCTGTCTTTCCTTCAAAGGTTACTCTAATTGTGTGCGGACCAACAAGAGACGACAATGGATAGATGTACTGAACCTCGATAGAGCCCGATGAGTTTGTAGTACCTGTGTAAATTACTTCATTATCTGTTAAGTCCGTAAGAGTAATATTCCCATTCCCAAAGGGATCTTCATATTTATATGTAGTGATTAGAAAGGCCACAACTGTATAATTTTGAATTGCTGTTGTGGGTTGAACACTTAAGGAAACTGAATATTCGTTAACAACTTCAACGGTAAGTTGGGAAGAATTACCTACCTCAGTAACAGCAACGATAGTATGAATGCCTAAGGTTGTATCATACGGAAATACATATGTGAAATTGAAATACCCAGAAGAATCTGTTTGTCCTTCTCCAATGATTACATTGTCTGTTAAATCCCACACAGTCACATTAAAATTGCTTCCAGGTGCCTGATCAGCGTGAATATATGTCGTGAACTCTACAACTGTATAGTTTCGCATGATATCTTGTGTGATATTACTAGAAAGGTCAACAACCCAGTTAGGATCAGACACAGTTATGTTTAGAATATACCTTGGTGTAAATAGTCCAACAAAATGGAAAGATATTTGATGTGTCCCAAGCGATGCGTCAGATGAGTAGTTATAGGAGACAATAGCAAAACCACTACTGTTAGTAAATCCATCAAAAATTGTTATGTTGTCTGTTTCATCAACAATTATTATGTGGGCATTTCCGATATAATTCCCTGTTGTTGTATTCCATGAAGATACGTTAAATACAATGTTATTATATGGCCAAAGTCCTCTCACAACGCCCTGAACATTGGAACTATAATTCAATGCGCCATTTGAGTAAATAGTAATATTCCCATTAAACGAGTAACTGGACCCGTCTGGAACATTTTTTAGTATGATTCTTAGATAGTTAAATCCGATGTAAGTCGTGTCATTAGCGGGATATAGAAAAACAATATGACCAGAGGTATTTGTAGTAGCAGTTCCAATCAAAGACGAATTAAGATAGAATAAAAATGTCCAGTTTTCAATAGATAGAGATGTATTAAATAATATGCTAAACGTGAAGTTGTTTCCGAAAAACACCCATTCTGGGGTGACATTTACTGTAAAGTTATAAACAGGTGGGAGTTTTGCAAGAATAATAATGGTTGCAGAATAATTTTCACATTCAGCAATAAAGGTGTGATATGTTGCAGTTGCACTATACGGAAAAATGTAGGTTAGATTTGCTTCACCATTTGAATCGGTAGTTACATTTCCAAGTGTTACATTGTCAGTTAGGTCAGTAATGCGTATCGAAGCGTTTTCAATAGGTGTACTGTTTTTCCAGAAGGATAATGTAAAGTTAATAACATCACTCGCAATAATTGCTTCTGAAACATTTGCTCTGATTGATACTCCTTCACTAGCATATACAAATAATTTCTTCAGAGTTTCACATTCTTGTTTCACTTTCCAAGATGTATATTCAAGAACAACTCTGAAGAAATGGTCACCTGGCAAAATATTAAACTCTGTTGTATTTATGTAAATTATAAAAGTGCCATTGTCAGAGGTTAAATTGTTAAGCAAATACGTATTGCCACCTGTGTAGTCATAAACAGTAATATTCCCACCAGAATATGGATTGCCGTTTCCATAAAGTGTACCGTTTATAACGATGATTTCATTACTATTGTTCAAATAATCCATTGTATATGAGAGGTTCCAACTTACCCAGCCTGTCTCAGAGAATAATTTTTCTTTTACAGAGTCTACAGAAACTACTAAGTTGTCAGTAGGAACAAAATTTGGGTCTAAATGACCTATAATGTTTGCAGTCCTTTCAAAAGAAACAACATTAAATATGTATTTTGTAGTGATATTCAACACATGAGTACCAGGAGATAAAGCAACAAGATTAATAAAACATGCTGCGGAACCTGTTGTGCTATCTGTATAAAAGCCACCGGTCGTATTTCCATCGATCTCTGCTGTAAGTTTGTAGCTCTTTAAAGGGGCTGTATTTACAGTTAAGTTGAGAGAAATCACACCAATAGGATGATAAGAAGTGATACTGTTGTTAAGAAACATCTTTAAAAGTAGAACATCAAAATCATTTAACTCAAATAGAGAGCTAAGGACGTCTGTAGATTCTACATCATCCCTGTGAAGTAAAGAATAAGTAAACGATATATTTTGTGGTAAACTGTAGAAATAACTTGAATTTGCTAATATAAGTTTACCATCAACATATGGATTCATCGCATAAGAAATTGCTTTACTTATCTCTGCTTTTGGCGTGGGGTCTACATAAACCCATCCCAAGTTGGGAATATATACCTCTACAAAAGCACGTAGATTTGATGTTAAAATTTCATTGTGCTCTTGTAATCCTGTAGTGATATTCCGATAAACTAATCCAGTATCGGTTCCTAAAATAAATCTTGCAGGTACGCCAATACATCTCAAAAAAACAGTCATAGTTGTTGCGAAGTATATCGAATTCCCAACGTGTGTATCTAAAAGCTGTGTTATAATGTTCGAATAATTAGAAGGATTAAATACCACAAAAGGGTCATAAACAAATTCATTTTGGAAGTAATCAAACATTTTTTTCGTTATGTTGTATACAGACTCTGAGCTGTTATAGAATGTATAGGCTTGAAGAAATATATCTGAAGTCAGAATGTCAGAAGGTAATGTGGTATAGGAATTTACGTAGTCTGGAGGTATATCACTTACTAAGCCAGACTGAGTTGTATCATATGTCGTAATGTTTAGGCCAACTCTATATGTAACTGAAATTGTAAGAGATTGTTGTTGAGAGATATCAACAGCTAACAAGTAATTATCATTACGGTCTTTCATAAGGGTATAATTAAGATTTGGAACCAGTGAAAAATCTAATATTGTAAAATTATAAATTGGAACTGGAAGATAAAATACAACGTGTGTTATGCCACTCTCTAATGCATACGTCAAAGGAAAAATTGTGGTTATATTAGCCTCATGCGGAAATGTAATATTAACAGAAAGAGGCTCAGAGAGATTAACTGCTGTTAAAGTGCCAACCATAGCTAAATTTGACCATGAAGAGGAGGAGGAATTAAAAGAATCCATGGAAATATACTTGAAAATTAGGGGAATGTCAGAATTATACATAATCAAAGTTTTAAACAAATTTCCCTCATAAAACTGATTTGCAAAGGCATAAGACATATCTTTTGGAGATTCAGCACTTGTTGAAGGGAGAGAAAAATTAGGAATCTCTACTTGTGGAAGGGTCAAGTTATATGCAGGTATATTTTCTGGTGAGGTAATATTCGTAACTGGTTGGAGTGGTGTTGGTGTTGCTTCAGGTGTAATGTCATATACTTCATGACGAATGTCTCCAACCTCAATTTTTCGTGTGTAGATGAATAAAACCGAGCTACTTACTATAAGTAATGTCAAAAACATTACCTTGACAAGTGTTGTAACATCAGTTTTCATATCTTAGCCAACCCCATAATTTTTATGAGGATGCACCGAGCGATGATAGCCCCTTCCATTCTGGAATACTAAAAGCTAATGGCCCTAACAGGATTGTGCTCTATATGCTACCAGAGATAGCGAGCGCATTATCAATCCCCAAACCTAATATATTTTTTTAAATATACTGTTTATTAAAGTTTTCTCTTTTTCGGAGTTATATGCACACAAAATTAGCCCATCCCACTAAGAATAGAAAAACTCTGAAAAATAGTCATTATAACAAGTTATTTTCTTGAAAACTGTAGTACCAACCAAGTACATACAAACATAGCTAACTT
>Ga0180300_10001678_pt1 | contig 10310 bp, 5 predicted proteins | sample GuaBasSediGuay15_FD_121798 | JGI IMG/M metagenome (GOLD analysis project Ga0180300, IMG submission 121798) | Subseafloor sediment microbial communities from Guaymas Basin, Gulf of California, Mexico - Guay15, Core 4569-2, 21-24 cm | ecosystem: Environmental > Aquatic > Marine > Hydrothermal... | reverse complement strand
GCTATAAATAGCATTCAATTCATTTCCAAGGATCGCTTTTTCATCTTTATCTAGATCAGAAAACCTGGGATACGCTCTGAGAGGAAGACTAAGATAGCGGTTACCCTCTCTAAAAACTAAACCATTCTCCTCCATGGCATAAAGTATAGCAGCTAGCTTATAATCTGGTATCTCGGGAAAACGTTTTTGCAGTTTCTCATAGGATACAACATCCTGACAAGCTAAAAAGATAGCGCGCTCCTCTTCATCGAGAACATAAATCCTTAAATCACCATCTCCTCTCTTATCATATATCTTCAAAAATCTTCTACCATCAATGAAGTAAAAAACTAGGGTATCAGCTAAATTTCTGCTTTTAACTCCTTTCATTTTAATGCCTTCCCTCCTAATTCTCCACCGGTTTATAAGATCCTCCCAGCTGTAACTCTTCTCTTTAACTTTAAAGGAATAAACGAAACTGATTCCTTTTTCAAGTATCTCCCTTGGAAACATGATCTTATCTATCTCAAAGAAATCCAATTCCTTGATACCAAAACGTTCTCTGTTACAATATATAGGACTACCATACAAAACCCTTAAGTTACAAAGATTAGGTGGATCAATATAATCCTCGATAAGCTCTACATTTCTCCGAGTCTCCTCAAAATCTATAAGCTCTTCGTTTGGATAATCAACTATTAGATTGTACTCATTGGTTATACCATTCTCCATGCAAAACTTGAGAGCAGCGATATTATCTATAACACCAACGCCTTTATTCATCTTCTTTAAATAGCTGCTACTAAAAGATTCTATACCGGTTTGAATCACGTTGAAACCAGCCTTTTTTAAAAGAGCATAATCAAAACTTTTTAGACGACCAGCTCTAGTCTCAGCGAAGAAAGAAAAATCTTTACCAAGTTCCATTAGTTTCTTACAGAGAACCCCCATATTCTTAAGTAGAAGGATGTTGCTTACTATATGGAAACTAAGGATTTCGTATTTATCTGACAGAAAATCAATCTCCTCGACAATCCTGTCTACATCTTTTTCTCTATAACCTTTGTATTGGATGTTGAGGTTGCAGAAGGTGCATTTGTTCCACCAACATCCCCTGGATATCTCAACAGGCAATCTACCTTGATAGGAAAAGTACTCTTTTAATATAGCAGAAACTGAATTCAATTCTTTATAAAAATCATCGTATAAAGGTATAGGAAGTAGATTTAAGTTCATCTGACTAGTAGTATTATTGAAAACAATCTCTCCATCTTTTCTATAGATTAGATTTGGAATCTGATCATAGTTAGCAGATTGAATAGATAATCTATACAGTGCTTCCTCTCCCTCACCTGAAACAACAAAATCAACGTATGGAAAAATCTTAAGTGTATTTATTCCAAGTTCACCAGTGGTTCTGCTTCCACCAAAAACAATCTTCTTATTAGGATAAAACTCTTTTATTTTTTTAGCAACAGCAAGCGATGGAAGAAACTGTCCATAGTTGAGAGTAAAACCAATGATATCATACCTCCCCCAATCTATATTAGAGATAACAAAGTTATAGAAATTATCAGTTTTCTTAACATATTCTTCAAAAGTTTGTTCTTTACTAATTCTATTGTAATACTCTTTAAATCTTTCAATATTTTTCTCCCAATGATCTGGGAAAACATATTTTGAAAAAACCATCTGCGATGTATAGGAATCGTTAGGTGGATGTATCAAAGTATTGTAGTTTTTTAAACCATAGAAATCAGCGGCTTTAAGATATAAATGTCTAGTTTCTATTTCAACATCTCTTTCTTTGAGATAAGATTCTAATAGGGCTAGTTGAATAGAAGGTATCTCCACCCCTGCGAAGGGCATACTAATCAGTAAAATAGAGCTACAATCTCTTTGCATCCTCATCCCTTTAGATGGTTTTAATAGGTTGTGAACTTAAATATTTAATCCCCCTGTTACAAAAATCTCAAATAACCATAATTGCTATTGGATTAATTCTATGTACAAACTCAATCTTAAAGATAGGAAAATACTGTATGAACTTGATCTCAACTGCAGACAATCCAATGCCCAGATTGGCAAAAAAGTAGGATTAAGTAGAGACGTAGTAGCATATAGGATAAACAGGATGCAGAAAGAGGGTGTAATAAAAAATTTCTGGACAGCAATAAATACTTTTAAGTTGGGATATCAAGTATTTAGAATTTATATCAATTTCCATTATGTAAGTAATAAAATAAAAAGGGAGATAATACAATACTTCACAAAGTACAGGAATTCATGGGCGGTAATTTCTGTAGAGGGACCAATAGATTTGAGTCTAGTGATCTGGGTTAAAAATATATATGAATTCTATAGATTTTGGAATAAAACACTTGAAAAATATGGGGATTATTTTGAAAAGTATACTATTTCAGTTTACATCCAAGCAGTAGGCTATAAAAAGTCGTATCTATTAGACAAACCGGACAAATCTGATAATAAGATAATGTATAGAACAACATGTGATGGAACTATCGTAAAAATTGATGAAATTGATTATAAGATTTTGAATGAAATTGCAGTAAATGCAAGGATACCATTAATTGAACTTGCAGAAAAAATTGGTTGTTCATCTCAGAGTATAAGCTATAGACTGAGGAATTTAGAGAAATCTGGAGTAATTCAGGCGTATAGAGTTAATATTGATAGGTCATTTCTTGGTCTTCAGATCTATAAAGTTGATATTTTTTTAAAGGATTATAATCAGAGAGGAAACATAATCAGATATCTGGAAAATAAAGGTTGTATAGAGTGCTTAAATGTTGCCGTAGGTTGGAGCGATATTGAACCAGAGATAGTTGTAGAAAATACGGATAAACTAATAAAATTAATGGAGGAAATAAGCGACAAATTTCCAAATTCAATAAAAAAAGAGAATTATTGGATAATGGCAACAGTTCATAAAGAACGATGGTTACCAGATCTCTACTAATTAAATAAGTGAAGATTATTTCTATAAAGAAGAGAAAAATTGATTAGAGAATCTGCAAAGGCATTACACCTATTGCAGCGGCTGCAGCAGCTACGGCAACTGCTCCAATTGTTATTTTCTTCATATTTTTTCACCACCCACATATTGTTATGTATTAACGTGTTATTATCTGACAGTACCATTATTTAAAGTTGCTGTGAAAAAATGTCAATTGTATTAATTCTACTGTAATGCATAGTTTTTGAATAAGGCTACACTCAATCCTCTCTAAAATGTAGGATACAAAAGGAAAAAGAGGAGAATATAAAAGACAATAGAAACTAGGAGAAACCCGTCTGTAAAAAAAGAAGCATAAGATATCTCTTGATTTCATAGGATATTAGAATAAATAGTCGAGAAGATAGACAAAAGAAAAGATTAGAGAACGTATAGGACAATTCTCAGAGTTTTTCTTTGACACCTCCTTACGCTGCCTTGGTTATAGAAGATAGATTCACAAGATTATCTGATTGGATTATCAAAGTTTGTTTGCTAATAACCTCACATTATTCCATCATATTTAGAAGAGCTAACATGTTAACGATTAAGCAGGGGTTGCATTTATTATAGCCTGTCCCACCCCCGTAGATTCATCTTAACATAACTCTTTATGCAATAGAGTTGCCAGCAACTCAGATCTTTTGATTCATAATTTTAAGGAATACTTTCATCTATCTCTCATGGAATCGTTGATATAAACCAGAATTTTTATATTGCGGCTATGCTATCATCACTGGGGATAGAAACTGACTATAAATTAGTCGGATTTATCCGAGTATATTTATTTGGGTAAGGAGGAACAATAGATGGTTCTCACCAAGATAGAGAAGAGAGATGGACGCATAGTAGATTTCGATCAAGAGAAGATAACTAATGCTATATTGAAAGCGATAGTTGCAGTTGGAGAAGAAAAAAAGGTTAGAGCTAAGAATTTATCAGATCTTGTTGTAAAAGAATTGGAGAAGAAGTATAACACCCATAAGATACCAACGGTTGAGGAGATACAGGATGTCGTTGAGAAGGTTCTAATAGAAAAGGGTTATACAAAGATAGCTAAAGCATATATTCTATATAGACAGAAGAAAGCTGATATAAGAGAAGAGAAAAAGAAGATATTAAATAAAGATAAACTGGATGATATTGATAAAAGATTTAGTGTTAATGCATTGAGAGTATTAGCATATAGATATCTTATAAAAGATGAAAATGGTAATATTATAGAATCTCCTAGAGAGCTTTTTCAAAGAGTAGCAGTAGCAATCTCACTACCAGAGATACTGTATGATCCAATGGTTTATGATATAAATGGTAAACATAAACTCCCTATAACTGTCTCTAAGTATCTAAGTGATTTAGATATGTGGGATAAAAAACTAAGGATAGGTAAATATCCTATTACTAAATGGCATCTAGAACGTCTTATAGCCGCTTATGAGGAACTAGCTAATGAAGGTAAGGTAAAGATAAAGCTAGATGAACTCATTGTCATGCTTAAAAACGGTAGTTTTGATAAATATGAAAAAATAATTGATGACTATTTTAATATGATGATCAACCAGGTTTTTATGCCAAATACCCCTACACTGGTGAATGCTGGTAGAAGACTTGGTATGCTTTCTGCTTGTTTCACATTAGATGTAGATGATACCATAGAATCTATAATGAATACAGCTAAGGAAACTGCTTTGATACAGAAAGCTGGTGGAGGGACAGGTATAAATTTCTCAAAAATTAGACCGGAGGGAGATATAGTTAGATCTACGATGGGTAAAGCATCTGGTCCATTATCCTTCATGAAGATTATAGATACTGTCTCGGATGTAGTAAAACAAGGTGGCGTTAGAAGAGGAGCAAATATGGGTATACTAGAGATATGGCATCCAGATATAGATAAGTTTATATCTGCAAAGGATCAAGAAGGTTTATATGAGAATTTTAACTTCAGCGTAGGTATATGGGATGATTTTTGGGAGTATCTAGCAAATGAAGCAGATTATCCTCTTATAAATCCTAGATCAAAGAAGATATGGAAAGAGATTAACTCTAAAACACTATTTCATTCTATAGCATATCATGCATGGTTGAAAGCAGATCCTGGTGTATTATTCTTTGATAATATAAATAAGAGAAATATACTTCTAAATGCTAGAGATGGACCTGTGAGGGTTACAAACCCATGCGGTGAGGAACCTCTATATCCCTATGAATCTTGTAATCTAGCTAGTATAAATGTTGCGAAATTTACTAGAGAGGAAAATGGTGAAACAATCTTTGATTGGGATAGATTTGGAGAAGCAACTAGGAAGATAACTAGAATGCTTGATAATCTTATAACAATGAATAGATACCCTATTAGAGAGATTGATATAGCTACGAAGGAAACTAGGAGAGTTGGAGTAGGGATAATGGGTCTCGCAGATCTACTATTTAAACTAAATATAAAATATAACTCTGAAGAAGGTTATAATATGATGGCTAGGATAGCAGAGGCTTTAACATACCATGCCTATGAGGAATCTATTCAACTAGCTAGAGAAAGAGGAGTATTCCCACTCTTTAAATACAGTGATTATAAGGAAGGTAAACTACCAATAGAATTCTACTATAATAGAGAATGGTGGAATTTAAACTGGGATAAACTGGTTGATAAGATTAAAAAATATGGTCTTAGAAACGCTATGGTTACAACAAATGCACCAACAGGTTCTATCTCTATGATTGCAGATACTAGCAATGGAATTGAACCAATGTTTGCCTTAGTATATGAGAAAAAAGTGTCAGCAGGTTCCTTCTTCTATGTAGATAGTGTATTTGAGGAGAAACTAAGAGAGCTTGGATTATACAACGATGAGATATTGAAAAGGATATCTGAGAATTATGGTAGTATACAAGGTTTAGAGGAGATACCTAAGGAGCTACAGGAGGTTTTTGTAACATCTATGGATATACATTGGCTTGATCATCTTGTCGCACAAGCTATACTGCAGAGAGCTATAACAGATTCTATATCTAAAACTATAAACATGCCTAATGATGTAAGTATAGAGGATGTGAAACAAGCTTATCTCATAGCCCATGAACTAGGTTGCAAAGGTGTAACAGTGTATAGAGATGGATCTAAAACAAAACAGGTGCTGAATATAATAACTGAGAAGGAGAAGAAGATGAAGAGAGCTGAACCCTCAGATTATTCTATGAAACTACTTGAAGATGTACTATCAAAGAATAAATGGATGGGAGAATATATAAAGATTAAGAAGAGTGAAAAAGGATTGGAGATTAAACCACCGGTGATAACTCCGGAGAGTGAGTTAAAGGAAGAGGAGAAAAAGGTTCTTCTCACTAGCAATGAGGTAGAGAGATGTCCTATATGCGGTGGAGAACATCTAGTATATGAAGCTGGATGTATGGTTTGTAAAGACTGTGGTTGGTCAGAGTGTATAATATCCTAGAATGGGACCATGAACACCATTGAGTTATATAGGAAACTATTAGCTAAATTAGGCCCTCAGGGATGGTGGCCTTTTGATGAGGAATATCATAGGATAAATAATAGTGACGCTAGGTTTGAGATTATAGTAGGATCTATTCTAACACAAAATACAGCTTGGGAGAATGTTAAGAAAGCAATTGATAATCTTAAAAAAGAGAGATTACTGAGTATCGATGGTATAAATAAGGTGAAATTAGAATTTTTAGAGGAACTTATTAGACCATCTGGATACTATCATCAGAAAGCTATACGTTTGAAAAATCTTGCAAGTTATCTTGTAGAAAATTATAATAGCAATTTAGATGTATTATTTGAGAAGGAATTATATGATCTACGAAGAGAACTGTTAGAGCTTAAAGGAATCGGTAGAGAAACCGCTGATTCTATACTATTATATGCTGGTAGTAAACCTATTTTTGTTGTAGATGCCTATACTATGAGGTTATGTAATCATATACCTCTATATATCTCCGATTCCTATGATGATGTACAAAGGTTTTTCCAAGATAATCTTAAATCTTTCTTTAAAGATGAAGAAAAACTTGTAGATGTATACAAAGAGCTTCACGCTTTAATAGTGTATCTAGGTAAAACATGGTGTAGGGTTAAACCTATCTGTAATACATGTCCTATTAGAGAGGATTGTAACTATTATACTAGTTGATATCTGGTAGTATCTCCTCTATCTTTTCACATAAAATCTCCGCTGGTATATCCGGTAGAGATATAAGTTGAGTAGTTCCAAGTTGTCCTTTACCGGATTTCTTTAAAGTTATAAAACCAGCATTCTCTATCTCTTTTAGGTAATTCCAAAACATGGTATGTGCCCTAGGTTTCTCATCGTGTTCCTCACATATAAGCATATACATACGTTCAGCATCACCAGTATTAGTATAAGCCGTACCATCTAGATATAAGCGTTTAGCAACTGCTTCTAAGGTTAATAGTTGATGTTTATTGAGATTTCTAAGTTTAGACTCTGTTACAATAGAATATGTTTCTGCCTTTGCAGCTCTTACATGCTCCGGTGTAACCTCTAAAGAATGCTGTTGATCTGCAGCTAAACCGGCTTTCCATAATAACTCTATAGCAAATCTAGCATCACCCCATTCACTTGCAATATCAGCTATAAGATTTATAGAGTCTTCATTTACAACGCCTCTATGAAATGCTAACTCAACCCTCTGTTTTATAATATCATAGAGTTCATCTCTACTATATTTATCTAGATGAATATGGTTACTGCGTTTAATAGTGCTTAGAGAAGAAACATCGAGCATAGGAAAGATGTTTTTCTGAGAGATTAGTATTAGAGATATGAGATTTTTCTTCTTGGAATATTCATCTGAGAAACGAGTTAAATTATATATTAGATCACTGCCGCTTCTATGCAGTAAAGCATCTACTTCATCTAGAACTACTATTAGATGGCTTTTTCTCCTAGTTAATTGTCTATCTAAAACTTGGAGCATCTCTTGAACAGAGAAACCACGGTCAGGGAATCCTTGGTCAAAATGATTTAATATCCCTAGTAGAACCATTGAATCTGTTGAACGACGTCTGCAGTTTATATGAATATAATCGAGGATAATCCCTTGTTTACGAGCGGTTTTAACAAGTGATAGACAGAATCTTTTTGCAAGAACTGTTTTACCTGTACCAACTGAACCAGTTATAACAGCATTTTGAGGTACATTACTTAATATAGGTTTAAATATCCTCGCGAGTATACGAAGTTTATCCTCTCTATGTGGTAGCTCATCTGGTATATAATCGAAATCTAGTTTCTCTGAATCCTTTATAATAGAAGAGCTGAATAACTCATCTTCAACTATATCATGCATCAAATAAGATGAATAAAAAATCTAAGCATAAATCTTTGGTATACTTGGGGTGATGAAAATAGAAAGAGATGAAATAAAATCATCTTTAGAGTTTATGCGTGACTGTTTCAAGAAATGGTATAAAAAGCATCCCGCGGAGCTACCGGATAGATTTGGAAGAAGAGAATTTGCTTTCATCCTATTTGGTGGTAAAGGTATGCTACGTCATATATCCTTTGCTAGAAGAGAGTATTTCAATGATTTCCTTATAGATAAAGCACCTGCCCATGTATATTATTCAACTGCATATTATAGGAAACCTGATGCTCCTACTATGGCTGAGAAAAAGTGGATGGGGGCAGAGCTAATATTTGATCTCGATGCTGATCATCTACCGAATGCAGAAGAACTCCCATATGAGAAGCAACTGGAGATTGTTAAAAAAGAATTTATAAAACTAGTTGAAGATTTTCTAATGAAAGATTTTGGTTTCAATGAAGACCAACTAGAACTATATTTCAGTGGGAGTAGAGGTTATCATTGTCATGTTAAAGACCCAAGGGTTTTTACTTTAGATAGTAGTGAACGTAGAGAAATCGTTGATTATATAACCGGTAGAGACCTCAAAGAAACACTTGTTTTTCAAGAAGAGATAACTTCTAGTAGGAGATATGGTAATAGAAATCTACCAAGTGGTAAAACCCTCAGAATACCCTCCCCGGATGAACCAGGTTGGCGTGGTAGGATAAGTAGAGGATTATTAGAAATAATAGATGAGATTCTATCTACTGATAACCCTATTGAGAAACTTCACGAGTATGGTGTTAGTAGAAAAACAGCTGAAAAACTTTTAAATGACCTATCTGAGGAGAGGATAAAAAGAATTAAACAAGGTAACCTAGATCAATCAAAAACTATACGTAGATTCTTCTTGAATAATGTACTTAGGAAAACAGCTGTATCCTTTGCAGCTGGAGAAACAGATGAACCTGTCACCTGTGATGTAAAAAGATTGATACGTTTACCTTACTCGCTCCATGGTAAAACAGGTTTCCAAGTTACAAGGATAAAACTGGATGAACTTAAAACATTTAATCCACTAGTGGATCCAGTGGTGCTACCTGAGGATCGCATTAGAATAGATATACATAAACCTTTTAAGATAAAGATTAGAGGAGAAGATTTTAATTTGAAAGAAGGTAGAGAGGAGATACCAATATATCTAGCATATTTCTTGATGGGTAGGAGAATAGCTACTATAAGCTAGTGCCCCAATATTTATCTATCATTCTATGCATTTAGTTAAAATTAGAGTTATGCCAAATATATCCTATATATCCCTAAGGAAGATTCAACAAGCAGAGAGGAATTCATCAACCCTAACAAGGATAGATAAAAACTTCTATAGAGATGTATCAACATTTCTATCTGATTTAAACAATCGTTTGATAGAAGAGAAATCTCCTAAGAAACAAATACTTATAAGAGAAGAACTACAAAGGATAGAGAAGGTTATAAATAGTATATATGAGCAACGTGAGAAGAAGATATTGATTGCGGCTATGACAAAAAGTAGAGGTGGGGATCCTAATATAAAAAATATTTTAGAAGAAGAAAAAAAACTTTTTGAGGAGGTCTATAATCTACTTATCTCTACTAAAAGGTATATCATAGGTGGTAAAACCGAATTAGAAAAAGGAGAAATCGAGATAGAGAAAGAAGAAGCAAAGGTAAAAGAAGATATAAAGATAGAAGAGAATATAGAAAAAGGAGATGAAGGATTAAAAGAAGAAACTTTAGAAGAATTTGTTGAATCAAAAAAAACTTCTAAAGTTAACTTAGAGGAAAAATATAGTAGAGAAGCAAATACAAATCCAGTTGTGAGAATACTAGAGGATGTACCTTCCTTTGTAGGTCTCAATAAGAAAACTTATCATCTAAAAAAAGGTGATATAGTTTCTCTACCATTAGATATATATGATGCTTTGATAAATAG
>Ga0180300_10001675_pt1 | contig 10315 bp, 9 predicted proteins | sample GuaBasSediGuay15_FD_121798 | JGI IMG/M metagenome (GOLD analysis project Ga0180300, IMG submission 121798) | Subseafloor sediment microbial communities from Guaymas Basin, Gulf of California, Mexico - Guay15, Core 4569-2, 21-24 cm | ecosystem: Environmental > Aquatic > Marine > Hydrothermal... | reverse complement strand
CCTCTTCACCTATGAAGAATTTGATATGTCCATACCTCTGCAATAGTTCTCCCAGCATCTTTGAGAATTCAATGGAATCCATCTCCTCTCCCTTTTCATCAAGGAGAATGTTCACACCCTTTTCAAAGAGAACCTTCTCAAGTTGTGCTGGAACAATCTCCCTTTCCCTCACCTTAACCCACCTTGATGAAAGTTTTATGTAGTAGTCAATCAAGGGTCTCAGGTCTTTATTTTTTAACTTACCAACAGGTATTATCTCAATCATCTCTTAAAGTTCCACTCATCCGATCTGTACTTCTCATAGGGTATGTTGTCAATATCAGGAAGGGGCACAAAATTTATTCCGAATGCCTCAGAAAAACCTTTTTTAACAGCCTCTTTCACCTCATCAAGTGTAACACCCCTGCCAAGTGCCTCTGAAAGGGAGACCATTCCCTTTACTTCGGGGAAGGGTTCTCCTGGCCTTTTTATCATCAGTGTTCCCTGCTGGAGCGCAACATTCCCCCTTCTCACCTGTGCTGAACCTATAAGTTTTCTGCCCTTATGGGTGAATTCATACCATGACGGTGCACTGAAACAGAGCTGGTCATCACCCTGACCCCTACCCCTCACAATATCCACCTGGACACCGAGCATATCAAATGCCCTTTTGAACCCCTCTGCAATCTTCTTATATGAATCAAGGACTGTTTCTCCACCAATCAAAGGGTCATCCCTTGTAAATGTGATTGAGTATGTGAAGTCTCCGGAATGTATAACCGCCCTTCCACCAGTTGGTCTTCTCACAAAGGGGATTCCCTTCTCTTTAAGGCTAATCAACCATTCACCAACCCTCTGGTGAAAACCTATGGTGATTGATTCTGGTGAAAAATTAAAGAATCTTAAAACTGGCACTCCCCTTTCCCTGACAAAATCCATCAATGCTTCATCAAAGGCCATATTGAAATAAGGGTCTCTGAAACCAGTATCAATGAAAAACCAGTTCATTAGAAGAAATGAACAAGTTTGAGTATGGAAGACCAGAGAAAGTCAAGCCTTCCAATGAGGAGTGAGATACGGGCCATCACCGTGTAACCAAATGATGCACCAAAGGCAATCATAATAAAGAGAATCCCCACCTTTGAGGTCTTTCCCAGAACACCCGTGTGGGGTCTTGAGAAGAAGAAATAGATAAGTGTTGTTAAAACACCTATAACTATTACAAGGTTGTTGAATGAAGAGAAACCATTTCCTGTCCACAATGGAAGAATGGTTGCCTTTACCTGTGGAATGATGTATCCATGGATTGCACCTGTGAGTGTGAGCCCAGCACCAATTCCTACGGTGAAGGCTATTGACCATCTACTTATCCAGGCAATCCTTGGGAACCATCTTGTGAGCATGAGGACACCAAAGAAAAGTGGAATCACAAGGAATATAGCGCCTGGCTGCTTCTCTGCAATGGGCTGTATCACCATGAGTTTTATGGTGAAATGCCATGTGTAAATCAGCCAATATCCTGCTGAATAACCAACATAGAGATGCTCAGCAAACTTGTAAATTGGATTGTCACCGTAGAGGAACGACATAATTGCAAGTGTTAAACCTGCTGCAACCCATATACCCAATGCCTCAATCATAGTCCCCTCTTCCTCCTTCTCTCCATAAAGTATCCTATATTACCAAGTATGATGAAAAGAATTATTGCCACATGTGCCCATGACTGGGATGCCATACCAATATGGCCAAAGGCTGGATGATTAACAAGTTTCTCATACTCTGCAGCACCCTTGAGACCCCCAATCAACCCCTTTATCTGTCCTGCCTGGAGATAGGGATAAACACCAGCAGCCATAACAGCAGTCACACCAAGTATCAAATCCTGTTTGAACCTTGCATTCACATACTGAACCCAGTAATCCCCCATTGAACCCGCCTCAAGCCCCACAACAACCGCAATATCATCATAATTATGGATATTCTTCATCATTGGGAGTGAATCAAGGGGTGTTCCCTTTATATCACCGTAAAAAACACTCCTTATCTCTGTTCCCATTCTGAGCATCACTGCTATATCTCCTGGTCTGTATCCAAGGTTCATATAATCAACCCCATACACCTTTCCATACTCCTTTGCCACTTCTTCAAGCCCCTGATTACCAATGGGAAGCCCAAGTGGCCAGAAGTTTATCAGGATAACCTTCAAATTTTTATCAAAACAGTGCCTGAGGATTGCCTTGAGCATGGGCTGGAGTTCTGGCATTGAGGCGGCATCATAGTCAATGGAAATCATAACAACTGAACCTTCAGGGAGTCTGTTGATTGTATCGTATGCACTCTTCACAGCAGGGGAAACATGCACAGTCATTCTCAAGCCAAAGGCTATTGGGATGAATACCACCAGGCCTATGATAAGGAATATCCATCTTCTGTCTATTTTTCCCAATTTTTCCCAGAAACTTATATTCTCTCCATTCATGACAGATACGTCCTTTCTATACCAAGTATAAGCCTCAATGACATTGCCACTGTCCCGAGTGCAATACCTATCATTATACCCCTCATTGGACCAAGCTGGAGGACATTCAAAATCCAGGATGTGAGATTGGGTAGTTTATGCCATAACATATAGCCAACAGGCACCCTTCCAAGCATAACAATCACTGCTGTTACAAGCAGGAATGTGGCATCTATATTCCTTGCCCTGAATGCTCTGTATGAGGCTGATGCAATAAAGAAGGCAAGAAGGGCAAACATTGTTGACTGGAGTGGAATGAGTATTGTGTTGTAAAAGTACATGAAACTTGAATTTATATTAAAGGCATCACCAAATCTGACCTCTGAAACAACACCCGTTATGAAACTTAAAAGGAAACCACCATAAAAGATAATACTGAACCACCATCCCTTTTCTCTTCTCCTCAACTTCCTGTAATGGAATCTTACAAGTGAGTCAACACCAAGGAGCATGGTGAAACCAAATATCACAGAGTACCATGTGAGTGCATCCTGCTGAAGCCTTCCGAAAGGAGGATGTGGTATAAAGAATGTTATAACTATTATCACACCTGTTATGAACGTTATCGCAAGAGGAATCTGCTTCTTTAACATATCTCTCCCTTTTTAGAAGAAAGCCAGTATCTTTTCAAAGACATTCATCAGTGCGCCATTTCCAGCACTCTGGAGAATAGCACCCACCGTTCCAAGCACAACCCCTATTCCAATTATACCCATGAGGAAGGCCTTGCCCCAGTCAGCACCCTTCACACTACCAAGCATCACAGGTTCCCTTCCTATATAGGATGATGCAGCAAGCATCTCCTCACCTATCAGAACATAATCGCATGCTGCAACAAAGAATGGAAGTTGTTCCTTTGCTGTTGTCCCTGCAATCTGGATTGCACCAACAGAATGGCCTGTTTCTGCAAGTATAAGGGACTCTGCAAAGAAGTAGCCCTGGAGGAAGATGGCACCTGGTTTTTCCCTCACCATGAGACCATCCACACCAGCAGTGTATCCAAACTGCTCGTAGGTAAGGTATATGATATTCTTTTCATTGTAGGCATCAGGCCTTCCAGCCTCTGTATAAGCCTGCTTCACTGTCTCCTGTGATGCGGTCATCACAATCGGGTCAAAGTTTGTAACAAGTATAGGGGTATCATACTCAGCAACCTTTTTTGCAACCCTCCTCAGTATTGTGAGTGCTGCAAGTGTTCCTGCATCTGTGATACCCAAAAGGCCATGGACAAAGAATGTTGGTTTCCCAAGTTCTGTTGACCTTCCCACAGCCTCATCTATTGCATCCAGTGCTGGAATCTTCCTTATGTATAAACCTTCTGGATCTTTCTTTGCAAGTTGTATGAATACAAGCACAAGGGTTGAAAACACAATGAGGAATATCAGGGAACTTGTCTTTGATTTATCATACCACTGGGCATATGCAATCCCGGGAGAATCGGATACAACTGAAATCACTGTGTCGGGGAAATAAAAATCAACCCTGTAATAATAGGGCTTCCCATTCTTTATGGTTGAATCAGCATCAACATACCTGTAGGAGAGGATTGACATTACACCTGCAAGTGTGTATGTTGTATCCCCTTCAGTTTTTCTGTAAACAAGTGCCTTTTTAACGGTCTCGGGAACGTTGTACGCCTTTATTGTTATGCTCCCACCACCATCATTTGGTGTGTCAAATGCCTTAACTGTTATGGTGGAGAAAAGTATAAACAGTATCATTTTATAATTCCCAGCCAGTCATGCAAAAGGAACTGCATCCTTCCTATGAGGAGTGAGATACGCGCCATCACTGTATAACCAAAGGACGCACCAAATGCAAGCATCAGAAAAACAATACCCGTCCTTGCAGACTTACCGAGAAGCCCCTTATGATGCTTTGAAAAATAGAAGTATGTTATGGTCGTGATTACACCTACAAACATAATGAGATTGCTTATTGCAAGCCATGGTGTTGCCATCATTTGCTTTGTCAAAATCGTACCCGATATCTGCTCAAATATACTTGCCTCAAAGGTTACAGGGATGGAAAATCCTGCATATGCACCAACTGAAAAGGCAAGGGGGTACTTAATGAGCCAGGAATATTTTTTTGAGAAAATTCCAAAGGAGAGAAGACCAATTGCAATGGGGATGAGGAGGTAAAACCTTGAAGGGCTCGTCCCGTGGGCAAGCGGATTCCACAACCTTGGTATAATAGAATTATACCAGAGTACGACTGCACCGTAACCAATACTAAGCCCCATGAACAGATGTTCTGCAAACTTGTAGAATGGATTGTCTTTGTAAAGGAATGAATATATGGCAAGTGTGAGTATTGCTGCTATCCAGACCCATGGATTTGTTGATATATGCATCAGGCCCTCCTCTCCCTTCTCCTCACATAAAAGTAACCTATATTTCCAAGTATTATCAGGAGTATTATCAAAAGGTGAACAACAGACTGAGCATCCATACCAATGGTTGCCGTTCTTCTGCCTGTTGGTATCCCATTCCTCTCAAGCAGTTCCTCGTATTCAGCAGCACCCTTGAGTCCTCCAAGCATACCAACGAACTGGCCTGTCTGGAGGTACGGGTAATACTGGGCCGCACTCACTGCTGTTGTTCCACAACCTATTCTGCAACCATACCTCTGGTATGCATAGGCAACCCATGATGCAGGGATAGAACTCCCAGAAAGGTCAACCACAATCCCTATCTTCTCGTAGTTATCAACATGCATGGTCAAGGGCAGTGTATCCAGCCTGTTCCCGAAGTAATCGTTCCCGAATGTTCCCTGGATGGATTCACCAATGGAGAGTATCACAAGGGAAAGTCCTGGGACATAACCCAGGAAAACATAATCCTTTCCATACACTATATCAGGAAAATCTGTCTTTGCCATATCAATTGCCATTTTTGCCATACCAACAAACTGTGGATACAATCCACCATACACTATGATTGGTATCTTCTTTGCAAAGCAGTGCCTTATGATTGCCACACCCATTGGCAGGAGTTCTGGCATTGTTGACGGGTCAAAATCAAAGGATAAGAAAACAGCCTTATCCTCACCCTCCATTCTATCTATGTAATCATACAATTTTTTGACAGGTGGGGTTATATGGGTGGGAAGACCAAGAGGCTTCAGAAGGGGAATAACCACTGCAATCCACACCACAAGGAATACCCATCTCCTATCTATCTTCAAAAACCTATCCCAGAAACCCATCACTCACCCCCTAAGTAACTTCTCTCAATACCAAGGATTATTTTCATGGATGTAGCAATCATACCAAGACCAACACCAATCATAATCCCCCTCTGTGCAGCCATGTTGGGATACATGAGAATCCACTCAACCACCTTGGGTAGTCCCTTCCACATGGAGGCACCTAAAGGAACCCTTCCGAGCATCACAATAGTTGCAGTAACAAGGAGGAGTGTTGCCTCCATTGTTCTTGCCTTGAATGCCCTGAATGCAGCAGAGGCAATGAAAAAGGCGAGCAGTGAAAACATAGTAGCCTGTAACGGTGCAAACATGTAGTTGTAAAGGTCGTCAAAGTTGAAGTATTTGTATATAAAATGTCCAATACCACCAGGTATCCTGTCACCAAAACCCGCAAGGAGCATGAAGAAAACTCCAACAAAGGCAACAACAGATGCCCACCATCCTTCCTTTCTCCTCTTTATCTTGTTTATGTGGTACAAACCAAAACTCCTCCATGCAAACACATAGAAAAATATGGAAATAATTATGAGCCACTGCTGAACCATAATCTTGTAAAATTTCTGGGAGATTGGATGGGGGATGAAGTACTGTATCATCATCAACAATCCCATTGTGAATGCTATGACCAGTGGAAAGGTTCTTCTCATCCCTTATTGTCCTCCTTATATGGTTGCAAACATTTTCAGAACAACGTCTATATTGAGTAAGGAAAGGATGCTACCAATAAAAGCAAGTCCCATAAGTATTGCCTTTCCCCAGTCCTGTGCCTTTATTGAACCGACAAGTTTTGGGTCTCTTGAAAGATAGGCACTTGCTGCATAGAGTTCCTCACCCATGATTGTATAGTCACATGCTGTTATGAAGAAGGGTAACTGTGCAACTGCATCTGTCCCAGCAATCTGGATTGCACCTGTCATATTACCTGTCTCTGCAAGGATGAGGGATTCTGCATAGAACATACCTATGAACAGGTTTGTTGCAGGTCTCTCCCTTACCATTATACCATCAACACCTGCTGCATATGCAAACTGTGAATCACTCAGGAAGAAAACATTCTCCCTTTTAAATGCATCGGGTCTTCCAGCCTCTGTGTATGCCTCCTTCACCACCTCCTGTGCAACCATGGTAACTATTGGGTCTCTGTTTGGAACAATGATGGGTGTGTCGTATTCTGCGGCCTTCTTTGCAACAGGTGAGAGTATGTTTATTGAGGCAATCGTGGCAATATCACTCAAACCTGAAAGCCCTGGAACATACAGTATGGGCTTTCCCATCTCTGTTGCCCTTCCAACTGCCTCTTCAAGGTGGTCAAGACCTGCTATCCTCCTTATAAATAGTTCCCTTCCCTTTGCTGCCTGTGTGAAGTAAACAAGGAGGAAAAAGTATATTGCTATGGCAAGTAGTGTGTTTATTTTGTTCTTTTTGAACCATTGTGGATATGATACCACTGGTGGTGCTGGTATGGAGAGGTCTGAATATGAACCATCAATCCCAACACTCCGAACAGCGTATTCGTATTTAACACCATCCTTTATACCTATGGAGTTTACAAATGAATTCCTTCCCCTGGCCACATAGGCAACCTTCCTGAATTCCTCCTCCCCCACCTTCCTCCTGAATATCTCATACCCCTTTAGAAGGGTATCTGATACAGATTCCCATTCAATAACAATTGCGCCACCGCCATCATTCGGCCTGTCATAGGCTCTTACATAGGAAGGTGGTTCAAGCAGTCCGATGATTAAAAGTATCAGCATATCACCTTATTAACAGAAAAATTTTTTTTGTCAAGGGATTTTTTGACATTTTTTTTCTTTGGGGTAAATTTAATACAATGGATAAACAATCTATAATAAGGATACTTGCATCAGCAGGAGGGGGAAAGACCTATGCCCTGTCTCTGAGGTATATATCCCTCTTGAAATCCAACCCCGACCTCCTTCCCCACATTCTTGGAATAACATTCACAAACAAGGCAGCAAATGAGATGAAGGAGAGAATACTATCACTCCTGAAGGAAGAGGCATTGAAAGGCTCAAGGGAATCAGGGTTGATAGTCGAGAGGATACTTGATAATTTCAGTGATTTCTCAATAAAGACCATTGACAGTTTCATGAACTCAATATTGAAGTCCTTTGCCCTTGAACTCCATATCCCTCCTGATGCAGAGATTGTGGTGGATGAGGAATACTACAAAAAACTTGCATACGAAAAACTCATAAGGAGGATTGAGGAGAGAGAAGACATAAGGGAACTATTCATGAACATGATTGATTTCTTAACCGGTCACGAGATTTCTTCTTCCTGGAAACCATGGGAGTATCCTGAGGAACATCTGAGATACCTGCTCAACCAGGTTAACTCAAGAGGGATTGAGGTGGTGGAGCCAGAATACAATGAGCCTCCACAGGAAAACCTCAAAAACCTTTCAGAAGATGAATTGACCAGGTTTAAGGAGTATAAGTTTGCCACCTACCTTGCAAGGCTCTTCCATCATTATCAGGACGAATTAAAAAATGTAAAGGAGGAACTCAGGATAATCCTTATATCAGAACTCGCCAGGGAGATATACAGGGTGGTGCATTCTGAAACATCCATTCCATTCATCTATTACAAACTTGGTGAGAAATTCCTGCATTACCTGATAGACGAATTTCAGGATACAAATATCCTCCAGTGGATAAACATACTCCCCTTGATTGAGAATGCACTCTCACAGGGAGGCTCCCTTTTCTATGTTGGTGACCCGAAACAGGCAATATACCAGTGGAGGGGTGGAGAGGTGGAACTCTTTGATATGGCATATGAGGAGTTTGAATTTGTCGGGAATAACAGGATTTCAAAAAACTTAAACAAAAATTACAGGAGTAAAAAAACAATCCTTGACTTTGTCCTCAATATCTTCTCCCTTGATAAAATAAAAAGTATAGTTGGGGAAGAACATTTTGAAAATCTGGAGTCATTTTATGATGAGGAGAAGATATTACAGGTTCCTGGAAAAGAGGAACTGGAAACAGGGGGATATGTCAGGGTGGATGTCTTTCCTGACACAAGACAAAGAAAGGCAGATACCTTTATAAAAGATGCTGTGGTATCAAGGGTAAAAGACATTCTCAAACGCTGGAAAAGACGTGATGTTGCCATTCTTGTCAGGGATAACAGGGAAGGAACAACTATTGTTGAGTGGCTCAATTCAGAGGGGATTCCTGTATTGTCTGCTGAATCCCTACATATAGGGAAAAATCAAATTGTAAGGGAAATTATATCCTTTCTGCGCTTCCTGAACTCACCAGTGGACGATACCAGTTTCCTTCTCTTCATAACAGGCAGGATTTTTACAACCATAGTAATTGACAGAGATACTATACTTGAATGGGCAATGAATAGAAGAAATGGGATTCCCTTATATATCCAGTTCAGGGAAGACTTCACAGAATTATGGGAAGAATTTATTAACCCTGTTTTCATACTTGAAGGTTATGTCCCTGCTTATGAGATTGTATCTGAATTGATATCATTGTATGGTCTTTACTCAAAGGAGGAATTTTCTGAAGACATTGCATTCATTGAGACCCTGCTTGATACAATACACAAACTGGAAAAAACAGAGGGAAACTCCATAACTGCCATACTTGACTGGTGGGACAGAACAGCGGAGGAGAAAACCCCTTCAATCACCCTTCCTGAAAACATTGATGCTGTTCAGGTTCTCACAGTGCATAAGGCAAAGGGTCTTGAATTCCCCGTTGTGTTCATACCATACACAGTACATACATCCCCCGGAAGAATGGACAAACTTATAAGTGTTGATACTGAAAAGGGAAAGGGTTTCATCAGAAATACATCAAAAACAAGGAAAATGGACAGTAACGCGGAAGAGGCATTCAGGCAGTATCTATCAAAGGCAATATTCTCTGAAATAAATTTATTCTATGTTGCAACAACAAGGGCAAGGGAGGAATTGCACATCTTCTACCATACGGGAAATATTTCCAGTTCTCCCAAATATATACTGAATAAACTGTGGAGTTACATTCTGCTTGCCTCACTTGGTGGAGAGGACTTTGAAAGTGGAACACCTTTAAGGGGTGGAAAAGGGGAAGAGTTGCCTTTCATAAAGCCCGTAAGGACACACGGTGGAGAGGAACTCAAAGCGAAAATCCTTTTGAGGAAACAGAAATGGGAGAAAACTTATCCAGAACCAGAAGTAACTGGAATACTGTTCCACAGAATAATGGAATTAAGTGATAAATTCCAGAGGGATGAAATCATGATGAACCTTGAATTCGTGCTCAGGGAAAGCCTTCCAGAAAAAATAAGGGTGATTTACAGAAAAAAACTGATTGAACTGATTGACAGATTCCTTGATATAGAAGGATTCAAGGAATTGCTGTCAGATAAAAATGAAAGGGAAATCTGGGGGCATGATGGTGAAGGGCTCCTGAGGATTGACAGAATAGACCTTTTTGAAGACCACATAAACATCATTGATTATAAAACAGGTGAGGAAGATTATGAGGCAGAGGAACAGATGGAAAGATATAAGACCTTTATAAGGTCAATGTATCCAGACATAGAGGTGAAGGGATACATAGTGAATGTTCCATT
>Ga0180300_10001674_pt1 | contig 10319 bp, 3 predicted proteins | sample GuaBasSediGuay15_FD_121798 | JGI IMG/M metagenome (GOLD analysis project Ga0180300, IMG submission 121798) | Subseafloor sediment microbial communities from Guaymas Basin, Gulf of California, Mexico - Guay15, Core 4569-2, 21-24 cm | ecosystem: Environmental > Aquatic > Marine > Hydrothermal... | reverse complement strand
TTTGCACTTATGGTTAGAGATTCTTGTTGGGAACGAAAAAGTGTAGGTTCTCTAGCTATGAATCTTGGACATGCTGGACCATCGGGGTTTACTGGAACTCCAAGTAGCATGCAAACTCCATTTCTGAAGTTTCTGCAATCTTTATGTGTCGGAAACGTACGGCTCGCCTTCAAACAATTATATTCTGCTAATATGCGCAATAATGCAGATTTATTTCTTTCTGACTACTCGGAAAAAATCAAATTAATCATTTCTCCTATGGTTGCATAAAAAATGATAGCGATGGTTTAGTTAGGATTATTCCTTTGGATGTAAGATGATCTTCAAAACTTCTGGCTTCACGTTAAAAGCATTAGAAAGGCGGAAAATAAATGATGTTACATCTAATGTGAATAATTTGAGACTAGAATATAACCGAGACCTTGAATTAATGCCAGTCAGAATTTAAGTGGAATGCAATGAATGCCTTTTTATGAAATTCAGTACGTATCCTTCCTCCAGCATGCCGCTGTGGATTATTATTCCGGAAATTTTATCTTTTAGTTTGAAGCCAGCTTCTTCCACTTTATCCTTAAGCATATCTGAATCGACATGTTTTGGGAGAATCGAAATCAATGCTTTAGGCTTCGAAATCCTATAAATCTCAGCTAATAATTCTATCAGTTTAGAATCCCAAGGTGGAAAGTACCAGAAGATATCATAGAGTAGAACAACATCAACAGAATTGTCACTTAGTCTGATTTTTACTTCCCCAGAGGTATCCATCCTCCTTATGTTTTTCAGTCCCTTCAACTTAGCCCTCTTCATTAACTTATCTAGAGACCTCGCATCCTTATCTAATGCGTATACTATGCCCTCGCATCCCACGATCTTGGCGGCTGGAATCACATAATTCCCTGAGCCGCACCCGAAATCTAAAACGACTTGTCCTCGTCTAATACCTACTTTACGCAGAAATCTTTCACCAATCCCCTCCAGCCACCTTTCTAGATCATCCTTCACTTCTCAATCGCCACTAACTTCCCATTTATTTTCCGCCAAAAGATACTTTAACCCCCTTCTATCTTATGAAGATTCTGAGTATTGGACATAGCGGAGAAATAGACTTTCTTATAGGCATCCAAAGTAGCGTTTCCAGAATCCTATTATAGTCAAATGGTTAATTACTGCAATACAAGAAAACTTTTGGATTTAAGTAAATAATCATGAGTCGGAGGAATTAGTTTACGCGGGTAAAGAATTTTTCGTTAACAAATATCACGTGGCGATTATAGCCCGATTTTTTATCTAACGGTACGATTATAAAGTTGTTTTCTGTATTTCAAATGAATGAAATATTTGACATTTTTCCAAAAACGTTTAAGTAATGGTATCTTAAGGGTTAAACAAGTGAGCTGAGGATGTTGGGCGGTCTCTTCGGGGCGGTTTCGAAGAAAAATCTTGCTTCAGACCTGTATTTTGGAGTTGATTATCATTCTCATATGGGGACAGAGATCGGTGGATTGGCATATTTGGATGAGGACATTAATATTTTATCCTGTAAAATAAGTAACAGTCAGTTCAAGTCTGAGATGCAGAAAAACTATGGCAAAATTAGGGGAAAGCTAGGCATAGGTGTCATTAGCGATATTGAGGATGAACAGCCGCTTAAGTTTGAATCGAAAATCGGCGCCTTTGCTCTCTGCACAGTCGGTGTAATCGCTAACGCGAAATCCTTATATGAAGAGCTTATTGAAACGGGGGCTACATTTCGGAGCTCAAGAACCACGGCTGAAGGAACTGTTCCAAATCAGACTGAAATTGTAGGTGAACTGATAAGCAGAGGAGAAAACATTGTAGAAGGCATAAAACGCATGTATAAAAAAATTGAGGGAACAATCTCGCTTTTACTTCTTTCACAAGACGAAAGAAGCATCTACGCCTCGGGTGACGCTTTCCCATTAGCCATTGGAAATAGGGGAGATGACTGGGCAGTTGCATCTGAAACCTCCGCCTTTCCAAACTTAGGATACAAAGTTTTCAAATTTTTAGAACATCGAGAGATAATCTCAATTGATGAATCAGGCCTAAAAACCAGAGTAAACCTGAAGTTTAAAAAAAGGTTCTGTCCTTTTCTTCATGTGTACTTCGGCTTTCCAACATCTGACTACTACGGCGTGAACGCGGAGGTTGTAAGGGAGAGATGCGGCAGTTTCCTAGCTGAGGAAGATAATGTAAGGGCCGACCTCGTTTTGGGTATAGCCGATTCAGGATTTGCCCATGCAATAGGATACGTTAAGAGAAAAATGGAGCTAGCTGAAGAAAGGATTAAAAAGGCTATAGAAGAATTCAAGCAGGGCAAGATAAGCATAGATGAGCTGCAGAAAACAGCGACGGAAATTTTTAGGTCAACGCCTCCTCTAAGACGTCCCCTAATCAAATATACTCCAGGATGGGGTAGAAGTTATATCCCTCCAAGCCCAGAAAAAAGAGAGATTATAGCCAAATATAAACAGATCCCAAACGCTCAGTTGATAAGAGGAAAAAGCATAGTTTTAGTTGACGATTCTATCAGAAGAGGCACGCAGCTCAAGGGCTTATTAAAGGAAAAATTATGGCCATATAAACCGAAGGAGATTCACGGACGGATAGCGTCTCCCCCTCAAATGTATCCTTGTATATTCGACCTTTCAGGCAGTCGTGAAGAGCTTATCACGCACAAGGCTATAGGCGAAATCAAAGGGGATATAACAAGATACTTAGATCCGACGAGCTCAGAATATAAGAATATGATTGAAAAGATACGTGAAATGATAGGATTTACAACTCTAAAGTTCCAGACCTTAGAAAACCTTGTTAAAGCTATCATTGAATCCCCAAACAACAAGGGATTAAAGAAGGAAGACCTCTGTCTTTACTGCTGGACGGGTAAACTTGACTGAATTGTCTAATCAATTTATTAAGGGATCTCTTCAAAGAAGAAAAAAGAGTAGTCTGAGGAGAACTGGATCAAGAGAACTTGGTCATATCAGTAACCCGAAGCTAAAAGATAGTTCAGCGAAAAACTTTGAAGCCTTAAAGAAGAATTATGGGTTTAACGGCTTCCAATTCGACATTGGCGACAGATATTTCTTTCCCATTTCCCGATTGGAAGACAGAATCATTAGATCTGTAAAAATTGGTAGGATGCAAGGAGGATGCCTAATCAATACTATAATTTGCAAACGGCTGATCGCCCATTCGCATCTACAGCGGCCTAAGATCCCATAATCCTCGGCAATTACAGGGGCATGGACGGATTGAGAATTAGATACTTCCCGAGATGAGGGTTGAGGGAGACGCGGTCAAGTTTGAGAAGGCACCAACCATGATCTGTCCAGACGCGTACATGACTATCTGCAATTTAAAAGCGATCGGAATGTAACTGAAAAAATTATTGTGTGGCAAGCGTCTTTCTTGGGAAAAAATATTAATAATTGTTCACTAACATAAAACCTGAAGTTGAATGGTGATATTGATGCAAATATCACGAACATTTAAAAAGGCTACTAGATTCCTCCTCATTGCAGTAACAATTCTCATCTTAATTAATGTTTTGCCAAGATACGTAGCTGGGTATGCTGCTCAAAATATGGGGGTCTATTCTGAACCTATAGATTATAGCTCCGTTGTAAAAGAAGTTGACATGGATGCCATAAAACGTCACGTCGAGTTTTTCTCTAGCTTTGAGACTCGTTCAACGGGATATCCCGGCTTATATGAAGCTGCACGATACATCCACGACAAGTTTAAAGAGTATGGCTTAGTGAATGTCACTTATGAATACTTCACAATACCGGAATGCATAGATCACGGGGCGAATATCACATTTCTCTCTACAAACGAAACTTTCAGAATTTATCCTATGAAGCCTAACTTTGGAGCTCCATCCACAACTCCGCCGGAGGGAATAACAGGTACTCTGATATATGCCCGTAGGGGGAGAATCCGGGACTTTGATGGGCTACCTGTTGAGGGTAGTATAGTTCTTATGGATTGGGAGTCCGAAAACAACTGGTTGATAGCTGCGAGGCTTGGAGCCAAAGCAGTGATCTTTCTACCTCCGGCTTTTATGCCAACATATTTTGTCCCCGAAAGAGCTGATGTTCCATTCACTTTCCCGAGGTTCTATGCTCCGCAGGGACGCTTATTGCTTGAACATGTGGGAGAAAGGGTGACTGTTAAAGCGAATACTTACTGGGAGAGAGTGAAGGCTGTAAATGTGATGGGCTTTATACCTGGCACGGAGTATCCGAATAGATCGGTTCTCTTAACGGCCTATTTTGATTCAGGTTCAGTCTGTCCTTCTCTCGCGCCTGGAGCGGAGGAAAGCATAGGAATATCGGTTCTCCTAGAATTAGCTAAGTGGCTCTCGAAGCCGGAGAATAGACCCAAATATACCATTATCTTCCTTGCATATTCGGGTCACCATCAAGGTTTAAGGGGAGCGCAGTTCTTTGCACAGGAGTATATTTGGCCTGCCACGAACCTCACAAAAAGATGGATTGGAACAAATATCCTTTACAGTATACATGTAGAACCATCCACGGGTAGCGATGCTGCTTATCAAAGCTGGATGGGAGATTTCCTACGAGGCATGTACACATATAGCACATATGGCCCTACAAACCAAGCGTACTTCATGATTTTTGTAGGCAAGATTATTCAAGAGATCAATGCTCAAAAGCCCGCTGGAAGAGCTTATGAGTTTTATATGGACACAACAACTGGCGAACTTGAAAGGGCAGCTGGAATCTTCAGTATACCACGTGTACGCTCCTTTTATACCAGACCTGAATCCGGTGCCTTCATCTTTGAAAGCGAAATCTTGCTTGCCTTAGGCGCTCAAGCCTGGACATTCTTCACAGCGTACGATCCAAAACCCTACTACAACAGACCGTATGACACCATCGACCATATCAATTTTGAAAACTTAAGGCCTCAGATTGAATTGTTATACTGCGAGCTGAAGAGGCTTCTAACCTTACCGAAGGAGATAATATACGAGAATCTCCTATACATCCTCGGCACCGAACCGGAGAGATTCTGGAAACCGCCGGAATATACTCCAGGCCCACTCGCTACATTCCCACCTAACTATCATTACACAGATCCCCAATACAATGTATCGCTAAACGCGCCTACTCAAAATTGGCAGAAACTATGGGGCAGAGTTGGAGTGTGGAATAGGACGAAGGCCTGGTACGATAATGTCCCAAACGCCCTCATCCGACTGCAAGGAATATATGGTCCCCCTGCGAGTGAAAACTTTGTCTGGTGGTTAATGGCTGATGAGAATGGATATTTTGAGGTTTGGGGAGTTTCTCCTGGACCTGAAAGCGCTTCATTTAGGCAAGATGCATTCGTTTTCAATCAGTCTACGGGCATGATAATCTATGCCCCGGACTTCGGCCTCCACACCTTCGCACCTGAAAAACTCGTCGTAGCATATGCATGGATGACGCCACTTGTTCAAGATATGGGATATACAGTTGTCTTTAAAGCATCCCCAATTATCCTATTCGATAACGTTAACCCGGCCACTCTAGCTCCACCCAGAGCCGCAGAATCAGCTGGAGCCGCAACCGCCGCCGGCGGAGCTGAAGGAGCAGCAGCTGGAAAAGGAGCTCCTGGACGTCAACGTGTGGTTTACACCCTCATGGTTGACCCTTACAAGATGGACTCACATATCCTTCCAGAGAGCTATGGAAGGTTTGTTCTGGAGAGCGATAAGTATTCAATCTCAATGGTGCTTGTTCCCCCAAACGATCGTTACGAGCTTGTTTTAAGATCGCCCGGAGGATTAAGGTATCCACTTGCCTTCCTAATTAACGCTTCCGATGATTATCCGGATGGTAGAGGATACTTCATCAAGCCAAATCAGCAATTAATCTTAACGCATACAAATCTCCATTACGCGAAGAATCTCTACTACACATCAGAAGCTCGCTTCGAAATATTATCAAAGATAGATAAGCGGGAACTTCAAAAAGAAGAATACTTTATTCATGAAAAAGTTGGGAGGCTCATCCACGAAGCAGAGGAAGAAATTAAAAGAAACAATTACTCAAAGGCCTTTGAATGTTCCTCTCTCGCTTGGCGATTAGCTAGGAATGTATATCTCTACACGAGGCCGAAGATAGAGGACGCCGCGTCAACCGTTCCGATTCTAGCAGTCTTTCTAATACCGTTCGCCCTCCTATTCGAAAAGCTCGTCGTAAATGCCCCAGGTAGAAAGAAAATCCCCGTTTTATTAGTGATCTTCGCGGTCACTCTTGCTTCCTTCTACTTCATACATCCAGGCTTCAACTTCGCTGTAAGCCCAATCATGATCGTCTTAGGCTTCTCAATATTAATACTAACACTCCCGATACTAGCGATAGCTATCAACCAAGTTCTAGAGTACATGAGGGCGATCAGAATAAAACTCTCTGGAGAACACGAGGCAAGGGTAGGCCGCGGCGCAATAGCAATATGGTCATTTGTTCTAGGCATTGAGAATATGCGTCGCCGAAAGCTTAGAACATCCTTGGTCTTCTTTTCAATGTTATGCTTGATTATAGCGTTTATGAATCTAGCGTCGATTGAACGATTCTCGGTCGTAAAGTCAGCGCCGACGGGTGAAACCCCAACCTATCAAGGCATATATATACATAGGCCTTCTTGGGGGGAGGGACATCCGGAACTAGGAGAATCCATAATTGACTACCTCACTAATAAGTATGGAAAGATAGCGACGGTCGCCCCTAGAGCATGGGCATATAGCGATTACAGTTCCTATACAGATTATAGAGCTGGCTGGCCAGTTTTCAATCCAGTTAACAATGAATCCATCGTAGCGCAAGCATTGCTGGGCCTAACCCCGCAGGAGGCAAACGTTACAAAAATCGACAAGCTCATCGTTGAGGGAAGATGGTTTCTTCCAACGGATCTTCACGCATGTATTCTAAGCGAGGATGCGGTTAAGAAGCTGGATCTCAAGCTTAGAGATACTGTGAGAATAGCTGGTTTAAACCTTACTTTGGTAGGCATAATCAGTAATGCGATGGATAGCTTGGTTGACATAGACGGGGAAGGCATAACCCCGATAAAGATGAATTGGAGAGAAGAGAATCCATATAACGTTCATCTACTAGTCAAATCTCTCAGTGAAGGCGTAGCTATAGTGCCATATAGATTCTGCATCTCCGTTGGAGGAGAGATAGCCAGCGTATCGATCGTTCCAAAGGATCCAAAGATCATCGAAAGCTTGTCAGAGGAGATCTTCAATTTCTTCACCGATCTTCCAATATACTATGGTATAGGCGACCAAACGTGGATTCGAACAGCAAGCATGAGCATATCAGCGTTTGGAATAGAGTCTCAAATCATCTTATGGGTAATCCTCTTCTTCTCGATCCTAGATATCATGTTAGGGAACGTTCATGAACGTGCACGTGAGATATCCATATATGGAACGGTAGGCCTCAGCCCCATGCATACAGCCTTCATGTTCTTCGCGGAGGCATGCGTATACGCGATAGTAGGCGGCATCCTAGGATACATTCTATCCTTAGCCATCAACCATGTAGTATCATTCTTCTATCCGGGAACCCTCATCCAGAATTTCGGTTCATCACAAGTCGTAAATGCACTGCTCCTAAGCATGGCCTCCATGATCGTCTCAACTCTCTACCCCATGTATAAGGCATCTAAAAGCGTAGTTCCAAGCTTAGAGCGTGTGTGGAGGATCCCAACATCCCCAGTGGGAGACCACTGGACCATACCGTATCCATTCTTCGCTACGACAGAGGAGGAGGTTAAAGGAATCATGGCTTATCTCCACGAGTATGCCCAGGCACACATAGGGGAACGGCCTCCAGAGTTTAAGGTCAGCGACTTGAGAATAGAAAGTACAGAAGTTGCTGGTGCACACGCATATATCCTAAAGATGAGAACGAGACTCTTCCCATATGAAGCGGCTGTAAGTCAAGATGTAAGCATCAACTTTATGCTAAGAGAGGGCAGGTGGGGAATGACCGTTGAGTTAAACAGAATCTCAGGGACTACTTCTGAATGGCAAAGAATCAATGGACTCTTCCTCGACCTGTTCAGGAAGCAGATGCTCGTTTGGAGAGGTCTTCCACAGAAAGAGAAAGAAAAATACACAAGAAGATTCAAGGAAATAATCGAAAGCTGACATAAAAATTCCATAGTTTCTATACGTATCAAAAACCTTAAAAAGGGAATGATTTAATATTTTTTCTCTGGGGAAATACATTGTCGGAAAAAGTAGAGGTTCGTAAAGGTTTAACGCCGAAGGCATTGATTATCGGGTTGCTAATCGTAGTATTACAAGCGGTTTTTCTTGTTCCACTTCGCGGCTACGGTGGACTTACCCGTCCAGGCTATTTCCTGCCATTGTCAATTATATTCTGGGTTTCAATAGTCGCAGCGTTACTGAACGCAGCTAAGCCAGGACTCTTCAGCATACAAGAGCTGACTGTAATATTCGCAATGGTCTTTGTGGGGATTGCTTGGTCAACCATTCCTTGGACCGCTAACTTTGTAACCGGCGCACTGTATATTGGTCCAAGCTTCGCAATAAACGAAGCCGATGTTTTGAACTTGGTGCCCGCGTGGCACTGGGGTCCCACGGACATGTCGATTATAGAATCCACATTCCTAACTTCCACATGGAGCATAAACTGGGGCGCCTTCGCGGAGCCGCTGGGATGGGGCCTCACATTAATGATAGGCATGTGCATGTCTTCGATCTTTCTTGGATTATTACTGCGTCACTCCTTCGTTGTAAGAGAAGCATTGCCGTTTCCTTTCGCAACTCTCCAAACAGAGCTAGTGAAGGTTGCTGAGCCGGAAAATAGACCATTAGGCATCTTTAAGATGAAGTTTTTCTGGATAGGCTGGATCATCATGCTCTTGCTGAGGCTCCCGACTTGGCTGGGGGTCTTCGAGATATGGGCGGGAAGCCCTGCTGGTGCAAGAGCATTCAGTGACGCGCTTGCGCCGATTAGGGCCGCTTGGGCTCCACTAGACGTGGGAGGAAGAGATCTGACAAGTCTAGGTCTTCTCCCTTGGGTTCCATTATCATACAGCAGTCTCTACAGTAACATCATTCTGGTGGCTTTCATGTTGCTAATGCCTACTGACGTACTAAATGGAGCGGTGCTAGGCTGGATAGTTCTAGTAGTCATTTCACTTGCGATCCAGACAGCCGCTGGCGCTCTTCCGCCGTTCCCAACTGGAACGGGATCATGGGGCGCATGGTCATCCCTGCAGTATCAAGGTCTATCCTCTGCCTTCGCAAACTACTACAGTGGAGTTTCAATGGGCATCCTCTTCGCAATATTCCTATATCCAATATGGGTAAATAGGAGCTACGTGAGTAGGCTCTTCGGAGCGATCTCGAGGCCTGATCCGGAACTCGACGCTGAATCGCCGATACCCTACCGGTACATATGGTGGGGATTTATACTGTCTTCTATCATATACATAGCTGGATGGATATGGCTTGGACTACCACCAGTGATCGCCGTCCTATTCATCTTCTTCCTGATGATCTACTTAACAGCCGGCGTAAGAGTTGTTGCGGAGAGCGGAGGCCATCCTGTATGGTGGGGTCACATCGGAGCATGGATAGACGGCTCACAGATCTGGATAATGGCTCCAATCTCAGCGTTACTCATATATGCATTCATTAACCCACTGGCAACGGACTACCATACGGCTGCAACAGGCTACTATCTAACTTATGCAGGCTGGGGTGAACCGACGATGGGTATGCAGCTCTCAGCGTTTCTGCTGACTTCTCTGCTGATGTGGAAGGTTGGACATGAGACAAAGACGGACATGAAAGATCTGTTTAAGGCTGTTGTAATCGCTGGCCTAGTCTCAATCTTCGCGGCCTTTATAGGAACAATATACACGATACATGTGATAAACTTCGAACCCGGATCGCCCGCGCGGAGAGTTATGAGTCTGGCGAGTCAGGACTGGCTCTGGGGATTCTTCTATGAGGAGAAGTGGTGGGGACGAGTGGAAGTGCCGACAGACATGATGGGCGTAATGCGCACATTGAACTCCATAATACTCGGCTTCGTCTATGGACTTGCTCTATACCTTCTGAGGGCTAAGCTCGTATGGTTCAGAGTAAACCCGGCTGGAACTGTCCTCCTCCTCGGAGTGAGGCAACTACTCCTCTGGTTGCCGTTCATCATCGCATGGATCATCAAGATGCTCATAGTGAGATTCACAAAGGTGGAATTCTTCGATAAATATGTGAAACCACTCTGCGTAGGCCT
>Ga0180300_10001673_pt1 | contig 10322 bp, 10 predicted proteins | sample GuaBasSediGuay15_FD_121798 | JGI IMG/M metagenome (GOLD analysis project Ga0180300, IMG submission 121798) | Subseafloor sediment microbial communities from Guaymas Basin, Gulf of California, Mexico - Guay15, Core 4569-2, 21-24 cm | ecosystem: Environmental > Aquatic > Marine > Hydrothermal... | reverse complement strand
GAGTAGGAGTTCAAAGAATTGAAGCTGGCTTTCCCGCCGCTTCTGATGGAGAAATGAGAGCTGTTAAAGCCATCGTAGCAGAAGGATTAAACATCGAAGTCTTTGGCTTCGCTCGAGCTGTAAAATCGGATATTGATGCTGTTGCTGATTGCGGCTGTTATGGAGTTATGATGAGCTTTCCTCCATCAGACATTCACCTAAAGCACAAGTTAAGGCTAACGCGAAAGGAATATTTGAAGAGAGCAGTTGAATGCGTTAGATATGCCAAAAAGAAAGGACTATACATAACTTATAGCGCCGAAGACTCCACAAGAACAGACCTAGAGTTTTTGTTAACAGTGTTTAAAAAAGTCATTGAAAATGGCGTAGATTGTCCAAGAATCGTTGACACTCTTGGTTTAGCCACTCCTCACACAATTAGAAATTATGTTTCAGCCGTCAAAGATATAACCGATCTTCCCATAGAAGTTCACTGTCATAACGACCATGGTTTGGCTGTTGCCAATTCTCTCGCTGCCATGGAAGCAGGTGCGTCTATCATATCCTCTGCAGTGAATGGATTAGGAGAGCGAGCGGGAGTCGCCGCAACAGAAGAAGTAATTATCAACTTACACAATTTCTACGGAATTAAGAACTTTCATATGAAGAGCCTCCATAGCTTATGTAAAATAGTAGAAGAGTTATCCAAAGTACAAATCGCTCCTAACAAACCAGTGTCGGGTGAAAACATATTTTCCCATACATCCGGTATTCATCAAGACGCCGTTCTCAAGCATCCAGTCACCTACGAACCATATCCGCCCGAATTAATAGGACGTACACGTAAGCTAATTCTTGGAAAGTTAAGTGGGTCTCACGCGGTAAAAGCGAAATTAGAAGAGTTTGGCATCAACCCTGATGAAGCTAAACTGAAAGAAATCACGGAAATGGTAAAAAAGGTTTCTGAAAGCCGCAGAAGCGCATTAACAGACAATGAGTTTTTGGATTTGCTTCAAAAGATTATTCCAAAAAGGTTAGACAAACAAGACTTAGTGGTGGAAAATAAAATTTAGTGCTGAAAGAATATTTTGGTAAAAAGCTCCTATGCAATTATAGTTCTGGTTGCGCAAGCTCAAACATTCCTACCAGAAGTTTTGAAAACGTATCGTGATGCCTCTAACCAAGACATGCTGCCACATATACTGAATAGACACCTGAAGCTCTCGCGCTATTCCCTCATTAAGCAGCTCCAACAACTTTTTAGATACCAATCACATACACCTATTCATAATCAAAAAGTTATCATTAGATTTAAATGTAACCAACGGAAAATTTCGTAAGACTCCTATTAGAGGTTATAAGCAATGAGCTCTCAAAAACGAATCTGGATCGTCAGAGACTATCTGAAATGCAGCGGCTGCAGAAAATGTGAGATAGCGTGCTCCCTTTTCCATGAAAATAAAATATGGCCCGAAGCTTCAAGAATTCGAATTTTCATGCTCGTTCCAGGCGCTGAAGTCCCCCATCTCTGCGTTCAGTGCGAAGACTACCCATGCGTCGAATCCTGCCCAGTAGGCGCTCTATCAGTAAGCGAAGAAACAGAAGCAGTTCTAGTCGACAAAGAAAAATGTACGGGTTGCGGCATCTGCATCAACGCCTGCCCAGGCAAAGTTCCTCACATGCATCCCACTGAGAATTATGCAGTGATATGTGACCTTTGTGGAGGCAAACCTCAATGCGTAAAAGTGTGTAAGGAAGGAAAATGGGGAGCGCTTAGAATCATTTCTAAAGCAGACGAACAAATATCGGAGCGTGACCGCGCATACAAACTGTACGCTTGCACACCAGAAGAGATAACACGAGACCTAGTCATCAATCTCTACGGAGAAGCTGGAGAGGAGTTGACCTGAAAAATGCGGGGATACACAGGTAAGTTTCTAGAAATTGATCTTTCAACAGAGAACATAAAAAACGTAACCTTCAACGAGAACATTTTAAGACAGTATATAGGTGGCAGAGGCTTAGCCACCAAGATTCTATGGGATAGATTAGGAACTCGCTGGGAAACTGTTGATCCGCTTGGGCCGGAAAATATTCTTTTAGTCTTAACTGGGCCTCTCACCGGTTTCTTTCCAGGAGGCAGAATCTGCGTATCCGGGAAGTCTCCGCAGAGCAATGGTGTAGTTGGCTCAACGATTGCTGGAGAGTTTCCAATAGAGCTGAAATGCGCGGGTTATGATGGTTTAATCATCACGGGTAAGGCTGCTAAACCCAGCTACCTGTTCATTACAGATTCTCAAATTGAAATTAACGATGCGAGTCATGTTTGGGGCAAAAATGGAAAGCAAACCCTGAAGACCCTAACAAAAGAGAGTAGGGAAAAACTCGAAAAAAGATTTCCTCATTATGGCGTCTGGAAGGAACCTGCAATACTCTACATAGGACCCGCTGGAGAGAACAAAGTTAGAATGGCCTCTGTGATGACAAAATGGACGCATGCCGCCGGCTACGGTGGATACGGAGCGGTAATGGGCTCAAAGAATCTTAAGGCGCTGGTAGTTAAAGGCACAGGACCACTACCTGAAGTAGAAGATATAGAGAAAGTAAAGCTGCTCATAGAAAAAGTGTCACGGAAATGTTACAAAGGAGACTCGTTAAGACGGTGGGGAACAGCCGCCGCAGGCTATGAGGTTGGTGCTCAAGACAGCTCTGAGCCTGTTAGAAACTGGCAGGAGGAGTGGCACAACCAAAAAAGCTTCGGAGTGAACAGATTCGAGCAGAGAGTTTGGATAAAAAGATACTGGGGAGACTTCGGCTGCCCTGTAACATGCATGAAAATTGCGATGGTAAAAGCTGGCTCGTTTAAGGGCACCATAGGAGATAATCCCGACTATGAACTTCAAGCCTATTTGGGAACAAACCTAGGTATTTTCACCCCGGAAGAAGCGGTTTATCTGTCATCTTTAATAGATGATTTGGGACTCTGCGGTATACAGTGTGGAAATCTGCTGGGGTTCGCTGGTGAACTCTATCAGAGAGGCATCCTAACCAAAGAGGACTTAGGTGGCATAGAGTTGAAGTGGGGAGACGCAAAAGCATTCGCTGCACTAGCTGAGAAAGTTGCTGCGCGAGAAGGAATTGGAGACATACTAGCAGATGGTTCCTACAGAGCCGCCCTCAAAATACAGAAAATGAAAAGAAAAGATGTGATGCAATATGCGGTTCAAGAAAAAGGAATGGCTATTGGAGCCCATGGAATCAGAAGCGGAAAGGACTATCCAATAGACATATCTTACGCCTGCTCTGTACAGGCGGGAGACCACACTTCAATAGCGTATGTACCAATTGATCATGGCGACAGTGAGTTAGCCATAATTCTTCACGACTCAGGCGTCTATTGCTGGTTCACCACTTTTGCGCCGTCAGAAGCGCTAATATGGGATTTCTTTAAGGCAGTCACAGGATGGAAAATAGGGCCTAAAGAATGGTACAAGACATCAGCGCTTAGGATACTCCAGCTGCAAAGAATACTTTTGCTTCTGGGCGGACCTGACCTCAAATGGGACCCAAAAGTGCACGACGACAACCCTGCAAGATTCTATGAGCCATTGCCATCTGGTCCTTATGCTGGGAAAAAGATTGACAAAGCCAAGTTTGAGGAATCGAAAAAGGAATATTATGCGCTCGTTGGCTGGGATGAGAATGGAATACCGAAATCAGAAGTGCTGAAACGACTAGGATTAGAGGATGCAGACAAAGTATTAGAAGAAAAGATACGATAAGGCTTGTGTGTGCAGAGCATTACAATCATTTTCTATATTTTTCGCAACACTTTTGGCCAACATTTTTCGCAAAATTTGAGTTTTTTCATGTCTGTCATTTGAATGTTGTTAGAAAAGAACATTATACAAACTGGATTGGCGCAGTGTCTTAACCCCAATGTGTGTCCAACTTCGTGAACCGCCTCTTTCCTAGAGCGCTCTATGAAGAGTTTTCTGTCTGCTGGGTGTCCATAAAATTCAGGTTTAAGCCTACATAAGGATATGATAGCCATAGTTCCTGGGCACTGAGCTTCTCCGAAAACGAAGTTTAGACCTGGCACGTAAAGGTCCATTTCGGTTACTCCTAAAACGCGGTTTACATCAGACTTATCAATATAGTTGTGCATTTTAGCCAAAACTTTGCTAGAAAAATATTGACGTCTGCTTGCATTATATGCATCTTGAGGAATAGGCATCACATTTCTTAGAATTACACAATCGGCCTTTGGAAAGGTTTCGCATAAACCGCTTTTGATTTCATCTATTGCATCTTTGTCCACAGTTCCTATGCGTAGAATTGCTATTTTCATCATTTTCCTCACTCTATCATGTTTCTTCATCTAGTAGTTTAGGCTATTTATATGCAAAAATATTCACTTTGGAAAGTGCAGTCGCCTCTACGCTTTTGAAGTGATATTTAAGATGCCTGCTATAATGAAAATAACGCTAACAAAGACCAAAACATAAAAAAACATGTCTGTCAATTGCGGAGGCACGCTTATTGGTAGCACAAATCCAGTCTTGATTATGTATGCTAATAGCGCTGTAAAGCCTCCCATACCTAAACTCATTCCTCCAAAGGCTATGCGAATACGCTGGTATCCTACCATTTTGAGATGATACGCTACTAGCCCAAGAACGATGAATCCAGAACCCAGTAAAAATGCACTTCGCTCAATAAATATGAGAAGCATAAGCGACACTAGGATTCCAACAATAGGCGTGTATGGATACAATGGAACCTTGAATGCTCTTTCCATACGGGGTCTTTTCATTCTAAGCCTTATAACTGCAAGATTAACAAAAGCAAACCCCAATATAGAAGCGAATCCTGCAACATAACCAACAAATTCTATGACTCCCGTTATGGCAAATAAAATGTAGAAGATTGAACCGAAAATGATTGATACATGCGGGGTTTTAAAACGCTTATGAGTTGACAACAAGAATTTAGGGAAATATCCATCCCTACTCAACCCTCTAACGATGCTCGACTGGACCATCATCGCCGTGCTTAGAGAAGACAACGCCGCAATTATTCCCGCAACAGTAAGTATCATTGCCCCAGTATCTCCCAAGATTTTTTTGGCTGCAAGAGTTATAGGTATGGATGATACAGCAATGTCTTCCAACGGAACAACACTGATTGTTACGTAAGCAATGCCACTATAGAGCACGATTAATATCACAACCGAAATAAGGATAGCTCTCGGAATGTTTTTGCCTGGATTCCTTATTTTAGGACCTCCCGCTGCTATTGACCTCATCCCTAGAAACATAATAAACGTGTAAGCCACAGCTGCAAAAACATTTGATGCCTCTCCTATAGTTGATGGATAAAGCGTCTTTGGCTCTAAACCATGCAAAAATCCACCTACAATAAATACAATGAACACCGCTAAAAACGCGATAACTATTACAGTTCCTATTTGATGTATGCCCCTAACACTTAGGAAAGTAAGAATTACAATTATAATCGCAGCCATTAAAGGAACAAGTAGAGGTACGTCAAGGGGAATAAAAAATAAAACGTGAACAGCAAAGCCTATCGCCGCCAACGCTGCACCGAACACGTTGCTAATCCATCTGAGCCAGCCGGTTAGGAAGGCTAAAAAGCCTCCAAAGGCTGCTTTGGCATATGAATATTCTCCCCCAACTTCGGGAATGGCTGCTCCGAGTTCAGAAAAACTTAGCATAGTTAACAGGTTTATTATTCCACATAGAAAAAGCGCTGAGACTATGGTAGGTCCAGCTATGACGGTTGCATGATTTAGAAGCACAAATATTTCGATGCCTATGGCTCCGCCTAATCCCATCATTACTGCATCGAAAAGCCCAAGTTTCCTTTCTGCTTCTTTCTTATTCATAAAGTTACCTTCATCGTGATTCTATTCGTTCATGAAGAAGAAAGAAACCGCTAATAATTGAGATGAAACCAAAAATAAAAAGGAGCAGAAGATAGAAAGGAACATGTTGTTCTGGTATGTTTAAACTAACCTGAACACCAAGGAAATTGTAATAAAGCATATAGGCGAAGCTGATTGTTGCTATGCCTATCACTTCTTGCATTATGCCAAAGAAGGTTACTATGATTTTTCTTATTTTCATTAACGAAGTCACCTCAGAGCAAGTATAATCCCAGAGACGAGGTCGCACACGCCAATCACTAATAACCCAAGTGTAAATAACGTTCGATATTCAGTCTCCATGAACATGGCAACGTCAAGTATGTCGAAAAGGAGTAGAGCAAATATGCCCATCAAGACCATTCCCATCATAATGAGAAAACCACCAATGGCTGCTGCAACTTTGCCAAGCTTTCGAGTCACCATTGTTCAATCCTCCTAAAAAGTTTCGTAATGAACAATCTCGCTTATCGAACGTTTCGGTCTAGCCCTCGGTTTCTCAGCTGGATGTCCAACTGGAATGATAGCAATGGGTCTCACGTTTCTCGGTGTGTTAATCACCTTTGCAACTTCATTTTCATGAAATGCTCCCACCCAGCAGGTTCCAAGTCCTAAGGCGCAAGCAGCTAAAAGCAGATTCTGTATCGCCGCAGCGGTGTCTTGTAAACAATAGAGAGATGCGCCCCGACTGCCATAACCCCAACTGGACCGTGCTTCATCTGCGCAAACAACAATAACAACTGGCGCTTCCTTGATGAAATTTTGATTCAATGCGGCTACTGATAGCTCCTGCTTTATCTTTGGGTCTCTCACAATGACGAATTCCCATGGTTGGATGTTTCCAGCTGATGGAGCCCGTCTAGCAGCATCTATTAATTTCTGCACTTCTTCTTCTGAAACTTCCTCATTCGTGAAGGCTCTAATACTCCTTCGAGTTTCGATTGCCTCAAACACATCCAAGATTTTTTTGTCTCCATGCCTAAGCTAATCGAATTGCTTTTTTAATGGTTATGGAGTCTTAAGGGATATATTATCTTTTTACTGAAAAATAAAAACAATGTTATTCCTAATTTTATCTAACTATACATGTAATCGCAGCTTATGAGCCTTTCAGGATTTCTCGTATTTTTCTATGGTAAGCGTTTTTCCTCCAATCTCAAAGGACACTTTAACCCTCACTGATGTTTCTGTTTTGAGAGGGAACATTGAGTCTTCAGCCAAATCTTTAGGGAGATATATCAAGTATTTGCCATCTTTTCTTCTGAACACCCTACCTATTCCTGAACTCGTCAAGTTTTCCTCTCCCTCCTCCTAATTTTTCATTTTTTCCTTTAGAAAATAAACCTATCGTTGAATTTTTGGCATAACGCACATGTAACATCTATGCGTACACTAAACCATATAAGCACTATTTATCTCTCAGATTCCGAACACATGAACAAGAAATAAAGTTTGCCTATCCCCTATTTCTTAAAGCCCTTCTCAGTATCTTTCCCGCAATATTCTTAGGTAACTCCACTACAAACTCAACTTCCCTAATTCGCTTGTAAGGCGCTATCCTCTTTCTACAATACTCAATCAACTCATCTTCAGTTATTGCAGCCCCTTCCTTCAAAACAACGTAAGCCTTAGGAATCTCGCCAGCAACCGAATCTGGCTTACCTATTACAGCACACTCCTTAACCGATGGATGCGTGTAAAGCACATTCTCAACTTCTGCTGGGAATACGCTGTAACCTTTATACTTAATCGTATCCTTTAGCCTATCAACAATGTAGAAATAGCCCTCTTCATCCATTTTTGCAATGTCCCCCGTGTAAAGCCACCCGTTTCTAAGCGCCCTCTTTGTCTCCTCAGGACAGTTCCTATAACACTTCATAACCTGCGGTCCCTTTACGACCAGTTCACCGATTTCACCTGGAGGAAGTTCTTTCGTGCCTGTTTCAATGTCAACAATCTTTGCATCAGTGTCAATAAGGGGTATGCCCACAGACCCTATTTTTACTCTGTTTGGTGGGCTGTCATGCGTTTCAGGTGAAGCTTCTGTGAGACCATAACCTAGCATTAATTCAACACCAGTCAAGCTATCCCATTTCCTTTTTGTGCTATGAGGTATCGGAGCGGCTCCTGCTTTGACACAACGTAATGAAGAAAGGTCATACTTGGTGATAGCTGAGTGATTTACAATGAGGGTAAACATTGTTGCAGCACCATACCAAATAGTGACCTTCTTTTTTTCAACAATCTCAAGAACCTTTTCAGGGTCAAAACGCATAATCAATATCAAAGTAGCTCCAGCATAAAATGTTGAATTCATGTAACATGCGCCCCACGAATGGCAGAGCGGAAGAACCCCTAAAACGACATCGTTGCTACTCCATTTAAACCAGCGAGCATTCATAATTGCGTTTGATACCAAATTATAATGGGTTAGCATGGCACCTTTAGGCGTGCCAGTTGTGCCACCGGTATATTGAATAACAGCGGCGTTTTGCTTTGGTCTTATATTAACTTCGAATGATTGAGGAGTGTAGTTCGCCAAAAGTTCTCTGAAAAGGTAAGTGTTTGGATACCGCTTTTCGCCAACTATAATTATATTCCGTAGATTGGTTCCTTTTTGCGCCTTCTTAACAATAGGGTACAAAGATTCATGAGCAATTATGGTTTCTGCCTCAGAGTTTTTCAGCGCATGCTCTAACTCCATCTCTTTAGAAAGCGGATTCACCGATGCAACTACTCTCCCCGCCTTAAGGACCGCATAGTAACTAACTATGAACTCAGGAATATTAGGAAGAAAAATTAAGACAGAACCGCCCTTCTTTACATCCATATCTACTAAGGCAGCAGCAAACTTATCGGACAGCACATCAAGCTTCCCATATGATATCTGACCTTTTTCATGATCGACTGCCAGCTTGTCCGGATGTTTTTCAGCTGACCTTTTAAGAAGTTCATAAAGAGGAACTTCAGGATAATTTATAGTTCTAGGCGTTCCTTCAGGCCAAACGTTAAACCAAGGCCTTTCTGGCGGCACCTTCATTCAAACTACATCCGAATTTTACTTATGGAAAGATTGGCGATAATATACCTTATGCATATGGTTCGTGTTTGTATATGGCGCATTATCGTTTTTTGACAATTCGGGTAGCGTTTAAATATGTGCGTTGAGTCTCTCAAGCATTATGTTGAGGTGCTGTTTTGAAAGATAGAAAAGGCGCTTTGTTCTTAACGATTTTAGCAGGCGTTTTATGGGGGACTTCATTCCCTGCAATAAAAATTGGTTTAGAATTTGTTGACCCTTACATGTTTGTTTTTTTGAGAATGCTTCTAGCTTCTGTTTTAACTTTATTGATTGTTTTCGCAACAAACAACTTTGATGTTTCGTTAGCAAAAGAGAGGTCAATTTGGTATTTAGGATTGGTGAATGGTTTTTCCTACCTAATTCAATATGTGGGCATGAATTATACAACGGCGTCTAAATCTTCTTTGCTTATCAATTTGAGCACTGTGTGGGTTGCAGTATTGAGCTGGTTAATCTTGAAGGAACGTTTTTCGAAGAGAAAAATGTTTGGAATAGTTTCAGGGATTCTCGGCGTCTTTTTTGTCACTACTAACTTGAATCCGTTCGAATTAACTCAAGGCATGATATTAGGAGACGGACTTGTTTTCTTAGCTGGAATCACATGGTCTTTTTTCATGGTATATAACAAGAGAATTGTTGATACTCATAACATCATTCAATTCATGCCATGGCTTTTCTTGGCGACAACTCTGCCTTTGGCTGTGTTTATTCCCTTTTCTAGCAATATTTCTTTGCTGAACCTTTCAATTGAAGCATGGCTGTTAATCGTGTATACCGCGGCATTTTGTTGGATAATTCCCTATTATTTATGGTCAAGAGGGCTGAAGCACATTTCTCCTGCCACTTCAACAGTAATTCTGCTGATAGAAGTAATCGTTGCAATTATTATTTCATTTTTCTTATTAGCCGAATCCTTCACATTGATATCTTGGATAGGAGCTTCTTTGATATTGTTAGCCATCATGCTGGTTTCGGCTGATTAATTCCATTTTTCGCCATGTTCATTAAATAACTTTTTCATGTTGGAACTAAAGGTAAGGCTGGCATCTTATGTTGTTTCAGATCGATTTTCTCACAATAGTTTTCAGAGCGAGTAATCTTCGACTTCTACTTTTCCTTATTAACCTCTTTAATCACGTCTTCAATGATTTCCATGCCCGCATCAACAATTTCTTTTGATATGATGAGGGGAGGCGTTATCCTAATTGTGGATGTCCCGCAGGTTATTATGGCAACTCCTCGCCTCCAACATCTTATCATGATTTCTTTTGCTTTTTCTCCCGCAGGTTTCTTGGTGTCTTTATCTTCCACGAT
>Ga0180300_10001672_pt1 | contig 10324 bp, 10 predicted proteins | sample GuaBasSediGuay15_FD_121798 | JGI IMG/M metagenome (GOLD analysis project Ga0180300, IMG submission 121798) | Subseafloor sediment microbial communities from Guaymas Basin, Gulf of California, Mexico - Guay15, Core 4569-2, 21-24 cm | ecosystem: Environmental > Aquatic > Marine > Hydrothermal... | reverse complement strand
CCGGTGGCCATCGCCGGGGCGCGGCCATGGGCCGCCTCGGCGAAGTCCATGTTGAAGTAATAATAAGCCAACACCGAGCACCCCACCGGGGCAATGCCGATGGTCTGCTCCCGCACCCCCAGTTCGTCAATCACCTCGGCGATGAGGCGGTGGATGATGCCGTGGGTGCAACCGGGGCAGTAGTGGGTGTGGGCCTCGGTCAGGCTCTCCGGGTACTTGTAGACCAGTTCCATATCCGCAGGAATTTCAAGGGTCGCCATTTCGCTCCTCCTATCGGTTTCGGGTTTCAAGGTTCCAGGTTACAGGTTGAACCTGGAACTTGAAACCCTCAATGGCATTCCTCGTCCAACTTCTCTAATTCAGGCAAAATCTCGTCGGGCAGGGGGATGACGCCGCCTAACCGGCCATAGAAGTGCACCGGGCATCTCCCCTCGACGGCCAGCCGCACGTCCTCAAGCATCTGCCCGGCGTTCATCTCTACGACCAGCATGCCGCGCACCTGCTCGGCTAGTTCCCCAAGGCGGGTGCTGGGGAAGGGCCAGAGAGTGATGGGGCGCAAGAGCCCGACCTTCAGCCCTTTCTCTCGTCCCTCCCGCACCACCGTCTGGCAGACCCGCCCCACGGTGCCGAAGGCGACCAGTAGCAGGTCGGCGTCCTCGGTGTCGTACTCCTTCCAGCGCACCTCGTTGGCGGCAATCTCCTTCAGTTTGGCCTGCAAACGCAGGTTGACCCGCTCCATGTTCTCCGCACCCAGGTAGAGGGAGGTGATGATGTTGTGCTCACGTCCCTTAGCGCCGGTCAGCGCCCAGGAGGGCCGTTCCTCAGGCGGACGGACGGGTCGCATTGGCGGCAGTTCTGCCGGTTCCATCATCTGGCCGATGGAGCCATCGGCGACGAACATAACGATGGTGCGGTACTTCTCCGCCAGGTCGAAGGCCAACACCATTAGGTCGATCGCCTCCTGAACGTTGGCCGGGGCCAGGACGATCATATGGAAGTCGCCGTGACCGGCGGACTTGACTGCCTGGAAGTAGTCGCTCTGCGCGGGCTGGACGTTGCCCAGGCCCGGCCCACCGCGCATGATGTTCGTCACCACCGCCGGTACCTCGGAGCAGGCGATGTAGGAGAACCCCTCCTGCATCAGGCTGACGCCGGGGCTGGATGAAGAAGTCATCACCCGCGCGCCGGCGCAGGCTGCGCCGTAGACCATATTGATAGAGGCCACCTCGCTTTCGGCCTGCAGGAAGACGCGCCCCAATTCCGGGAGGCGCTTGGAGAAATGCTCCAACACCTCCGTCTGAGGTGTGATGGGGTAGCCAAAGAAGGCTTCGACCCCGGCCCGTATGGCGGCCTCGGCGATGGCTGCGTTCCCTTCGAGAAGTTCTTTTGCCATTTTTTACCTCCTACGCGACGGCGGCCGCCCGTCTGGGCTGCCGCTTGCGCCGATATACGGTGAAAACCACATCGGGGCAGATGATAGCGCACACCGTGCATCCGGTACACGCTTCCGGGTCCGTCACTTCGACGGGCCGATACCCTTTGGCATTGAACCGGTCCTCTGCCAGTTGGAGGATGTGCACGGGGCAGACGGTCACGCATAGACCGCATCCCTTGCAGCGATCCTCGTCAATGATGACCATTCCTTTTGCCATATTGTCCTCCGTATTTCATGTTGCTGAAGTGGCTGAAAGTCAACCAGGATTATACAACCGCCAACGTTGCCCGTCAATCTCCATTGCCAAAGGGCTGTCTCAGCCGTGCCTCGATCTGTGCCAACGCCGCGTCCAGTTGCTCCAGATAGCCGACCAGCGGTGTCTCGGCGATGGCGATCTCTAGCGGCACATCTACATCCAGCGGCACTGTGGTGGCAATGCTCACCGTCTGGCTGACCGGCACGGTGAACTCCAGATCCACCGGAATGACGGTGCGGATGGGCACCTCTAGGTTGTAGGTAGTCACGCCCAGGTCAATGGGCACGATGACGGTGGTGTTGATTGGGATAGTTGTATTGATGGGTACGGTGACTTCTTCATTGAAGGGGATGCTGGTCGCGATGGGAATCTCCTGGTTCACTTCGAGGGTGTAGGAAAAGGTATCGTCGCCGATGTCGGTGACGAGAGCGCGGGCGTCGGCCACCGTATCCAGGGCAATCTGCCGCGCCCGCATCAGGCTGAGGATGATGGTGGCATTGAGCGTCAGCGAAAGTAGCGTCAATATAGCCAGCACAATCAGGATCACGAGGTAGGCTTTCCTCATCGGTGAACTCCTTGCTCAGAACAGTGGGATCTGGGCCACTTCTTGCTCGACGATGGGGTCGAGGCCCAGCACGGTCTTGAGAGCGTAGCAGTCCAGTTCCTCCTTGGCGACCAGACGGCGCAGATGACGAAACTTGATGAACTGCCATCCGCCCGCTTCGACGGCACTGGTCAGGCGCGGGTCGCGCTGCAATTTGAGGCCGACCAACTGTGCCCGCCCGCCGGGCAGGACAAGGCAACGCTGCGCCCCCTCATCAGCGGTGCGTTCGACGAGCAGGTGAGGCCCCAGGAGCGCCGTGGCCGAGACGGCGAAGACGTAAGCCTCCCGTCCTTCCTCCAGCCAGCGCACGTCCCAGCCATTGCCGCGCCGTCTCACCCTGAACCCCAGCCGTTTCCCTAACTTCACCAGATCACCACGCAGCGCCTTGAGTTCGGCGGCGCGCCGCTGAGGGTCGTCTTCGGGACGCAGTCGCCGTATCCTGTCTTCCTGCACACTGTACGAGTCTATGCAGACTTGAACCAGCGCCAGGTCGGGTGTGAGTGAGCCGGGGAAGCAGGCGTAGATAGCGTTGACCAATTCCTCCTCGTCCCACGTTGTACGCCGCCTCAGTAGTTCAAGCACCGTTGTTTCGACCCGGTCGGCCAGAGGTTCTTGCGCACCACAGGGGTCGGCCAGCCACCACAGCGGCTCATCGCCTGGCGCGGCCGTTTCCACTTGCACCAGCGGTGCCTTCTCGATGGCCTGCCGCGTGGTGTGAGCAGTGAAGCCAAGCGGGGGTGGGCCGTCATCGGGAAGGGCTGCGACGACGGTCAGCGCTCCCTCCCTGGTCAGCCCCGCATACACGCCGGCGTGCAGCATAGCCCAACCTGTCGGCTCCCCACGCTCCCGGAGGGTACTTACTGCTGCCTCCCCTGTCACGGTCGCTAGTTTGTGCTCCAGTACCTTCATATCGGTCGTCGCATCTTGCCTCTTGCGTCTTGCCTCTTGCGGCTCCCAGCGCCAGACCAGCCGGTAGCCAACCTCGGGGCTGTAGCCCCAGCCCTCCAGGGTGTAGCCCGCGCCGCCGGCTGCCAGGCAGACCGATTCCAGCAGCGCGTCGTCGGGGTCGGAGAAGAGCGTGACCAGGTAGCCGTCGGAGGCGAGCAGCGGGCCGGCGGCCTCCAGCGCTCTCCGCAGCACGCGCCAATGCCACTCCCAATCGAACCTGCGGCGGCGCAGGAAGGGACGCATGGCTCGGGCGGCCGGCAACTCCCATAGCCATCCCGCCCACAGCGCCGAGAGCGCCCAGAAGACCCCATCGGGCCGGGGCGGATCGGCGAAGATGAGAGAGACGCTGCCGGGCGGGACGATCTCTCCTGCGTCGCGGGTCGCACGGCTGACCAGCGCGTACCCCTGGGCCTCGCCTCTCACCAGCGCCGTGACATCTGAAGCCTGCGGTATAGGAGACGGCGCCTCTTCGGTCAGCAAGCGCGAGAACCCCTCTTCAAAGCACAGCCAGATGTTGCGCTCGACATAGCGGGAGGGGACGCGCAGTGTGCGGGGGCGCGGTCGCTCCTCTCCGTAGGGGTCGAGGCTGGAGCCGGCATCGAAGCAATCGAGCAGTGTGCCGGTTAGTGCGACCTTGGCCTCCTCGTCGGCCTCCAGCCCTTCCAGCCGCAGCGCCAGATCCATCAATGCGGAGAGGTTGCGCGGCGTGTAGAGCGCGACCAGTTCGGCGGCCCGCTCCCGCGCCGGGTGGCCCGGGGGAGCCACGCGGTCGAGCGCGTAGTAGTAGGCCAGACCTCGCGGCAGGATGCGGCGGGCGGATGCGACATCCTCGTCGTCCGGCACCCCCTCCCGTACCTCCTCGCACCTGGGGCAGTGCACTGCTTTCCTGAACGGACGGCCCTCGTCGCGCTCCCAGGCGAACCACACAGCGGTGCCCGCCGCGCCGCAGGCCGGGCAGGTCGAGCGGTAGAGGGAGGTCAGGTAGCGGTGCAGAGGCACGTCCCCCTTGGGGCTATCGGCCAGGCGGGTGAAGGCGGCGTTGAGCGCGTCGGGTTCGCAGCGGCTCAGGCCCAGGCGAGCGATGACGAGGAGCAGGGGGTTGACGCTCAGGCCCAGTGCGCGGCGGTCAGCGGCGACCGTCTCCCGCACGAGCGTCGGCCCCTGGCAGAACAGGTCTACCACCAAGTCGCCGGGCCGAGTGAGGCTCTGCACGTATGCCCCCACCGCCCCGACCGGCTGAGTGGGGCGGTAGCGGGCCAACGGTCCGCCAGGTGCGCCTGGCCTTCCGGGGATGAACCAGGCTCGCTCGGTCGGGTGTGACTCGCGCAGGTCGTTCACGGTGTTCGTAGTATACCACCACAAGGGGGAGACGAAAAGTTATGAGTTGCTGGAGATTCCGCTTATGCTATAATGCACCACGTCTTGGCAAACCCACGCGGAGGTGAGGCAATATGCGTCACAGAGAGCACAGAAGGCGGCTACGCACATTGACGTGGATCACGGCCGGGTTAGCAGCGGTGGCACTCATCTCGGGCGCGCTGGGCGGCTGTGGCGGCGGGATGGCGGCTGTGACCCCCACACCGACCCGCACCCCTGCGCCCCCTGCGCCAACGGTCACTCCGCTCCCAACCTCCACGCCCACACCTGCCTCCACCCCTACTCCCACCCTTACTCCCACCCCCACGCCGTGGCCCGAAAACGTCAACCCGCTCACCGGCGAGGTGGTGGATGACCCTAGCCTGCTGGATCGGGTGCCGGTGGCGATCAAGATCTCTAATTACCCACCCCAGTACGTGTGGCCCCAGGCCGGCATCAACAGCGCCGACCTGATCTTCGAGCACTACAACGAAGGCTGGTTCGCCACCCGCTGGACGGCGGTCTACCTGGGGAAGGACCCGGAGCGTGTGGGGCCGGTGCGCAGTGGTCGCCTGATTGACCTGGAGATTCCGGCGATCTACAAGGCGGTCCTGGCCTGCTCCGGCTTCAGCAATGGCGTGCTGGAGTTGGTCAGGAACTCGGACCTTTACCCCGACCGGGTCGCCTCGCCCAGCGTAGGCGTCGGTGAGCCGGTTTTCTACCGCGACTTCAGCCGTGACGTGCCTCTGGAACACACGATGTATACCAGCCCGGCGCTGGTGCGCACCTGGGCGGCTGAGCACGGCGTCGGCGGACGGCAGCATCTGGAGGGAATGGTCTTCTCCGAGGAAGCGACGGTCGAAGGGGAGCCCGCCACCTACGTCTATATCCCCTGGCATCTGCTTGACGCCGAGTGGCGCTACGACGAGGCCGGCGGGCGCTACCTGCGCTGGTCCGATGGAGTCCCGCACACCGATGCGCTCGACGGGCGGCAACTCAGCGCGGCCAACGTGGTGGTGCTCTACGTGCCGCAGTGGGACACGGACATCATCGAAGAGCCGCACAGTGGCGCACTCTCCATCCAGTTTGCGCTCTGGTACTCCAACCGCGCCATCATCTTTCGCGATGGAGTGCGCATTGATGCTTTCTGGCAGCGCTGGGAACGGGAGGACATGCTGACACTGACGGACGAGAAGGGCAACCCGATCCCGCTGAAGGTCGGCAACACCTTCTTCGAAGTCGTTCCGGCCGGGGAACGGGAAATCGAGATTGTCGTTAAACCGTAGAACAAATTGCCGATTTGTTCCATCTATTACTCCTCAAACTTCTCCACCTGGTAGGTGTACACTTTGAGGTCGGAATGGCGGTAGGCATCGGCGGGCAGGAGGGCTTTGAGACACAGGTGTTGCAGGAACTGGTGTGGGTCCGGTAGTTTCTCCCACACCTGGGGGAGGAAGGTGGCCCGGTTCCATCCACGCTCGATGACCACGCCGTCCACGCCTGGGCGCAACTTGGCGATGAGGTCGTCAGGGCCATCGTAAGATAGCGGCTGAGGGAGGCTCAAGACGGAAATCTCAATGTGCAGGTCATCTAGCTCCTCTGGACGCAGGGGGGGGAAGCGGGGGTCGCGGAAGGCCGCGCCCACAGCGTTTTCGCGCACGTCCAGTACCAACGGGCGGCGCGGCTCCAAAGAGCCGATGCAGCCCCGCAACGCGCCGTGCTTGGTCAGCGTGACGAAACTGGCTCCGTCACGCCGCAGGTCCTCCGAGACTGCCTCCAGGTCCACCGGCGGCAGTTCCCGGTGATAAGCCGTGCGTGTGATCGTCTCCCGCGCCAGTTGGAGCAGATAGCGACGATCCTCTGGTGAAAGGGGCATCGTAGTTCCCTCCTTATGTCGTTGGCGTTCTTAATCCGTGTACGCGACCGAGGCGTAGCCTACGACCTGCCATTTGTCGCCCGCCGTGTCGCCAGAATTGCGGTAGTCCAGTAAGTGGGGGCTCCAGCCCTTGCGGCGGGCAATCCCCATCAGCGTCACTATAGGGGCACGGCCACAGGCTTCGCCTCTCAACACCCCCATCTCGTCGCCGGCCAGCAACGCCTCCAGCAGGGCGTGATCCAATTGTCGGGCCTTAGCATAAGGGTAGAAGTGGCTCAGATCGCTGGAGACGACGATCAGATCGTCCTCACCGATATGATCGGCCAGTTCCCCGGCCACCTCCCGTGGGTCCACGTCGCCGAACAGCATAGGCACCAGCCGGAAATCCGGCAGCGTCATCTGGAGGAATGGCACCTCGACCTCAAGGCAGTGCTCAGGCGCGTGGGCCTCCGGGGCGTGGGTGTAGAACGGCGAACGTGCCACCATCTCCGCGACCCGGTCAACGGCAATGGGAGCGTCGCCTAGCGGGGTGCGAAAAGCGGAGTAGTCCCCCAGTGCCACGCCGCGGAAGTAGGCACGGTGGGCCGGCCCCAGTAGAAACACAGTCCACTTCTTCTGGGGCAGCGCGGCCAGCGCTTTGAAGGCATATCCGGCAGTAGGGCCGGAGTAAATGTAGCCGGCATGGGGTGCGATGATGGCGCGGACGGGTTCCAGGTCCTCAGGCACAGTGGCCATGTCGAGGTACTCCTGGATCATCTTGCGCAGCGTATCGGCGTCGCCAGGGTAAAACTGGCCGGCAACAGCCGGCCGACGGATGGGTAATTCACCTCTCATAACCCACCTCCTCAATCTTGACGTCCCCTTCCGGAGGCCCCGCTTCAGCGGGGATTTTCCGGCTGAAGCCGGACGTTCCACTCCGGCGGGCTCGCTTCAGCGGTGATTTTCCGGCTGAAGCCGGACGTCCCACTGATTTTAGCATAAATATCGTGACTACTCAGCCACCCCGCCGAACTCAGAATCGGACGCAGATTCGCGCAGATTTTCGCAGATAAGATCAAAAAATCAGCGTTTATCAGCGTTCATCTGCGTCCTAAAGAATACGTTTCAACGCTCTGCCTGGGGATGGCTGGGCAGTTACTAAATATCTTTAAATCGCAGTTCGATTTTCAGTAGTGCCGGTCCAGGGTGGTATCGCTGCAATGCAGGCATACCTCTGATTTTCTACGCCCATACTCCCGCGATCGAATATCCGCATTTAGGGCACATCCCGCGTTCGGTCCATAACTCCCTCACACTGTACCAGCGGCGCTGGATCAGTTTTTGCCCGCACTGGGGACAATACGTGCTCTCCCGATCCGCATCCATCACGTTGCCCACGTAGACGTAGTGCAATCCGGCCTGTTTGCCGATCTCGTAGGCGCGGGCCAGCGTGCGCTGAGAAGTCGGCGGTCGGTCGAGCATCTGATAAGCGGGGCGAAAGGCAGTGATGTGCCAGGGCATCTCCGGGTCCACCTCTGCCAGCCACTCCGCCGTCGCTCGCAGTTCCTCTTCGGAGTCATTGAGCCCGGGGATCAGCAGCGTGGTGACCTCGATCCAAATATTGGTCTCGCGGGCGATATGGGCGATGTTGCGCTTGACCGGTTCCAACCGCGCCTGGCACTGCTCGCGGTAGAACCCCTCGGTGAACGCTTTCAGGTCCACGTTGATGCCGTCCAAATAAGGCTCAATCATATCGAGCGCCGCCTGTGACATATAGCCGTTGGAGACGTAGACGTTTTTGATCCCGTGCTCGTGGGCCAGTTTTGCGGTGTCGTAGGTGTATTCAAAGAAGACAGTGGGCTCGTTATAAGTGTAGGCGATCATCGGGATATGGTCTCTGAGACAGGTATTGACAAGCGCCTCAGGCGGTGCATGTTGTCCCAGATAGTCGCGCTGATCGTCAAAGTCGCGTATCTGTGACATCTGCCAGTTCTGACAGAAGGGACAGCGAAAGTTACAGCCATAGGTACCGATGGAAAGGATATCGCCACGGGGCATGAAGTGGAAAAGAGGCTTCTTTTCAATGGGGTCTACGTGGACCGCGATAGCCTCTCCGTAGACAACCAGGTAGAGCGTGCCATCAATGTTCCGGCGCACACCGCACTTGCCTGCCTCGCCTGGCTTGACAGCGCAGAAGTGCTCGCAGACCTGGCACTGCACAACGTCGCCCGAAAGCGGTTTGAGGAGATAGGCTTCCTTACGCATTAGATACCCCTGTAATGTTATGGTTTATGTGCCAGCGCCACCGCCGCTGCCCCTAACACCCCCACGTCTTTACCCAATTTGGCCTGCACGACCTGCACCGTTTGCGCCTGTGCACGAAAGGCACGTCGGTCAATGGCGCGTCGCACCGGCCCGAAGAGCAGTTCCCCGATGTTCGTCAACCCGCCACCGATGACGATGAGTTCCGGGTTGAACAGGTTGACCAGGTTGGCCATCCCTATCCCCAGATAGTTCATCGCCTCGGCCAGGATTTCCCGTGCTTCCGCGTCTCCCTGGTGGGCAGCCTCGGCCACCAGTTTGGCCGTGATGCGTTCCGGGTCACCTGCTGCCAGATCGGCCATCAGCGTCGGTACGCCGCGAGCCACGCGCTCGCGTGCCTGGCGTGCGATGGCTGTGCCAGAGGCCAGCGCCTCCAGGCAGCCTCGATTCCCGCAGCCGCAAAGCGGGCCGTAGGGCACGATAGTCATATGACCAATCTCGCCCGCCATTCCGCTGGCCCCGTGGTACAGTTTCCCATCGAGAATCAATCCGCCGCCGATGCCGGTGCTAACTGTGACGTAGATCATATGTTGTCTCCCCCGCCCAGCACCGAAGCGATGCTCGCCCAACGCCGCTGCGTTGGCGTCGTTCTCTAGAAATGTCGTGATCCCTAGGGCATCCTCAATTATTCGCTTAAGGGGCACGCGATCCCAGCCGGGCAGGTTAGGTGGGGCCACCAGTACACCTGCTTCGATGTCCAGGGGGCCTGGCGCACCGATGCCCACCGCTGCCACCTGTGCTTGAGTCACTTCTGCCTGTGCTATCACCCGGCGAGCACTGTCCAGCATACGTTCGATGACTGCCTCCTGACCCTCCGCCGCCTGGGTCTCCCGGTAGTCACGGGCCATGATCCTTCCGACACTGTCTATCAGGGCAGTGCTGATTTTAGTGCCGCCCAGGTCAATGCCGATGACCGGTTGTTTGGAAAGCATAACATTCTCCAATCTTATCTTCGGCCCGGCGTAGATTGATGCATTTTAAAAGCCCAGCCAGCGCAGCGGAGCGTAGAGAATGTCCGGATAGTTCGCATCCATATACCAGACGAGTGCGAGCAGCGCCCCGCATAATATCAACGCTGCCAGACACCCGCACCCAACCCACAGCCATGTTTTACTTTTCTCCTCCTCCTCGGCTGGCGGTGCAGGCTCGAAGGTTGGAGGGGGCGGGGTGTAACTCGGTGGCGGCGGCACAGCAGTAGGTTGCCCGACGATGGTCTCGGTCGCATCTATATCTGCTCCATAATAGGTCAACGTCACGGCGTCACCCAGGCCGATCACGTCACCGTTGGCCAGCGTGTGTGGGCCGGTCAAGCGCATCCCGTTGACAAAGGTACCGTTTGTGCTCCCCAGGTCCTCAATCACCATCAGCCCCCCCTGGCGGGTGATACGTGCATGCTGTCGCGAAACCTGCGGATTGCCGATCACAATATCGTTGCCCGGGTCCCGCCCCAGACTGATGGAGTCTTTGTTCAGAGGAAACGTTCGCCCTGGTTCAGGGCCTTGACTCATCACCAGCCGAAAACTATCCGTCATCGCCTTCCTCCTCATT
>Ga0180300_10001671_pt1 | contig 10335 bp, 7 predicted proteins | sample GuaBasSediGuay15_FD_121798 | JGI IMG/M metagenome (GOLD analysis project Ga0180300, IMG submission 121798) | Subseafloor sediment microbial communities from Guaymas Basin, Gulf of California, Mexico - Guay15, Core 4569-2, 21-24 cm | ecosystem: Environmental > Aquatic > Marine > Hydrothermal... | reverse complement strand
TGAAATACTGTATTTCACCATAATATCTTTACCAGCTGTATCCGAAGCCGTAGTGACGGTGAAAATCCAAGGTATGGAAGTTGGGAAAACAAATTCGAGAGAAGTGTTTTGAGTCAAAACCTTACGAACAAACTTCTCTGGCTGGAAAAATAAGGGAGTATCTCTATCTTCAGGAGGTAGCAACTTAACTTTCGAAATTTGAGAAAAATTGAATAAAACTGTAAAAAACATAATGAGACTGGTTTTTTCCAGTTCTTTAAACGGTTCTATAAACATATAAACCTTAATTGTAACATTATGGACTTCATATTCCTCCTCTAACACAACAGGTTTAAGTTGTGGATTATCGTTGTTTGTGATTGAGCAAAACCCATTAAAGTTAAGGGTAATTGATGTTACAACTATGAAAACAAACATAATGCAGCACATTTTATGTGGAAGATGATGGATGTATTTCGTCACTTTATTCACCGCGTTTCTTTACAGTCATTCTGAATACTAAGAGACTATAAAACTTTAATTATCGCTTAGCGACATATTTTGAATTTGTTGACTAAAATCGTACTTTTAATATAAGATCTACTTAACGGTTCCGTTTTCAAATAAATGTTTGCTATTAATTAAAATATAGAAATTACTAGTTAATTTGCCTTTTATGGAAGTTTATTATTCTAATTTTCTCGATGAACTCTAGGAGATATTGGTCAACTTTTTTTACCGTTTATTTAATATTTAACAGTTTTTCCCAAGAAAGGCTTAAAAGGGTGAAATGTACATGTTTGAACTAACCGTTTACAAATTCCCTTATGTAAACGGTTTCAAGAGACAACATTCTTCTTTCGTGAAAGGTGATTACTCTTGAAGATGGTGTTACTTCATAGTGATTGGATAGAGTTTAGGCCTCGAGAAAAGGCTGTTAAAACTGCGGAGGAAACATTGAAGAAAGAAGTGAGGGTGGAAGAAGCCCTTGTTACAATGGTTACCGTCGAAAAAGAGGATAATGCTGAGGTTGTGGAGAAAGCAGTAAGAGACATATTGGATGTTTTTAGACGTGTTAAAGCGGAGAGAGTCGTTTTATATCCTTGGGCGCATTTAAGTAGTAACTTAGCTTCGCCGATTGATGCTCTTGAAATTTTGAAAAAATTAGAGGCGAAACTTACAGAGGAAGGTATAGAGGTAGTAAGAGCTCCCTTTGGATGGTATAAGGCATTCAAAATTTCTGTGAAAGGTCATCCATTGTCAGAGCTTTCTAGGGAAATTAAACCAGGAGAGGAAAAGAAGAAAGAAGAAAGAAAAGGTGTAGAGAAGAAGTATGTTATTTTAACTCCTGACGGTGTGGAAATTAATGTAGAATCTGCTGATCTTAACGAATTTAATAAAGATTTCCAAATTATGGTGAGAAAAGAAGCATTAGGAGAAGCACTTCCAGGCGGGGAATCTAAAGTTATAAGGTATTTGAGGAGATTTGGCTTTGAGTGGGAACCATATTCTGACTATGGCCATATGAGGATGGAGCCTTACGGGGCTCTAATTTTTGATCTTGTAGCTGAATATTCTAGAATTGTTACTCGGAAGCTGGGCATACCTATTTTTGAAGTTAAAGGCACTGCGTTTTTCAATCTTCACGAAAAACCGGTTAAAGAGCATGCTGAACTTTATGGTGATAGACTTTACATGATGGAAACCGATAGAGGAGAATTTGTACTACGTTACGCCGCGTGTCACCAACAATTTTCAATGTTAAAAGATTGGACAATTTCATATAAGGATTTGCCTTTTGGAGCATTTGAAATTGCAGATTCCTATAGATATGAGCAAAGCGGAGAAGTAGAGCTAAGTTTCAGACTTAGAAGATTTTACATGCCCGACCTCCACGTATTTACCAAAAATGAAGAAGAAGCAAAAGAATGGCTTCTTAAAGTTCACAGACTAATAATGGACGAAATAAAACTGTTAGGAAGAAACTACGAGCTTCTCGTAAATATTGTAAATCCCGAGCAGTACGAAAGATATAAGGACTTCATTGTTAAAATCGCTCAAGAAGTGGGGAAGCCTGTTCTTGTAGCGATATATCCGGCCACTGGTGCAAACTATTATTGGACCATAAATATCGAATACCACATTGTAGATGTGTTAAATAGGCCTAGAGAAATAGGTACTGTTCAAATAGACATTGGAAACGCTAAGAGATTCAACATACGATACATAGATGCTGATCAAACTGAAAAATACCCTGTGATTTTACATACAGCGATTATAGGTACTATAGAAAGATATATTTTTACCATTTTCGACACTGCGTTGCAAAAGGAACATCCCATGCTTCCGGTTTGGATTTCCCCAGTGCAGGTTAGGATAATGCCTATTACCAATGAGCTTTTGGATTATGCGGAAGAAGTTGCTCAAAAAATTGAAAGTGAAGGTTTCCGTGTAGATATTGATGATACAAGTCGTCCCTTGGGACGGAAAATCGTTGACGCAGAACGTGAATGGATACCGTACATCGTCGTAGTTGGACAAAAGGAAAAAGAAACAAAGAAGATATCCGTAAGAGTAAGAAAAAGCGGGGAAACCATGCAAATGAACGTCAATGAACTCATAAATCGCCTTCGCGAAGAAACAAAAGGATATCCAAAGAAACCGTTATATTTCTCAAAATATCTTTCAAAGCGTCCAAGATTTATGCATCTAGATTAACTTCACTATCTATAATTCAACATCAACTTTAACTATTTATTTATTCATTCATCAATATCTCAGCTTACCAGTAAAACTAGTTACTTTAGTACACTTTATTTGCAAGTTTCAAGTAATTTCATTGTTTTAAAGGTATGCCAAAAGTTTTTTATATTTATATTAATTATTTTGTTGGTATAAAGATTTAGGGAGGGTGATAAATGAGAGGAAATCAGAGAGTTAAAGTAGCAGCAATCACAGTAGCAATAATCATAGTTATTGGTATCGCTGCTGGTATATACTATTATTATGCAACAAGACCAAAGCCGCTACATCTACTCCTAACGTATGGGGCTGGCGACCCTATCGAAATGAAAACGGCAGAAATACTTAAAACAACATGGGCAGAGTTAGGCATAGATTTAGAAGTTAGAGGCATGGAATGGGAAGCTCAGTGGGAATTAGCTAGAGGAGATCCTCTAAAAGCTCAAGATATTTTCGTAATGTACTATTGGCCAGGTATTATTACAGCGTATAGTTATTTATACGACCTCTTCCATACGCAGGAAGAAGTGTTATTCAACTTGGCTTATTGGAGCGATCCAGAGGTCGATGAGTTAATGGATGAAGCATTCAGAACAGAAGCTGTAAACATGACGAAAGCTGTAGAACTTTACGAAGAAGTTCAAAACAGAATAATGGAAGAATGTCCAGTGATATGCTTCTTTGATCTTATGAGTATTCATATAATAAAGAAAGGAATTAAAGGCTACGTCGATAATCCAATCTATACGCACGTTGTACGTTGGTACGAACTACAACCACCAACTGATACCGAAAATGATACATTCACTTACGCATGGGATTCTGTTATCTTTACTACGTGTGATCCAAGTGAATCCTTCTCCAACGAAATAATAGCTTTACAAAATATGTATGAAACATTAGTGAGAATTTATCCCAATGGAACAGTTGTTGGTGTACTAGCTACAAACTGGACGGTATCTGATGATGGATTGACTTGGACTTTTTGGCTCAGAGAAGGTGTTAAATTCCACGATGGAACACCATTTAATGCAACAGCAGTTAAATACTCGATTGAAAGAACAAAAGAACTAGGTATGGGACCATCATACTATTGGGATTGCGTAGATAATATCACAACATTCCCTGATAACCCATATAAAGTTCAATTTAACCTAAAATACCCAGCTCCATTGTTAACTGCTATTGCAAGTGCACCTTATGGCGCATACATATTCAGTCCTTCGCTGAAGAAAATAGGTAACCATACAGAAGTATGGCAATGGCTTAATGAAGGAGTATTTAAGGGAAACCCACCATATAGTTACGGTACTGGACCTTACTACCTTGCAAAATGGGTAGAGGGACAATATGCAATATTTAAGAAATTTGATGAGTACTGGGGTGGATGGGACGGCCCGCACTACGAAATGGTAATAGTAAAGGTAATGCCGGAACCAACTACAAGAGAAGCAGCATTATTGGCTGGGGAAATCGATTTCACATATAATTTACCGTTAGAACACTTAGAAAATATTAACGCGAGTGGCAAGGCTGTTGTTGTAGCCGAGCCGGCACCTATGAACCTGATTGGGCTAATAAATACTAAAAAGCCACCATTAGATAATAAATTAGTACGTCAAGCTTTAGCATACGCGGTACCATATGAAAAAATTATAGATGAAGTCATGTTAGGCTACGCTACCAGATCTTACGGTCCAGTTCCTCCAGGTATACCCGGTCACTCCAAGAATGTATTTCAATACCCCTATAATATAACTAAAGCTAAAGAACTTCTTGAACAAGCAGGGATAAAAACACCGAAAAAAGCAGCATTGACCATCGCATATTCAAGTGATATGTTGTCATGTTTTCTCGCACTTACTTATCCACCACTCGCCTTGGAGAATACCAGAGAAGCTATTAGAAAGCAGAATAGGAAGGGAAATGCAACGATTAAAGGGTGAACGTGGATGGGTTTCAAAAGTTACTTGGTAAAACGGCTTATACTGTCGGTCTTGGTAATATTTGGCGCTATTACCCTTACTTTTTTTGTTTCACGAATTATACCTTCAGATCCCGCTGCTTTATGGGCAGGTTCTCGTCCAAGGCCTGAGCAAATAGAAAGAGCTCGGAAATTTCTAGGTCTAGATAAACCCCTACATATTCAATATATAATATACATTAAAAAGCTATTTTCTGGAGATTGGGGTTACTCGATAAAGTTTAAGAGGCCTGTACTATCGGTAATTTTTGACCATCTACCTGCAACCCTTGAACTTGTTATTATCAGCTACATAGTTGCAATACTTATAGGTATACCCTTGGGTGTTATTTCTGCAGTTAAGGAGAATAAATTGACCGACCATGTTACTCGAGTTATCTCAGTCATTGGCGCGTCTATGCCTACTTTCTGGCTTGGAATAGCTTTACAACTTATTTTTTATGGTAAACTTGGTATTCTTCCTCTGTCAGGTAGAATAGATCCCATGATAATGCTTGAAAATCCGTTAGAAGAAATAACTGGTTTTTACCTCATTGATAGCATACTAACTGGGAACTGGGTCGCATTTAGAAGTTCACTTACACATATAATATTACCAGCTCTTTGCATTGCTACGTACCCCATGGGGCTTTGTACAAGAATGGTTAGAGCTTCTATGATAGAAATTTTAAGAGAGAACTATATTAGGGCTGCCAAGGCAAGCGGTCTTCCAGAAAGATTTATAACGTTTAGATACGCTTTGAAAAACGCAATAATACCCGCAATGACTACTTTAGGTTTATCCTTCGCATACTCCATCACGGGTGCATTTCTTGTCGAAATAATATTTGACTGGGGTGGAATTGGAACCTATACAGTTTATGCGATTCAGACCATGGATTATCCTCTTATTATTGGTATAACTGTTTTTATGAGTATATTTTACGTTTCTATCAATCTCCTTTTAGACATATTACAAGCCATAATTGATCCGCGTGTAAAATACTAATCAAAGGTGGAAAATCATGAAGAATGATGATGGTTCCGAGACTATTTCAATACCAGTAACGAGAAGATATGAACACAGATTTAGAGAGCTTAAAATAATTATCCAAGTAATTAGAAATGATCCCCTTTCACTAGGTTCATTAATTATTATAATGTCGCTTATATTTATAGCAATATTTGCCCCTATAATTGTTCCCTACCCAGAAGATGTGAAGGGTATTCCACGCTTTGGGGAGAAGTTTCTTCCACCCTCGTGGAAACACCCTTTTGGTACAGATTATTTTGGCAGAGATGTTTTTAGCTTGGTAATTGCAGGCGCCAGAATTTCCCTGTCAGCAGGAGTAGTTGTAGTAGGTTTATCGTTGGCCATTGGAGTTCCGTTAGGCATAATAGCGGGCTACTTTGGAGGAACTATGATAGATGAGACTATAATGAGGATAACAGATATGTTTCTTGCTTTCCCACCTCTTCTACTTGCTATACTTATTGCAGCAACACTTGGACCAAGTTTAATAAACGCTATGATAGCTACAGCTTTAACTTGGTGGCCATGGTACACAAGGTTAGCGCGTGCACAAGCGATTTCTATAAAGGAGCAATCTTTTGTCGAAGCTGCAAGAGCATTAGGATTGAGCAACTTAACGATTGTTTTTCGACATATTCTTCCTAACACTCTTGCTCCAATCATTGTTCAAGCTACCATGGATCTTGGTTCAGCTATATTAATGACCTCCTCTCTAAGCTTTCTAGGTTTAGGTGCGCAACCACCCACTCCGGAATGGGGATTAATGGTTTATCTTGGTAGAGTTTATCTCTTAACTTACTGGTGGTATGCGACATTTCCGGGTTTAGCCATCTTTATTACAGTTTTAGCGTTTAACACATTTGGAGATGGTTTGAGAAAGGCATTGGATCCGAGGCTTAGAAGGATAAGACAGGCTTAAGGTGTAAATTATGAGTCAGAATGATGTTCTTTTGTCAGTTAGGGATCTTGTGATACATTTTGTTACGTATGATGGCATTGTTAAAGCTCTTGATGGAGTTAGTTTTGATATTTATAGAGGTGAGGTTTTTGGGCTTATTGGAGAAACTGGCTGCGGGAAAACTGTTACTTCTCTTTCAATCTTAGGGCTTCTTCCAGAAAATGCTAGAATTATAAGTGGGAAAATATTTTTTAAAGGAGAAAACTTACTCGAAAATCCTGAGAAATTAAGAGGTATAAGAGGTAAGGGTATTTCTATGATTTTTCAAGATCCAGCCACATCTTTAAATCCCCTCTATAAGGTTGGAGATCAAATAACGAAAGTTATACTTACGCATCAAAATGTTAGCAAAGAAAAAGCTAGAAAGAAAGCTATTAATCTTTTAAAGTCTGTTGGTTTGCCCGATCCTGAAAGAATTATGAATTTTTATCCTTTTGAGCTAAGTGGAGGTATGCAGCAAAGAGTTATGATCGCTATTGCTTTATCTTCTAACCCGGATTTGCTTATTGCCGATGAACCCACAAGCGCTCTTGATGTTACTGTTCAAGCTCAGATTTTAGATCTTTTGAAGAAAATTAGAGATGAAAGAAACATTTCCATACTTTTTATTACGCATAATTTTGGTATTGTTGCCGAAATATGCGATAGAGTAGGTGTTATGTATGCTGGAACTGTTGTTGAAATAGGAAGTGTGGAAAATATTTTGAGCAATCCGATGCACCCGTATACGAAGGGTCTGTTGGCTTCTATACCTATGCCCGGTAGACGACAGAAACTTGCTATAATTAGGGGCACTATCCCGAGTCTTCTTGATCCTCCTCCAGGGTGTAGATTTCACCCTAGATGTCCGAATGCTATGGATATTTGTCGAAAAGAGAAGCCTGAGAGCGTTGAGGTGGAGGATGGACATTTTGTGGCTTGTCATTTATTTAGACGGGGGATGTAACAAGTGAACAAAGTTTTAGTTGAAGTCCATAATTTGAAGAAGTATTTTCCAATTAGAGGTTGGCTTTTCAAAACGGTTGGCTATGTTAAGGCTGTTGATGGTGTAAGTTTTTGCATCGGAGAAAAAGAGACTTATGGTCTTATTGGGGAATCTGGATGTGGCAAAACAACTTTAGGAAGAACTATATTACGTCTTATCGAACCAACTGCTGGTAAAGTTATTTTTGATGGAACAAATTTAATGGAATTGGATAGTAGAGAGTTAAAGAGGATGAGACGTTATATGCAAATTGTTTTTCAAAATCCGTTTTCATCTTTAGATCCAAGGATGTGTGTTAGAGATATTATTGCTATAGGTCTTAAAGCACATACAAATTTAACTGATCAAGAAATTGACCAAAAAGTTTTAAGATTGTTGAAACATGTGGGCTTAAAGGAAGAGCATATGTGGCGTTATCCGCATGAGTTAAGCGGTGGTCAGAATCAAAGAGTAGCAATAGCCAGGGCAATATCTTTGGACCCACGATTCATAGTTTTAGATGAACCTACTTCGGCTTTGGATGTTTCCGTTCAAGCCCAAATACTTAACCTACTTAAAGATTTGCAGGAAAAATTAAAGATTTCATATTTGTTTATTTCTCATGATATAAGTGTTGTAGGATATATTAGCGATAAAATTGGCGTTATGTATTTAGGTAAAATTGTCGAAGAAATGAATGCTGAGAAAATATGGACGGACTCCATGCATCCATATACTCAAAGTCTTATTTCTGCTATTCCGATTCCAAGTCTAGAAATGAGGAAGAAGAAAAGAATTTTTTTAAGAGGAGAAGTTCCCAGTCCTGTTAATCCTCCTTCTGGCTGCAGATTCCATCCTAGATGTCCCTACTCTATGGATGTTTGTAAATATGAAGAACCCAAGATGATTGAAATTGAAAGTGATCATTTTGTAGCTTGTCATTATGTAACTAAAAAATAGTTAAACGGAGGTGTTTTAATGGCTATTAAAAATTTAGGAAAAAAAGAACTAGAATATTTGATTATTGGAGCAACAATTTTTGGGACTGGTGGTGGAGGAGATCCAGAAGAAGGACTTAAAACTTTGTTAAAGGATCTCGAAGAGGGCAGAAAAATTTCAATAATTGATCCAAAGGATGTAAAAGATGACGCATTGACAGTCTGTGCTTACTTTGCTGGAACTATTGCTCCGCCATCTAAGGAAGTTTTAGAGAGAATATCTAAATTACCTAGAATACCTGAAAGCCCAGTCGTAGCTGCCGTTAGATTATTAGAGGAATATGTAGGTGAAAAATCGCAGGCAATCCTTCCAGCCGAAATTGGCGGTGGAAACACAGCTGAGGCTTTGCATGTAGCTGCTTTACTCGGCTTACCGGCGATAGATGGAGATTTATGCGGTAGATCCCTACCGGAAATAGTACAGTCAACGTATTATGTTTTTGGTATTCCTATTACGCCTTTGTCTGTTGTTGACCCCTTTGGAAACTCTTTAATAATAACTAAGATTATAGATGACACCTACGTCGACACAATTGTTCGCCCAATAACTGTAGCTGCAGGCGGACATGTAGGTGTTGCAGACCACCCTGTAAAAGGCGAGGTTATGAAGAAAACCATTGTTACAAATACTTTAACGAAATCTATTGAACTTGGAAAAGCTGTTACGGAAGCTGTGAAAAGAGGGGAAGATCCAATCGAGGCAATAATAAAGTTTACAGATGGATTCTTGCTTTTCAAAGGTATCGTTAAATCTAATGAGTGGGAAGACAAAGAAGGTTTCATGTACGGAACCTCGACGATCGAAGGAATCGATGAATACTCTGGAAGCACTATGAAAATATGGTATAAGAATGAGAATTTGATGGCTTGGAGAGACGGTAAAGTTGTTGCAACATGTCCAGATCTTATATGCGTAGTTGACTCTGAGACGGGTCATGGAATAACTAATGACAAGCTTAGCAAAGGTATGAAAGTGACTGTTATAGGGATAAAAGCTCCTGAGGTTTGGAGAACGGAAAAAGGACTTAAAGTTCTTTCACCAAAATACTTTGGATTCAAAGAAGAATATATCCCGATAGAAAAACTGCAAAAATAAATTTAATTTTTATACTATTATTTATTTTTATGTTAGGGGGAAGTCAAATGAAAAAAATACTTATAATAAATCCTACTGCTTCTGATTTAGGAATCGAATTCTATGAAGAATATTTAAATAAATTTTTGGGGAAAGGATTTGAAATATGTATTAAAAGTTTAAAGTATGGTCCCTACTCCTTGGAGAGCGATTTTGATGTTATTTTGGCTTCACCTTTCATTATTAATGAGATTAAAAAAGCGGAGACAGGGGATTACAACGCCATTATAATAGACTGTTTCTTGAACCCAGCTATTAAGGCAGCAAGGGAGATCACTAATATTCCTGTTGTTGGTCCTGGGGAGGCATCAATATACTTAGCATGTATGTTAGGAGAAAAATTCTCAATAATAGGTGTAGGTGGTCCAGGGGCTAAAAAAGAGTATATAAGGCTTGTTAGGTCGCTAGGACTACTGGATAGAATGGCTTCTGTAAGGACTATAGGGCTTTTAGTACTTGAACTAGACGAAGATAAGAAGAGAACTTTTAATTTGCTTGTTGAGGCTGGTAGGAGGGCTATCGAGGAAGATGGTGCAGATGTACTTATACTGGGATGCACAGGA
>Ga0180300_10001669_pt1 | contig 10338 bp, 17 predicted proteins | sample GuaBasSediGuay15_FD_121798 | JGI IMG/M metagenome (GOLD analysis project Ga0180300, IMG submission 121798) | Subseafloor sediment microbial communities from Guaymas Basin, Gulf of California, Mexico - Guay15, Core 4569-2, 21-24 cm | ecosystem: Environmental > Aquatic > Marine > Hydrothermal... | reverse complement strand
CCCTCACACAGCCCCGATTGGAATATCCCTTTTCCGGGCTCATTTTTCTCACCCCCTCCTCCTCGTCCGGTAAGGTGTGTAGTGTTACGTGGGGGCGGGAAAGTGTTAAGGTGGAGGTGGGTTATGAAGATGGGGGGTAATTTTTGGAGAGGTATATATTTCTATATAGATATACATATCTTCAGGATAGGGAAAGTATATATATAGATAATACATATGTATATATATGGGCAGGGTACTGGGGGGGTATTTTTTGCGAAATACTGGAGGTGATATAAAAAAATGGTAAAAAGTAAGGAAATTGCCGAAAGGCGAATGAGGGAAAGGATGCGTATAGCATCCGAAGCTTTAAAGGAGGGGATGGAAGCTGCACCTGACCCTCTGGAAGTGTTGCTAAAAGACCCCGAAAGTTTTGCGAAAAAGCTTGCAGATGGTATAGCGGAGGCAGTACGAAAAGGTAAGTGGCAGCTTGGTATAAAAGTAGCGAAAGGGAGGGATTCATGGAAGAAGGCGATAGATACAGCAGGTGCTCACTATGGCGATAAGGTGGATGTTGCTGTGGAGCACGCTATGGAAGACTATGATACACGTAAGAAGTGTATAGAGGAAGCGAAGAAGGCTATCGAGGGTATGCCATCCACCACAAGAGCGCAAAGGATAGCGAGGTCAGCAAAGTATCAGGAAGTGATGGGTGAGTGCATGGATAGAGCAAAAGGACTGAAAAAGTAAGGAGCGTGAGAGGATAATATGGCTATAAAAGCACGTGATCAGGTAAAGTGGACGTCCGGTGCAAAGACTCTGGAATTAGAGGCTGATACAGGTGAGGCATTCCTTATCAGAGATGTTTTTGCGCAGATGGCTACTGATGACTATGCAGAATTCTCGATAGATAAAACTACTGTTGGGTTTTTCAGAAATGCTAACAATAATCTGGGCAGTCATATACATTATGCCATAGCCGACAGTGAGAAGAAGACCCTGTTAGGGCTGCTCTGGGATAAAGGTATATTCAAAGGGTATCCAGTGGCAGAAGGACAAACTTTCACGGTAAAAGTAGGTACAAGTCAGCTAATAGGGATAGTATACGATATATATGAGCCTGAAGATATAACTCCGGAGACGGAGAACGGAAGCGAGGCGAAGGAGTATATGCTGATAAACTATGGAAGGAAGGCTGCCAGCGGTAATCTTTCGGATGGTGATAACGAATATACATACTCGAAACTCCCAAGCGAGTTTCCGGAGTTTCCCTTTGGAAAGGATGTACCTGCAAAAACTACAATTGACCTGTACGGGATACTTGCGAGTGATGTAGGCAAAACTTCGAGTAGCGGTTCAAATAAGCAGGTAACTTACTATCTGAAGCTTATAAAGGAGCGAGAAGTACTATTCAACGAGGATAAGTATGGGCTGCTCCTGTGTGGTGTGGCGCCCTCTTCCGATGCTACTGATATAGGTACAGGATACAGTCAGATAGGAAACTATTCTTATGTGGATAGAAGAATGCCGTTTTTCTTCAGTGAACCCCTGAGTTTTGGTGCAGGAGAGGAGCTTTCCGTGGTATTGAATACGTATGTATCTGCGGGAAGCGCAAATATAACAGTAGCGGAAGGCGAGATAGCTTTCATCGAAAAGGTACGGAGGACAGAGTGAGAGGTGAGGTAAGATGGTGAAATACATACAAGGATTTGAACATACAAATAGTGGTGATGATGAGGAAAGCGTGGTTACGCTAACAAGTACAGAGGAAGAGAGAAAGAAGATTAATGCAGTAGTGGTAACGCACAGGCTATCTAATGATACATTACTGGTGGCGTACTTAGAAAGAGAGAAGATAATAGACAATGCAAGGATAGAAGCTACACCTGTAGGTAATGATCCATACAGGTTCAATGTGGATATAGAAATACCACCGGGAGAAACCTTCACAGTGATGTTGAAAAATCAGAGCGCTGGCAGTAATGGAGGCATTGTAGGGTATCTGGAGTATGAGATAACAGGTTAAATCAGGAGTAGAGAGAGTGTAAAATGGTGAAAGATGCGCGTGTGGACATAGTAGTACAAAGAATAGAGGAGAAGGTGGGAGATGAGATAAATGTTATTCCCAAGCACGTGCGTAGATATGGTGTGAATAACATATTTCAACGAACCTTCTCCTATCTTCTCGGAAAGAAATCATCAGGTGAATATGTACAACTTCAGGCTACACAGGCAGGTGCTCTGAAAGTAGCAAGTGTAGGTGCAGGTCTTGAGAAGACTGAAACTAAAACAGGAGTAGCTACGGATACGTTAAGCAGTGCTGTATCCTTTAGCCAAACTGTATCAAGAGTGGAGGTAATACCAGTGGATTACGATATATACTTTTATCCTTCTCCGGATGGAGTGACATTCTATGATGCTGTGCGATGTATAGCTGGTGTTAGAAATGTTTTTGATTTAAGTGTTAAGGCTTATAAGGTAAAGCGGGCAGATATAAATGATAGTGATTATGAAGTAGTGGGGATGTGGTGATAAGATGGTAAAAGAGTTAATACGGAACGGAGGATTTGAACGTGGTAATTTAGATTTCTGGCGTTGTGTTCATGGTAATACTGAGATAGTAACTGATGTGAAGAAGCGAGGTACATATGCCGCTAAAATTACTGCGGGAAGCTTTAGTTTAGTAGAGTTGCAACATAGAGACCATGTAGAGATAGTACCTTATGCAATTTATAAACATACCGGATGGTACAGGAGTGTATCCTTTAATACTATGAAAGCGTTGGTGAGTTTTTATGACAGTTCGAAGGTACACATACAGGATGGTGACGTAGCAATATGGCAAAAAACCGGCAGTTTTGACTGGACTCTCGTTGAGGCGTGGTTTGTTGTACCGGAGGAAGCTTCATATCTGATATTTGACATTGCAGGGATAGGTTCAAATGGTACGTATGGATATGTAGATAGCTTATCCTTACAGGAGGTGGATTTAAATAGGCTGGCAGTATATACGAAAGAATTACTGAAGAAAACTAACTATACGAGTACAGGTACATTCTATTCAGATGAATATTTCACTGGTATATGGAAATATGGAGAGTTTTATCTGAATGTTACTTCTCTAACTGGTACGGACCCTACACTTGACATAACAATACAGGCTTATGATCCTTCCACATGTTTATGGAAAGATATAGTAGTATTTGACCAAGCTACTGGAGCAGGTTCACAATTGAAAGTAGCTACTGCGGGGTTGGGGTGGAATATACGAGTAAAGTATGTAACGGGAGGTACTATAACGGACTGTGACTTTGTAGTCGGTGTGGTGTTCAAAAGATGATAGACTGGGATAGCTGTGTGTTGTGGCTGGACCCGAAGTATTTGAGCGAGTCGTACTGGTGGGATAGAAGTCAGTATCGAAATGATGGAGTAGTATATGGTGCAACATGGAAGGAAAGTGCATTCTATTTCGATGGTGTAAGTGATTACATAAATTGTGGTAACGATGGGAGTCTTAGTGTTGGAACGCATGATTTTTCGATAGAAGCATGGGTTAGGGGAGGTGAACAGGATGGGTGTTTCGTGGGGAAATATACACCTTTTCAACTTCGCTATAAAGACCACAAATGTAAAGTTTTCGTATATGTCAACGGAGAAGTGAAAATCAACTGGCAATCTTCAGATACATCAGTTGATGATAATCAATGGCATCATATAGTTTGGGTATGTGATAGAGAGGATACATCAAAAATATATGTTGATGGTAAACTGGATGGTTCACCTGTGGATATTTCGCAGTATTCAGGTGAGGACTGGACGTGCGAAAATAATTTAGTTCTTGGGGCAAGAGATATTAACGGAGTTTCACCCTTTTGTGGCTACATTGGAGAGGTACGATATTTTAGGAAAGCCCTAACTGATGACGAAATAAAAATATTACGTGATGTAACTTTCAGGAAACTATAGCCATGGCATACGTACGAGAAGTGGCAATAGCGGGAATAGTACTATTGGAAAGTATAGCGTTATATAAGGGTATAGACGGGCAGGTGTTGTCGCTAGTGATAGCTACAATAGCGGGAATAGCAGGATATACTCTCAGAAAAATAAGGGAAGAATAGATATAAAAAAAGATAAATGATAGAGATAGAGATAGAACTGGACAGAACAGTTTCACGTATGAGGAAGAAGGAAATAGAGGAAGAAGTAAAGAAGTTTCTTTCTGCGATAGGTATCAAAATTGAAAGTATGGAATGGATACGGAAGAAAAAATAATCTAAGATGATCACGTGGAGTGATATTTCGGGATTTATAGAAAATATCAAAAGTGCTCTCTGGAGCTGGGTGGATGATATTGCACGCTACTGGGTACAGCGAGCTTACGAATTTTATGACATTTTACGTCATTCATGGAGTGATGTTCTGGATGCAGTAGAGAAAGCGAAAGCTTATGCGGAGTGGTTACTGTCAGATGTATGGACGGAATTTGATAGAGTATGGAAAAGAATAGGAGCTATTCCAGTTATAACCTATGATGTTGTAGTGGGGTGGGTACAACCTTTCTTTGAGAACGCAAAAAGCTATGCGGAAGATATTGTGAGCGATGTTTTAAATGTAGTAGATAATCTGGTAAGGGATATATGGAGTAATATAAGCAAAGTATGGGATAGAATAGATGATATTCTAACTGTACAGATACCGGATTTAAGAAATAGTATACAATCAGCATGGGACTGGATTAACAACGTAGATAACTGGATAGAAAGCAAGATTAATGAGTTTAAGGATAGGATATTAGGGTGGGTTGAGGAAAGCTTTATTACAATTGTGGAACACGTATTGGATATGGAGATAAAGAAATGAAGCTATTTGAATGGTTTGAGGACTGGCGCAGTAAGATTATAGAAGGTATAAAGGGTATAATTCATGAATGGAGCGAGAAGGTATTTGCATGGATGAAACCTAAGTTAATAGAGGATTTAAAGACTGAAATAGCTATAAATAGTATTAAAGAAGAATACTTCCAAACAGATGAGGTAAAGGAAATAGTACGTAAACTTAAAGAGAAATGGAAACATTCACCGGGTAGTGCTTCAGATATAGCACATGATTTATTAGAAGGATTGGTGGGAAAAGTAGCTAAATTACAATTACAGGGCATAAGTGGCATAAAAATAGATGAAGAAACACCATATTCGCAGAGATTATTTGACCAGTTAGCTATAATAACAGATATATCACTTGCTGCTGAGATAATAGGAATAATAGGTGAGATATTAAGTATAGGACAGATAGATAAATTAGGAGAAGAAATAAGAGCATATCTTGATTATTCTGGTTTATCACAGTTAGCAGGTTATGGTTATGGAATGATTTTATCCTCAGTTTTATCACCTGTTATAGAGCAAGAGATACGGAAAAAATCGCCTGTTATACCGATAGATGTTGATAGAGCGGTACGGTTAGCTTTTAGAAAGGTTCTTACTGATGAAGAGTTTAAGGAAATATGTCTTAAACAGGGATACAATGAGAAGATGCAGGATTATCTAAAAGAAGCTTATAAATATTATCCCTCTCCCACAGATTTTATCCGGTTTGCTACACGGGATGTATTCAGGGAAGATATAGTAGAGAAATACGGATATGATAGCGAGTGGGATAAGATAGAGAAAGGGATAAAGGAACATGTAGAGAAAGCAGGTATAGATCTTAACGTGTTAAAGTGGTATTGGCGGAGCCACTGGGTGTTACCTTCACCCCGTATGGCGTACGAGATGCTACATCGTGGTATAATTACACAGGATGATATACGTGAGCTTTTACGAATAAGTGATTATGCACCGAACTGGATAGAGAAACTTATTGCTATTTCGTATTCTCCTATTACACGAGTAGATTTACGTAGACTGTACCAGATAGGAGTAATTAATGAGGAGAGACTACTTAAAGGCTATAAAGAGCTTGGATATAGTGAAGAAGACGCAAAGTTAATGACAGAGTGGACTAAATTAGAATATGCACAGAAAGACAAGGATTTAACGAAGACGGAGATACTGAGAAACTACCGGATAGGACAGTGCACTCGTGAGGAAGCAAAGAAGATGCTTATGGAGTTAGGTTATGATGCAGATGAAGCGGAGTGGATACTCACGTATGAGGATTATAGGCTATACGTGGAAGAGATAGAAGCAGAAGCAGAAACAATAGTATATGAACTAAGTGAAGGAAATATAACGTATGATGAAGCTATATCAAAGCTGGGTGAACTTAATATGCCTGAGCGTGTGAAGATACGTTATCTCAACAAAGCGAAACGTGAGGTACGAAAAACTACAAAGCGTCCATCTACCGATGACTTAAAGCGATGGTTTAAGTTGGGTATAATAGACGAAAAGACTTTTAAGGAAGAGATGCGTAAGAATAAGTGGAATACCAAATATATTGATAACTTCATTAAAGAGGTAAAAGGTAAGAAATGACGAATATACGTGATTTAATTAAGACGTATAAAAATACGTATCCGATACCTGAGAAGAAGCGGAAGCAAGAGAAAGAAAGCGAGAAGGGAAAGAGCGAGAAGTAGTATGGACTATAACTGTTATCCGGATAGTGTACACCGTAGCGATATATTGCCCGTATCTTAAAGAATTCTTTAAGTGACCGAAAAGCATATCATACCCCATAATATACCTGATATTGGTGAGATAAAAGATGGTTGGGGCAAAAACCATAGAGAAGAATGTACATGAAAGAGATGGCTGTGTCTGTTGCGGAAAGCCAGCAGGGATACTGCGTTACAACGATGGTTGGGAATACGTATATTCGGAGTACACTGGATACGGATATGTAGCACGGTATATGTGTCCGGACTGCATAGTGAGAAGAAAAAAGGAGGTGAAGGAATAGATGAGCAACATAGAGAATCTGATACGACAGAGTCGGAAAATGCCACCTTTCGCTGCGTGCAATTATCTGGATTATCATAGATACCTTCAAGTACGGAAATGTCAGCGATTGGCTATAGACCTAAAGAAGACTAAGGAAGCGATAGAGAAGTTAAAGGAAGAGATAGAGGCACGTACTAGAGAGATAGAAGAGAAGAAAAGAAAAGCACAGATGGAGGGATAGAACATGAGCCGAATATATGAACAACAACTGATGAAAGAAATAGACCAATCAGCCGTAACATTATGGGCACGGATGGTGTCACTGCTAGAAAGCACTAACGACCGTATAGAAAAGATAGAGGAACGTGTGAAGAGATTAGAAGATAAGGAGGTGAGGAAGTAAAATGAGCGAGCAAACTAATATAGTGGACTGGGATAAACCTGAAAGCGAAACTGAACGGAAGAATCTAGTGGACATAGCGGGAAACCTGATACACATAAAGAACTTTCATGAAGAAACAAGTGAGAAATACGGAAAGTATATAGTGCTTGAAACGATGGAAGGAGAATACTATTCTTTCTCACAGAAGTTACAGGGACAAACTGAAAACCTTGCAATATTGCTCACAAAAGCAGAAATGGTGCGAGCACGGGTTAAAGTATCTAACCGACAGGCATATCTCACACCACCCTGAGAAAACTTATCTTTTTCCTCCTTTTATTTTTTCTCTTTATAGAGGCTGATACAATGAAAAATCTAATCAGTATTATAGTAACCGGTATAGTGCTGAGCATAAGCTTATCGCAGTTTTTAGCGCTAGACAATACGGATACACATACGTATATTAACGACATCTATGTATGCAAAGATTTTAGTAAAGATCTAATTTTTAATGCTTCAGCCTATTATTTATACCTTGATTATATCTATTTGCCGAAAAATAACCACATGATGGTGGGTATATACAACCCTTTGACTGAAACTATAACCATCATTGAACCCCAAAATGACCGGATTTTAGGGATAGTAAAAGAAAATAATAAAGACTATGTAAGAATAAAAGTGTGGTATGAGTCTCAATACTTGCATAATATCGGGAGAGTGAACTAATATGGGTTATTATTTCTGGAAAAAACTGGGGATTACGAAAGGACTGGAATATGAACGTGAACTGAAACGCTACATCAAGCTGGGATACTCGCAGCGTGCATTTGAACGGGAGATGATGCGAAGAGGTCTATCTTACCGCCGGCAGGACATGCTAAGAGATTGGCGTATGGCACAAAGCCTTGAAAGAGCAAGAACTATTGATGCCAGAATGAAAGCAAGAGCATGGTTTGAGGATGTAATTGAACCACTCCGGAAAGAACGGGGTATAACACTTGAGGAAGCAATACAGATATGGCAGGACATACAGAAAAGAGCGGAAGAATTTGAGGAATTATCACCAGAGGAAGAAGAAATATGGACTACATTTGAGGAAGCTGTATATGGCGCCTGAAGTAAACCGGAAAGGGATAGACTTTACAGAATTGATATGGCGTAAACATAAGACCGAAAAGCTTATAGCATGCCATAACCATCCTATTATTGGAATGGATACTGAAACTTACTATGGCTATTGTAAGCTAATATGCGATAGTGAAGGAAATTATAAGCTATGTGAAAGTATCAATGATATTCTTACTTTTATAACCCATGAACGCTATCGCAATAAGCATATATTCTTTTATAATATGCATTTCGATGTAGAGGCTATATTGAAATATCTGACCAAGGAAAAATTATTTGAGTTATATAGTAAGGGTAAAACTAACTACAAAGGATACGTTATAACCTATATCCCAAAGAAGCTATTTAGAATATCGAAGGATAAGAATACTGTAAGATGTTATGATTTAGAACAGTTTTACGATGTATCATTAGAGAAAGCAGCTTCAAAATATCTTAATGAACATAAGCTATCAAACCCTTTCGATAGGGATGCTATCAATACAGACATAACTATTTGGCAGGATTATCGGGATACTCTTATCCAATATTGCATACAGGATGCTACACTTACAAAGAAGTTAGGCATAATTTTGCAAGAGACTATCAAAAAGCACATGAGGTTTAATCCAAAGGATTATATATCGAAAGCATCCCTCTCAAAGCGATATTTCCGGCTATACTGTGATATACCAGACGTTACTAAGATACGTAAAGAAATACTAAAGATAGCTTTCTATACTTATAAGGGAGGGAGATTTGAACTTATACGAAAAGGTTACTTTCCTTATGCAGAATTATACGATATAAAATCAGCATATCCCTGTGAAATAGCAAATTTAGTAGATATAACACAGGGTAAATGGAAATACGTAAAAAGCTATAACCCGGATGCTTACTATGGATTCTATGTGGTAGATGTGAAACTTAAGTATAGACATATTGAACCGTTAGCCTATGTAATAAAAGACCATTTATTAATCTATCCCGGCGGTGAATGGCGCACAATTATTACAAAAAGTGAACTTGAACTGTTAGATGAAAGTAAAGAGTATAAAATTATAAAAGGATATGAATTTTATCCCGATAGCATAGAGTATCCTTTTCGTAATGAAATCTATAAGCTATATGAAATAAAGAATAAACAACCTAAAGATTCTTACCTCTACTCGCTTACCAAGATTATTATGAACAGCCTGTATGGATGCTTTTATGAGAAGACTAAAAGAATTGATGGTATATATGTAGGTAAATTGTTTAACCCTATTTATGCCTCTATCATAACCGCAAATACCCGATGTAAAATATATCAGTTTGCATCTCACTATGAGGATGATGTAATAGCTTTCGCTACTGATAGCATTCTCATGAAAGAAAAACATAAGATTAAAGAAGGAAAGAAACTTGGTGAGTGGGAGCTTCAAAGTAATGGTAAATGTGTAGCTTTTCAATCCGGGATATATCAAATTGAAAACGAAGTAAAGAGCCGAGGGATACAGAGAAAAACACAAATTTCCTCTCCGGATGGGAAATTTGACAATATCTTTGAATACATAAAAGCCTATCCCGACCGCACACAGTATGAAGTTATTATTAAAAGACCTGTACATATACGTGAAAGTCTTATCCACCATGAAATACACTCAATTGAGGATGTCAATACGTGGCAAGAATTCAGAAAGATTATAGACATTAACCGGGATATTAAGCGAGTATGGCAAGATAAATTTGAATGTGGTGGTGAATTATTTGAGAAGAGTATTAACTCATATCCGATATTCATCACATCCTGAATGAGAAGTATCTATATATATCTATATAGACCACTTTACCCCCACCTCCACCTTAACACTTTCCCGCCCCCACGTAACACTACACACCTTACCGGACGAGGAGGAGGGGGTGAGAAAAATGAGCCCGGAAAAGGGATATTCCAATCGGGGCTGTGTGAGGGGTCGGACGGGACGGCGACGAAAGTAT
>Ga0180300_10001666_pt1 | contig 10349 bp, 5 predicted proteins | sample GuaBasSediGuay15_FD_121798 | JGI IMG/M metagenome (GOLD analysis project Ga0180300, IMG submission 121798) | Subseafloor sediment microbial communities from Guaymas Basin, Gulf of California, Mexico - Guay15, Core 4569-2, 21-24 cm | ecosystem: Environmental > Aquatic > Marine > Hydrothermal... | reverse complement strand
TTGCCATAGGGCTTGGTGTAGCCTTGACGGTATCGTTGCTGATTGCAGTATCTCCGGTTAGGGCGGAACCGCCGGTGCCCCATGATATAGTCTTCCTGATTGACAACAGCCCCTCGGTGCGCATCGGTGATACGACCGGCAATGGCATACCCGATATCACACCGGATGAGCAGGATATGCGCTTGCGCCTGACCCGTTTTGTGGTCAACGTGTTCGGATCGGATCCGGCCGGCGGTAACCGGCGTGTGGGGGCGATCGGTTTTGCCCGCTCCACACAAATGCTGATGCCATTGACGCCGGTTCGGGATTGGTCGAAGGCGGATTTCGCCGCGGTCCGTGAGATAGACCAGGGGAGCGGGACGGATTTCGCCGCCGCCTTGGATGCCGCCTCGGAGATGCTGTTTCCACCCGATGCCCCTGATTGCTCGCCGGACGTCCGCCGTTGCGACATCGTTGTGATAAGCGACGGATTTTTCGACAACATCGCACGGGACCGTCCGGCGGCGGAAGCCGCCTTGCGGGATTTGCGCTCACGCGGGGTATCGGTGCATCTACTGACATTTGCGGCGTACTATCAAGACGTGTGGCAGGAACTCCTGACAGATACTCTCATCTCCACCTACCGGCCGAACGTGGTCTTGGCTTCTCCCGGTCGGGTGTACGGCACTATGCTCCGTGACCTGGGCGCCGAGGCGCTGCTGGCCGGCCTGACACCTGTGGAAGTGGACGGCGAGCAGACCATTGCCCTGACCATTCCTCCCTTCCGCACCTGGACGCGCTACCGGATTCTGCCGGACTCTCCAATGACGGTGACGTTTCTCCACGCGGGCCGGACGGTGACGCCGGTCGTTGCGGGCACCGAGTACACGTTCTTCCGGCCATTGGCCGGGGAATGGCACGTGCGACTGCAGGGCAGTGGGTTGGCCTACTACCGGCAGGTCGGTGAGGGCGTCGCGGACCTTGCGCTGTATGTCCGTGCCCCGGATGAGTCCCTGGCCGTGGGAGGGGAGGTGGCGGTGCGTGCCGGGCTCACGGCCGGTGGTGCACCTGTGACCGACCTGACGCTCTTCACGGTCACGGCCACAATCAGCGGTACGGCAGGTGTCACCGGCCCCCTGGTGCTGAAGCCGGATGAGAGGGTCGGTCTGTTCGCGACCACCGTACCCTCGGCCTGGTTCGAGAGCGGTGTGTACACCGTGGCGCTGGCGGCGGAGAGCAGCGTTCCCGGGGTGGAAGTGGAGCCTGTGGGGCGGCGATTCGAGATGATAGCACTCCCGACGCTGGCGATGACCGTGACGCCGACCGGCCCGATCCGACCGGGGCAGTCGGTGTATGTGACGGTGACGGTGGGGAATTGGAGACCGGAATACGAGGTAACAATGCATTTGCTCCATCCTAATGGGATGGTTTCAGAAATCCAGCCACACACGCAAAGTAGCGGAACCTATTTAGTGACGTTGACCTCCACTGATAATACTCTGCAACCATCTGCACTTGTGGTTCAGGTCTTTGGGGAGCAAAGAGTGCCCTACGATTACGTCGTCCATCTGGTTGAACCTCTCTCCCATCCGCGGGTTGAGATGGCTATGCCCGTGCTTTCGGCACTGACACTGATACTTCTTATGGCTCTCACGATTCTTGTGTGGCGATGGTGGCAGCGCAAGAGAGAGATGGAGGACATTAGACGTGGTTTTAAGGAAAAACCTGGCGCCCCGGAGCTCTGGCGGAGATGGAGAAGGTTTTCTATAGAAAATAGTTGGCCCATCATAGAAGAGTTAGGTGGGCGATTGGCCGAAGATTGGCGCAAGATGAGGCAGGAACTAAATAGGAAGGGGAACTACAGGGAAAATGCACTTCTTGCGATCTTTGCTCAAGACGAAGCCAAAAATTGGGTAGAGCTCAGTTCTCATCTTGGGGAATGGGACGAGAGAGCCTTGGCCGTGTTGATTTACGGCGGTATAGCAGCCAGCACAGAGTTGGCTTGGGATTGGAGTCAAAGAGATAGGCGCCCTCTGCCAAATTCAATATCCCCTTTTGAGGCTCTGGAGGGAACGGATGAGGGAAGTGATATTCTACGCCCTGAGAGACCTTCTTGCATCGGAGAAAGTTTAGGCAAGGCAACCGGCCAAGCCATTTTCCTTGAAGTACTCAATTTTGTTGAAGGAAAGTATGGAAAGGCAATAAAGCAGTCTCAAGAAAAGCGAAAGCTGAGCATCTGGAAAAGATATAGTGACTTGGTTAGATTATGCCAGAAGGATGATCCAGACCGGAGGGATGTAGAAAGAGCAAGGAAGGCTCTGGGGTATCTGAAGAAAAGGGCAGCAAATGAGAATTTGAGCACATTGCTGAATGATATGATGAATGATGAAAAGCAGTGTGGATCGATCAGTGAACTTGACACTCGTCCTTTATTGCAGATAGTCTGCAAAAAGCTGAGAGGAGGAGCGTAACGGCAATGATAATAAGACTGAAAGATCGATCTGTGTGGCTCAGTAGAAAAAATAAAATAAAGTTAGAGATAGAAAATAGCCGCTCGGGTTCTATCGGACTTGAAAATGGAGAGGGCTATCGGGTTATTGGCCCGGCCGAACGATCCATCAGTACGAGTACACGTCGGGTTTCTTTTGAGGTCGAGTTTGATCGCGTGGGAGAGGTGACACTAAGGGTTGGTCACCGTGCCGGCCTGCATCCTTACAGGGTAGAATCGCTCAATGTTGAAGTGATAAGCCCTTTCTGTCATGAGCGGGGTGTTTCTCCGTATATCTTCAAACGCCCTAAAGTTAAGGAGCGGCTTAACAAGAGTGTAGAGAGTATGAGGTCAGGTATGATATGGATGTGGGGACTGCCCCAGGTCGGGAAAACAATGGCAATTCGCGAATGGAGAGAGAGTCATCCCAGGTCTGTATACATAAGCCTGGCAGACTGGCGGGAAGATGAAACTTTATGCAATCTGGTATTTCGATTGGTACGCGATCAGCTACCAGACGATTGCCATTCTGACGAATACGCGCCGTCATCTGGGAGAAGCCGACCAGCCGAGGAAGCGATGTGGAGAGTTATCAAAAAGTGGACCAAATGCCTTAATGAAAGGTTTGACACGGACGCAATATTGATACTAGATCAATTCCAAGAAGCATTCGGACGCACAGGTGGGCCCGCAGTGCTCCGAGACCTACTGTTGACGCTATACCAGATATCAAAAGATGTATGGACTCGACCACTCAAATTCAAGTGGATAATTGTGGATGTGCTGCCATTCGAGATTCGGGGAAACGAAAACAATATGGATGCGCAGTGGCCTCAACGAAAAGTTCCCGAGATACCTGTAGAACTATTTGGGAAGGAGGAAGTCAAAAGGTACATTTTAGATGCGCCTTCTCCCCCACGTCTTGCTCTCTCTGCGCTCAAGAAAGCGCTTCAAAGAGATGATGCAGAAGCAATTACCTCCCGCTTGCACGATTTGACAGGTGGGCACCCTGCGTTGCTCAATGCGCTTCTTTGCCATATGAAGAAACTATATCACTATGACGGAGAAGATATCCCGGTTGTATTGAACAGTCTCTGGTCGGCATTGTTGAACTTTGCAGGATTTGAGGAAGCGGTGCAAGAGACTGCCCGACTTCTCTGGGGGCGTTATCAAAGTGACCTGCTCGCGAGAAAAGGATCATTGCGAGGATGGATTTGCGAAGATGTAAAGAAATGCAAAGCATGCCCGTTATTGCTAAAGAGACTAAGACTAAAATGTGCCAGGAGGAGATCGTCCTCCGATGAGGCACTCTCGCTTCAGAAAAGAGGGATTCTGATAGACAGGGATCAGGCTGAATGTGCCTGGCTAAGCCCGTGGATCGCGAAGGCCATTGATGAGGGATGCAGATGAGCAGTTTAGAAGAATGGTGCGGGGCACATTCCAAATGCCGCCGGTTTTGGGAAGGGCACAGCGAATTCCTTCCCAAAGCCGAGAAGCCACCCGGTGAATTGAAGATCAAAGAACTCCGCAAACTTCTGCAGCGTTGGGAGAACTGGTGGAAAGAAGAGGAATGTGCGGACATACAACCCACGTGGGAAAAACTATGGCGGGGTCTGAACGCAGATGCTCAAAGGTATTTGGTTGAGCAAGCATGTCACAGAAGTTACATCAAAGAGACTGATACAGACCTATGGAGAAGTCTGAGAGAAAACCGTCTGCTGATAGAGTTAACCAGAAACGGAAAAACGGAAGGTCGTGTGATCGGTGCTTTTTCCTTCTGGCTCTACTACTACAAACGCAGAGGGCGAGTCAAGCGGTGGTGGGTGAAGTTGACCGAGGCCCCTCGCGTTGTGATTAGCTCGCTTCTCGAGGAAGCACATAAGCGCGCCATCTCTCCAAAAGGGCAAGCACGCATCTTCATAGCATTGAGCTGGGTGCTCGTCCCTGTTCTGTTCATAGCTGCTTCAGGAGTCAGCGTGAAACAGTTACCAGAGATACTTGGAATAGCCGCTGTGGGGAACACCTTACTCCAGTGGCGGAAAACACTGGCTGACTACCGTTATCTTGTTGAGGTGTTGATTGCTCTAGTGATTGCTCTATTAGCTGGGATCATTTGGTTCTGCTTCGTGGAGCGCAGCGTGGAGCACAATCATGTATCAACCGGCTGGAAGTTAGTCCGTCGCATTGCTTATTCAATCCCAGCAGCAGTTTTCCTGCTCACGTTGTTTCTGTCTCCCGGGCAGATGTCTCTCTCTGCTCGGTGTTTAACCATTGCGGCTCTCTGTGCACTTCTGGCATATCTATTGTTCGCATTGCCTTTAGCAACCTATTCTGATGGTTCAGGATTAGAACGTTTGGTTCCCTGGGAATGGCTGCGCTTTTTACTCCTCATCATCCCTTTCCTTGGTATACTTCTCTTGTCACACCATATTTCAGATACAATCCCCGGCCTAATCTCTGGGTGGTTATGTCTGTTGTCGGGTTCTTTCCTGAGTTTGCGGCTGTGGTGGAAAGCCCTTGATTGGCTTGACGAAAGTAGGCAGCAAGCAAAGAGGAGGGTACCGGCATCTGGAGAAGTGGCGGGCTCCCAGAATAAGCGGGAGGAGAAAGACGAAGACAAAGACAAGAAATATGAAGGCCCTGATCCTTGGCGAAGGATATGGGAAGCGTTATTGGGATTCTACCACCGCTACCCTGCCGAGGCATTTCCTACGCTCCTGGTTATTCTATCTCTCTTGCTGGTGCACCTCTTGTGGTTTCGTCTCCAGATTATGCCTATTACCCATCGGGTGCCGGCAAGTGATGAAACGAGAAAACCTGATTTCTCCGTATTCATCACAGCGCCCCCCTGGCTCTCAACGGAGGATCGGGGAGATGTGATCATCAATGTCACCAATCATCTCACCAGCACCCTTGCTCTGACGGTAACTCTGGCAGTAACCAGCACTGGGGAGACCCCCGGTGCCGAGGTGATGTACTTGCTGGATAGGGAGGAAGATGCCACAAACGGGCAAATATTCTTCAAAGTTCCAGCACAGGCGCAGGCAAGTGAATCGTTAACATTAGTCACCTTGCCTTTACATAACCGTCTATATGTGTCCAATTTGCCCCTGCAGATTACCATGCAGGGAAATCACACACCCGTGGAACCACTACAGATTTCCGTTCCTATTCTCTCGTCTTTTCTCCCCGCTATGTATGCCTCATCCAGGACGTTCCTGGGAGCGATCTTCCGACTGGCTTGGGCCATTGCTCAGGTTTCGACAGCAGTATTGTTCGCTTCTCGAGGAGGTGGAAAGTAATATGTCCAGTCAAAGTCGTAGCCGTCGCCGTCGCGTGCGTCCGCCGGGGATGTGGCACAGTATCCCGCCCTGGGTGCGCGCCGCATGCATCAGTTTCGGCATCCTGGCCGTCATCTTCGTCGCCAACGGCCTGGGGGCCTCCATCTTCGCCATGACCGGCTTCACCATCGCGCTCATCTGCTATCCCATTCAGTTGCTGGCCTACATCCTCAACGGCATCCTGGCCGGCTGGCAGGCAGATCTCACGCGCAGCGTGTATCTGCGTCAGGTAGGACACCGGGGGGAGCGGGTGCGGCGTAACCTGCCGGAGTTCATCAAAGAAGGCGCGCTGGCCGGCCTGCTGCTGGCCATCCTGGCAGCCGTGATGTATTTCGCCGGTACCACTGCGGTCTCCTCTTTGATCCCACTGGTGACGCTGGTCGGGTTCACCGCGCCGTGGCTGCTGGTCGTCGTGGACCTGGTGACCGGGACGGGATTGGGAGCATTGGGCGGCATCATCTACGAGCGCCTGCTATCGGCTCCTGGGCGCAGGTAGCGAGCAATGCGCCACAAGGCTCGTTTTATGGCCATCGGCTTCCTGGCCGTCCTGGCGTTCCTGCTCACCGCCTGCTCCACTGAGACCGAGGTTATGCTTTATGAGGACGAGGAGTGGGTCGTTGTCAACACCGTGACCCTCAATCTGTCCTTGCTTCCCCAGGTCGGCGTGGGCGGCGACATCATTCCCGGCATCGGCCTGGAGATCGGCATGGACACCGGCGCCTGGAGCGAGACAATGCTTGACGCCGGTCTCAACCAGATCGTCGCCGAGTACCGCGCCCAGGGCGTGCAGGCTTCATGGAGCAAACGCTCGGCCGGTGGCGGCGAGACGGCCTACACGATCAGGCTGGAGGGCACCGGTTGGGCACAACTCCAGGACGTGGCTCTGACCGGGATGAATATGAACGCCAGCGTGGTCAACCTGGGCGATGACCAGGTCCGCTTTTCATTGGAGATGGAGGAAACGACGGGTGAGATGGAGTGGCTGAATTATCTGGCACAGAGTACCTTCCATCTGCGCGGGGGCCGCATCGTCTCCAGCAACGCGCACGAGGTACGCGGTGGCCGAGCCACCTGGTACAACCCACAGGGCACGCTAATCGCCGTCGTGACGCCGGCCAAACGGTTCGATTTTAGCAACCCCTGGGTGATCGGCGGAACGGCCGTAGTCGTCGTGTCTGCGGGAGCCGTGGCCGCGTACTTGTTACTGCGGCCTCCTCCTTCCGTCCGTAGGGTCTCCGTAAGGCGTCCTTCACGCCGTCCGCGCTCTCGCCGGCGGCCCCCCACGCGCCGCCGGCGTCCCTGAACTTCGCGCAAAAGTGTACTTAAGTGGCATCCGGCCCAATGAGCGGGTTCACGCCGGACATTTTTCCGAGGCTTCTTGATCCTCTGTCAAAACTGTTTGAACCGCTGTTGAGGTGGGCAAAGACACAGCGGAGGTCTCGGCGTCTTGAGCGACGATATCTGAACGCTTTGATACAGCACTGCAATGGGCTCCCCCTTCGACCGCCGGAGTTTGCGGGTCACGAAATAGGCGCGCGGGTCCCACCGATGTACTTGGAATGGGTCTACGTCGAACCCCTTGTGAGCGACCCCAATCCTGAAGCACGGGCACAGGCAGCCGTAACTCCTGGGGAACTCACACCTGAGCAGACCCTTTGGCAGAGGTTGACCGGGCACAAACCATGCTTGCCGCGCATTGGTGAGGTCGGTGAGGCGCTTCTTAGCACCCGACGATTGGTGCTGCGTGGTGCGGCCGGGAGTGGCAAGTCCACGATTCTGCGCTACCTGGCTATCACCTGCGCCAGGGCGATACGTAATAGTCGGAGGCGCGGCGACTCGCCGAGGCTGGCGTGGGAACGATTGGGCTGGCATGGACGCCCGCCGTTCCCAATTCTGGTGCAATTAGAAGATGTAGTACGGATGCCCGGTTGGATCAAAGAGCGATCACTTCCGCGGGCAGCGGCAGAGGTCATGAAGCGGGATTGGCAGTTAGAGAATTCTGTTGACGAGATCGTGCAGTTTCTGATGAGAAAACTTGACGGAGGGCGTTGCCTGATATTGTTAGATGGCTTCGATGTGCTGATTGATAAGCAGACCCGCCGTGATATGGCTCGGCAGATCGGTTTTTGGGGCAGGGGAGAATCATCTCGCACGAACCTGATGGTCGTTACATGCCGGCCTGAAGGGTACGAGGGTGAACTGAGCGAATTTGATTTCTCCGTACGAGATATCGAACCGTTTGGGGAAACGCAAATAGAGGAGTTCGTTCAAAGGCGTTATGATGCGGTGAGAGGGCCGAGACTCGATCGTGACCCGGTATGTGACCTGCGGGATAAGTTGCACGCTCCGGGGATGCAGAATCTAGCCGGCAACCCGCTTCTGCTGGATCTGCTCTTCTTACTGCATCTTTACGACAAGGAATTACCAGACCAAAGATACCTGGTTTACCGGGAATATGCCAGGGCACTGGCCGAGCAACGTGGGACGGATTGGAAAAGGCAGGAACAAGTACTGGAGGCACTGGCGCTGCAGATGCAAGAACAGTTGACGCAGGGAGGCCCTACACACCTGGAGTGGTTGGAGGGGAAAAAAGTGGTGGCCGCGGCTCTAAGGGTTTCCGATGAGCAGGCAAACACTGAGCTAGTCTCCTTGTGTGTGGAAAGTGGACTACTCCAGTATGGTCCCTCCAGAACCGGGGAACGCACAGTGAGGTTTTCTCACGCGGCCCTGCGCCACTTCTTTGCCGCACGGGCCATCGCTGCCGAAGAGGGGAGGCAACTCGGCCTGCTAAGGGAATATGCATTCCATCCGGAGTGGAGAGAAGTGGCACTACTGTATGCGGGTGCAGGGAAACGCTCCTCAGAAGTTGTGGCCTCTCTGCTTCGGAAGCCATCGGTAACCTCAGACGACATCTTGCTTGCCGGGCAATGTGCTTATACGGCTGCGAAAAGGCAGCTCTTGATGCCTGCGGTGAGAGTGCAAGTCGAGCAATCTCTCCGAAATGTAGTTGAAGCGGGGTCAGAGTCAGCGGCCTTGCACGCCTTGAATCTGTTGATATTAATCCGTGGATTCGAGTCGGCGAGGCGGGTGATAGCACTGTTGTCGGAGTTGCTAGAGTCAGAGCATGCATCTGTGCGTGCTGTGGCCGCCCGTGCCATGATTTCTCTGGAAGAGGGAAGACAGCACATTGACTTGCACGAAAAGTTGGCATGGATGGTTGAGAAAGATCCTGATCTCAACGTGCGCTGGGCCGCTGGACAGACATTGGGCCACCTGGGCGATCCACGTATCGCTCCACTCCATCCGCAAGTGGTGGAGGTGCCAGAAGGGAAATTCCTGATGGGAGAGAGAGTTGTCTTCTTCGATGCCGATCCCTTTGCCCGCATGCACTGCATTTTCGTCCCCCGCTTCGCCATTGGCAGATATCCTGTTACGGAATCGGAGTACCAGGTGTTTGTGGCGGAGACGGGCCATGAGCCACCATATCACTGGCAGGACCGGAGATATCCTGCGGGCCGTGCAAACCACCCTGTAGTCAATGTGGACTGGTTCGACGCAATGGCCTACTGCGCTTGGCTGGCGGAACGAACTGGACTTCCATACCGCTTGCCCACGGAAGCAGAGTGGGAGAAAGCCGCGCGCGGTACGGATGGGCGAGATTGGCCATGGGGTAACGAGTTCCGTCCCTCATCCTGCAACACCCGCGAGGCCGGTTTTCGGACGACAACACCGGTTGGAATCTTTCCCGATAGTGCCAGTCCGTTCGGCGCGCAGGATATGGCGGGCAATGTATGGGAATGGTGCAGCACGCTGTGGGGGTCCTACAGTTTCACTGCGAGCGGTTATATTTCTCGGCACATAGGGCGACAATCCCCTGTATCTATGAGTCGTGGGCACTTTCGCAGGGTAAAGGTATTTGATGCGCCTTACCGACCGGATGATGGACGCGAAGACACCAATAGAATGGGTTACCGCATCTTGCGTGGTGGATCGTACCGAGGCAACATATGGGAAGCAGTGTGCAGTTACCGTCACCGCCTATGGCCCAGAGCCTCGGGCTGGCCTGACGCCCGACCAGGCGAACTAGACGATGTGGGCTTTCGCGTAGCACTGACTGTAACCTGACCAATAGCTCTCTTGTGCTGGTGCACTATACGTAGATACAGAGGCAGTACGGTGGAGGAGGATGGATGTGAGTGACGAGAATGTAGCTTCAGTGCCCTTCAGACTTAGACGATTATGGTCTAGGCACTCCGAAGTGCAGATTGCCTCGATCTTGCTCGCTCTTATCGCTGTGGAGTCCGTGCTGTTCTGGCTTGGCGAGCGAAGAGTGAACCCCAACCTGGACAGTCCGCTGGAGGCGCTGTGGTGCATCCTCGTCTTCCTGCTCAGTGGGGCGGACGTTCAGCCCAACACGCTGGTGGGACGGGTCATCGCTATGTTGGTCATTCTGGAAGGCGTAGTTATCGTTTCTATGTTCATCGCTTTCGTCACCGCCTTCCACTTGAGAGGGGGACAGAGAGTGAACAAGAAAAACCTGA
>Ga0180300_10001665_pt1 | contig 10350 bp, 11 predicted proteins | sample GuaBasSediGuay15_FD_121798 | JGI IMG/M metagenome (GOLD analysis project Ga0180300, IMG submission 121798) | Subseafloor sediment microbial communities from Guaymas Basin, Gulf of California, Mexico - Guay15, Core 4569-2, 21-24 cm | ecosystem: Environmental > Aquatic > Marine > Hydrothermal... | reverse complement strand
CCTGGGTCGCCAGCTCTCCACCAGTTCCCGTATACTCATCCGGGTCATCGGTTCCTCCTTTGAGTTTTGGTAACCTGCATTATGAGGAATCGATGGCCCCTTCGGTAACAGTTTCTCTGAGGCCATTCGACGTCTTGACTTACGAGAGAGAGAAGAGTATACTTGGAATTGGACAGAAGGATTTTGCAAATGTATAAAGCGAGAGGCTGTGTAGTAATGCAGGGCATGGCTGAGTTTTGGAAAGGAGGTGAGAGAGAAGTAGGGATATTAAAAGGGAAAGGATGTAGAGAAAAGGTAAAGATGTGGCGGCAATATAGAAGATACAAGGGAGGTGTAAGTTGAAATTTGTATGCTTAGTAGCTGTGATTATAGTCAGTGCGGGAGGTGTAGCTATCAGCGGAGAGCCTTGGGAGATGATAGATTGGAACTCTCCCGTGCCTATGTACGAACGAGTAATGGGGGATTGGTACATCCTTCCCAGTGGGTGGCAGGAGGCCATCGAGGCTGAAGGGACAAAATCCATCACTTTTATTAACTCAGGTTCGATGTCTGGTGACCCGGCAATGGAGCTTAACATTCTCTATTTCGAGAAACTGACCGGGATCGATATCATTTATGAGGAAGTAGGAGAAGACGATATCAACCCGAAGCAGGTCGCTACTTTAACAGGAAGACTACCGCACTACGACCTTATCTTCCTGACGACCTTCTCAGAACCGCTCGTTGATTACGCGCTTCAGGGTTGGGTAATGCCCATTGACATGCTGTGGGACGATCAAATAGCAAGCGTTTACTCGGATGAAATGGTTGACACACTAGTAATGGATGGACATGTATATGCATTTCCATACATTGGTTGGACGCCCAAACTTCACTATAGAGATGACCTTCTTAAAGAGGCCGGGTTTGACCGGCCACCAGAAAGCTGGGATGAGTTGGTGGAATATGCTCAGAAATTGACTGTTGACATTAACGGTGATGGCCAAGTAGATCGTTGGGGGTTTGGCTTCCATGCAGGAGATCGTTACTCAACTATGATGACTTTCGGCCAGCTTATAGTCTCCCAAGGGGGCTCGCTGTTGAAAGACGGCAAAGTCGCTGTCAATACCCACGAGGCTTTAGAGGCCCTCCGATTTCTCGTCGACCTGCGGAACAGATATGGTGTTGTCCCGCCAGGGGTAAACACCTACGGCTACATTCAAGTCCCTGAACTATTTGCGGCAGGCAAACTAGCGATGGCAATGGGGCCTAACTGGGCTTATTTGGTTATCCGAGGTAGCGAAGTCTATCCGCAATATCGAATGGCACATTTCCCGCTGAAGGATCCGGTGGGAGGCGTGGATCCCGCGGCCAGTTTCTTCGATTTCAGCTTCTATGGCGTCAGTCAGTTCAGCGAGCATAAAGCCGCTGCGTTGTTATTCCTCGACTTCTTGCGAAGTTACCAGGCTCGCCATACTGAGACATACGTTGAGCGCAACGTGGTCCCAAATGTTCTTGTCTGGTCTGCTCCAGAGGTTGACTTTACAGTGCCGTGGGCGTCTCTTTTGAGGGAAAGCACATCACAGGCGACATTCTGGGCCTACGAGAATGCCACACAGGTGGTGGATATTATCCACGAAGAAATAGGATATGCGTTGCTTGGCCAGAAAACGCCTGAACAAGCTCTAAGGGATGCGCAAGCACGTATTGATCGCCTGTGATAAGAACCGTGTAGTGGGCGGGGGAGGGCATTTCGCCTCCCCCGCCGATAATCTGAGTTGTAGAGACGAACGGGAAGGAAGATATGAGGCGTTTCTTGGACAAACATTTTGAGGCGATCTGGATCACTGTTATATTTATTGTACTTGGTTTAGTTGTAGTCTTCCCAGTTTGCTCCGTATTCAATCAAAGCTTTTGCGAGGTAAAGGTTCGGTACGGGAAGAATATCGCTAGGTATGTTGGGTTGAACAATTACAGATTAGTTTTTTCAGATCCTTTCTTTTGGCGATTCCTCCGGCAGGGCGTTGTCTACACCGCTGGTTCAGTGGGGATTTCGCTTGTCCTCGGTTTAATGTGCGCCATGCTACTTGATCGGATTGCAAGATTAAAAGCTCTATTTAGGGGTATGATCTTGCTCCCCTGGGTTATTCCTCCAGTGGTGGCTGCAGTTCTCTGGAGGTGGCTGTTGAACGATACGTATGGCCTTGTTAATGCCGTTATTCGACCATTCCATGCGCCGATCAACTGGCTTGGCTCGCCCACGATCGCCATGATTTCGTTGGTAGCAGTTGATGCTTGGACTAGGGTTCCATTTGCTACGATTTATATGTTAGCGGGACTCCAGGGGATTCCTGAGGAGATCTACGACGCAGCAAAAGTTGACGGCGCAGGGATATTTGCTCGCTTTCGGTACGTCACGTTGCCCTATTTACGTCCTGTTATTGTAACTGTGGTGCTTATTCTTTCGATTTTTGTATTCCGCACTTATGAGATGATTGGAGGTTTAACTTCCGGAGGGCCCGCTCGTTACACCGAAACCTTGACGAGTTATGTCTTTAAGAACGTAGTTGAATATTATAAGACCGGCTACAGTTCAGCGCTTTCTGTGGTTATGCTCGTGATAATTGTCCTGTTTTCCATCGTTTACCTTAGAGCTTTCTACAGGAAGGTGTCCTGATGAGTGCAACATCTTCCCTGCAGTTTCGGAAGCTTGGAGTGATTGGTTATTACTTTGGTGTATTTGTCTTCGCAGTTGTAAGTGTAGTTCCGATACTTTGGGCCTTTTCGACATCGATTAAGCCACTTAATGAAGTGCGCGTCTGGCCCCCGTATTGGATCCCAAAAGAACCTTACTGGAGAACCTACCGTGAAGTTTTTGAAACCCGTCCTTTTCTTAGTTACATGCGAAATAGCCTCATTGTCGCTTCGGCAACGACTGCAATTTGTGTGTTGCTAGGTGGGCTAGGCGGTTATAGTTTGAGTCGAGCGAGGTTCCGAGCGAAGTGGGCTCTGGCGATCACTATTTTGGGAATGCGCCTATTTCCTCCCATTGCCTTGGTAACTCCGTGGTTTCAATTAGCTAGCCGATTTGGCATTTTAGATCAGTACGTTACCCTTATTGCTGCGTATGTTTATATGAATCTACCATTTGTTATATGGATCATGATGGGTTTCTTTGACGAAGTACCGCAAGAAATTGATGAAGCTGGAATGGTAGATGGTTGTACCAAGTGGCAACTCTTAAGGCGTGTAATTGCCCCGTTAGCAGGCCCTGGTCTGGCAACGGCGAGTATCTTTGCTTTCTTGCTGTCATGGAATGAATATGTCCTGGCAGCTGTGCTGTCATTCTCAGAACGCTGTAAAACTTTGCCTGTGGGGGTAATGGAGTTTATCGGCGACGAGTTTGTCGCCTGGAACCAGTTATGTGCTGGTGCGCTCATCGCTTCTATCCCCGCGTTCATTTTTGTTTTGGCTTTTCAGAAATATATCGTTCGCGGGTTGATGGCAGGGGCGGTGAAAGGATGAGTTTTGAGGAGGAGGTGGGTATGTTGAAACTCGGGGTAATAGGTGCCGGAAAGTATGGTGCGCAGTTACTACGGGGTTTTAAACAGGCCGAGTACCAAGGTTTGGCTGAATTAGTAGCGGTAGCCGATATTGATGAAAAGCGTCTCCAACAAGCTGCAAGGGAGTTTGGCATTCGAGGGTACCACGATTACAGAGAGATGCTAAACAAGGAGGAGTTAGATGGTGTGGGAATTGCTACTCCTGACCATTTACACAGAGACATCGCGGTTTATGTTGCTAGGCAGGGAGTGCATCTATTTGTTGAAAAGCCTCTGGACTTAACTGTCAAGGGATGTGACGAAATAATCACCGCCGCGGAGAAAGCAAATGTGCTTCTTCAAGTGGATTTTCACAAACGTTTTGACCCCCCACATGTTGTGCTGAAAAACGAAATCCAAAAAGGGGCTCTTGGGGATGTGCTTTATGGGTATATGTGGATGGAGGATACTATTGAAGTACCCACTGAGTGGTTTCCTAACTGGGCTTCCAGTAGCTCGCCTGCGTGGTTTCTCGGCATCCACTGCTATGACCTCTTCCGGTTTCTGTTGGGCTGCAATGCTGTCAGGGTATATGCAACGGGGCACAAGAATAAGTTGAAAGCCATGGGTATAGATACCTACGACTCTATACAAGCTAAAATCACATTTGAGAATGGGGCTACTATAGTGTTTGACACTTCATGGGTTCTTCCTAAGCACTTCGTGAATATCGTGAATCAGGGTTTTCGCATTGTTGGTACTGAAGGAATGTGGGAGGTTGACGGCCAATATCGAGGTATCACGACGTGCGTTACGCAGGATGGGAAGACGTCGACACCGAACTTCTATCTTTACCGTGAGACTAAGGATCCTCACGGTAAACCTTTCTTTAGTGGATACGGGATTGATTCTATGCTTAACTTCGTACACAACGTCAAAAGGTTGAAAACCGGTGCTTCACTAGCCGATCTCAAGGGAAAGTATGCAGATGGTGTTGACGGTAAAGAAGCGACGAGGATTGCTGTTGCTGTACATGAGAGTATCTTGACAGGAGAGGTTATCAAACTATAAGGAGGAATGAGTGACAAAGGTATTCATTGGGGGGGTTGTTATTACACCTTTGCGTACGTTTGAAAACGGATGTGTTGTAATTGAAGGTAGAGAGGTGTCTGCTGTGGGGCCTCAAGAAAGAGTAGGCTACCCCAAGGACGCCGAAATCATTGATGTGAGAGATAGCTATGTGGTACCTGGATTTATTGATATGCACGTCCATGGCGGTGGAGGGGCAGACGTTGGGGACGCTACCTTAGAGGCACTTGCCACTATAGCACAGTGCCATGCTAGGGGCGGAACCACAAGTTTCCTTGCTACAACCCTGAGTGCACCCTTTGACAAAATAGAACGGGCGGTTAAGTGCATTCAAGAAGCGAAAGAGAGCGATCTCAATGGGGCAAAAGTCTTGGGAGCTCATTTAGAAGGACCGTACTTTGCCCAAGCGCAGAGGGGAGCACAGAATCCTGCCTACTTAAAAAAACCGGACTTTGAAGAGATGATAGGGCTAGTTGAGACATGCCCCTGTATCCGCCGGGTATCGATGGCTCCAGAATTGCCTGGGGCTTTGCCGCTAGCCCGAGAGCTTTGTAAGAGGGGTGTTCAAGTTGCAATAGGGCATTCAGATGCGAGTTATCGTGATGTTCTCGCAGCGATCGAGGCAGGTTTTACTCACGTCACGCATATATACTCTGGAATGTCAGGGCTCAAACGGATCAATTCTTACCGAATCCCTGGGGTTATCGAATCGGCCCTTCTGCTTGATGAGCTGACCGTTGAGATGATCGGTGATGGTCACCATCTCCCGCCCAGCCTGATACGTCTTATCATTAAGTGTAAAGGCTTAGACAAAGTCGCGTTGATAACCGATGCTATGGCTGCAGCAGGTATGGGACCGGGACAGTACTCATTGGGAGGAATGGACGTGGTTGTTGAGTCGGATGTCCCGGAGCAGTACGAAGTGCCAGTACAGGAGGGTAGCTATGTAGCCAAACTTCTGGATAGGAAGTCGTTTGCAGGTAGCGTAGCCACGATGGAACAGTGTGTCAGGAACGTGGTCCAGCTGATCGGGTTATCTATACGGGATGCGCTGAAGCTTGCGAGCTGGAATCCTGCACATATGTTAGGTATTGAAAGAGAACGAGGTGCCATTGCACCCGGCATGAAGGCAGATGTTGTAGTTATGGACCCAACTTTCAGAGTTAGGATGACTATGGTAGAAGGGAAAGTTGTTTACCGGTCAAACGAGGAGGTGTAAGATGGGCATTGCTGAGGTTTACCTGAGAAGTATCTGCGACATGCTTGCTGAGATAGTAGGGAAAGAGGAAAGGAAAATTGACAAAGCTGCAGAATTGCTTGCAGAATACGTTAAACAAGGAAAACTCATCCATGTCTTTGGTACCGGCGGACATTCCACCATGGGGGCTATGGAAGTCTTCTGGCGAGCCGGTGGGCTTGCCTCAATCAATGCAATTTTTCCCCCAGGTGTTTCCGTTTCGGACAGCCATCCAAATACAGAGCGCCTTGTCGGTTATGCCCCAATTATTTTGAAGCATTACGGGGTGAAAGAGGGCGACGTCTTAATCATCATTAATGTTAATGGGATCAATCCACTTACGATCGACACTGCGCTTGAAGCCAGGAAGCTTGGGGTGAAGGTAATTGCAATAACTTCTCCCGACTTCGCGAAAAATGTGCCGCCCGGGATCGCAGCCAGACATCCAAGTAACAAGAATTTGCATGAACTTGCCGATATCGTGTTGGATGCACATGTCCCACCCGGCGATGCGATCCTCAAGATCGAGGGATTGGAGCAAAAGGTTGGTCCCAGCTCTACATTTGCCGTCTGTTTCCTTGCGAACCTACTCATGGCCAAGACCGTTGAAAAGCTAGTCGAGCTCGGCGTTGAGCCGCCAGTTTGGATGAGCGCCAATGTGAAAGGCGGAGACGAGTTCAATACGAGATATATCGAGCAGTATATAGGGCGTGTATATCATCTTTACCCCATGTGAAGCCTTAACGAGACGAACAATGGGCGCTTGGGCCAGTTTCTGGTCGCTTTGAGTTCTCAAGACGAGGATGGGGGTAAGGTTGGTATTGGTAAGTAAAAAGGAGGTAGCTTTGGAAGTAAAGGTGTGTCCGACGAAGAAGCTTGCCGGACAGGCAGCGGCACACGCGGCTGCGAAGTTGCTTAGGGAGGCAATTGCCGCAAAAGGGAAAGCTGTGTTTGTCGCTGCAACGGGGGCGTCAATGTTTGATTTCCTTGAGGCGCTGGTGACCGAACCCGGGATTGACTGGTCCAAGACTGAGATGTTTCACCTTGATGAATACGTTGGTATAAGCGCCGAACACCCTGCAAGCTTCCGCCGCTATTTGCGGGAGAGATTCGTTGATAAGGTTTCTCCTGGGCAGGTGTACTGGCTCCAAGGAGACGCTCCCGACATCAAAGCCGAGTGCGCGCGGGTGGGTAACCTCATCCGTAGCAAAGAGGTTGATGTTGCTTTTGTTGGCATAGGAGAAAACGGTCATTTGGCGTTTAACGATCCGCCCGCCGATTTCGAGACGGAAGAACCTTACGTGATTGTCGAACTTGACCGAAAGAGTCGTGAACAGCAGATCCGTGAGGGGTGGTTCGCCAGCCTTGACGAAGTGCCTCGCCAGGCGATATCGATGTCGGTTAAGCAGATCATGAATTCGAAGCACATCGTCGCTATAGTTCCGGAGAAGCGAAAGGCTTGGGCCGTGAAGCAATGCTTAGAAGGCCCCGTTTCCCCCCAACTGCCCGCTTCAATTCTGCGATGTCACAAGAATGTGCAATTGTTCCTCGACCAAGAGTCGGCTAGCCTGCTTGATCCGAGCAAGGGTAAAGAGTTCATCGTGACGTGAACTGAGCCCAGGGAGGAATTATGGGGCAATACACAATCCGACGCAGAGACACGCACCTCTGCGTACCCGTTGCAGATGCCAACGTCATTTGGTTTCTCGAGCCTAAGGAGCTGGAAGCACTGAACGACGTAGAAGGAGAGGTGGAGAAGTCTCTCCAAAGACCCGTTGGGACGCGTCCTTTGTCAGAACTGGTTGTGCCTGGACAGAAAGTTGTCATACTAGTTGACGACATTTCTCGTCCCACACCTCAGCACCGTATCTTGCCCGTGGTGTTGGATACACTAAACTGGGCAGGGATACCAGACGATCAAATCTCGGTGATCATCGCACTTGGAACCCATCGGCCTATGACCGAGGATGAGATGGTTGAAAAGTATGGTGCTGAAGTCTGCCGAAGGGTCCAAGTGAAAAACAATCCCTGGGATAAGTCTAGCGAATATACATGTATTGGAAAAACAAAGAGTGGGATTCCCGTTTATGTTTTTAAGGACGTGGTGGAGGCAGATTTTCTCATTGGTATCGGTAATATCGCGCCTCATGTTCATGCGGGCTGGAGTGGCGGAGCGAAGATTGTTCAACCGGGGGTGTGTAACTGGGAGACCACTGGCTTTACGCATCTCCTAGCGCCTCGGGACCCGAAAATGTTCGAGCTTGCGGGCGAGATTGAGACGCCGTTCCGTTTGGAGATCGAGGAGATCGCAAGCATGGTCGATCTGAAATTCATCGTGAACACTGTTATGGGTAAAAAGGGCACCATCCTAGGGCTGTTCGCTGGGGATCCCATACTTGCACACAGGGCTGGTGTCGAAAAGGCCAAAGAAGCACTCGAGAGGCCGATTGACCGTAGGGCTGATATCGTGGTTGTTACTGCATATCCTGGTGAAATTGACTACTGGCAAGGTGCTAAAGCAGTGTTCTTCGCCCAGAAAGGCTTAAAGAGAGGGGGGGTAACAATCCTTGTTGGAGCCTTTCCGGAAGGTGTCTGCAATGTACATGATGCCTTTGAGCGGTATGCGCTTGCTCCTGTTGACGAAATAGAAAAGTTCATGATAACTGGTAGACTGGCAGATCGAGTTTGTGGAGGGGCGTTATTACAGCACGCACGCCTCTTGCAACGGACGAAGATCATCTGTTACTCGGAAGGATTGAGAGGTCAACAAATGGAAGCCCTTGGATTTGAAGCTGCAGCGTCTCTTGAGGATGCACTGAGGAAGGCGTTTGCTTTAAAGGGGAAACATGCCAGTGTGGGGATAATTGACTACGGGTGGATGGTAGTTCCGAAACTGGCTATGTCTCAGTCGTAGGTCTTCACCTCTGCATTCAGCTCCCTTTTATGTGTAAGAACCAGGCAAAATGTGAATGGTTGGGGGTGTGTCTCCGGTGAGACCACAGCTATGGATCGTTGGAGATTAGCAAAGTCAAACGTTAGGCTCCCGAGGACGCAATGACTGTCATGGTGAGGTCTCAAAGGAGGTAATGTGTCATTTGCTGAAGGAATTCGCACCGCTTTTGGCGGAGTGGCGACGTTATGTATGCTAGTGGCCTTTGGGTTCACGTTGACAAAACTAGGGGTTGTTGAACCGCATCATGTGAGGGCGCTAAGTAAGGTTGTCGTTTGGTTCACGTTACCATGCCTGATATTGAGCACCTTAACATCCAAGTTCGAACCAGATGAGTTCCCTTTCTGGTGGTTATTCCCTATTGGGACAATGGCGTCAGTGCTTGTGCTCCTTGGCTTCGGATACATGGGTTCTACTTTCCTTAATCTCAATCATCATGATCGGAGGTTGCTCAGCTGCCTTCTTGCGTTCCCAAATACCGGATATATACCGCTCCCTCTTGCAGCAGCTGTTCTTCCTTCCCCCGATAGGGAGACGGCCTTCCTTTATATTTTCCTGCTTGCACTGGGAAGCTCCTCACTCATGTGGTCTTTGGGAGCAGCCTTGATTTCTGGGAAAAGGCAAGAGATAGGATTGGCCATACGTTCTGCTATAACCCCTCCACTAGTTGCTACGATCGTAGGGTTAGTAACAGTCTTCACTTCCTTGAACCGCTATCTCCCCTTTTTTCTACGGGATGGACTCTCGATGGCCGGTAATGCAACGATTCCGCTCATTATGTTCTCGCTTGGCGGGATGTTGTCGGGGCTGCAACGTAACCAGAGTCTGCACTTGGTTGAGGTTTCTTTGCTCGCATTGTTGAAACTTGGAGTGCTCCCGCTTGTTGTCCTGTTTATGGTCAAACTTTTCGCTGTAGATGAGATCCTTGGGTTCGTGCTAGTTCTGGTAGCAGCTTCGCCGCCTGCGATAGGCCTCGCTGTAATGAGCAATTACTACGATGTGGATTCAGCACTAATGGACGTCTCGCTGTTTTGGACTTACGTACTATGTATTTTTACTATACCACTCTTTTTAGTGTTTGCTGGGTGAGTTGGATAGGGCATGGTCCCCGAGAGCTGAGCCACGTTGAGTGAGAGGATCCGGTAGTATGAAGCAGCCAACGAGGAGGTGGAGGCGTGAAAGGCAACCGGTACACGGACGAGCAGATCATCCGGATCCTGGGCGAAGTGGAACGAGGAAGGTCCATCGCCGAGGTATGCCGTCACTACGGGGTGGCGGAGGCCACGGTGTATCGCTGGCGGGCCAAGTACCGCGGCATGGACAAGGCCCAGTTGAGGAAGCTGAAGCAGCTTGAGGGTGAGAACTGCAGGCTGAAGAGTTTGTTGCACAAACCCAGCTAGCCCCTTGGGCTTGCCACCGGGTAAACTCAAGGAAAATGAGGACCGGATGAGGGGGAGAGATGGCTTACAACTTCCTCGATTGCGATCGGGATCAGCTGTTCCTCCTTCCGCCTTCCATGAGGGATTGGCTTCCGGAGGGGCATCTTGTGTGGT
>Ga0180300_10001664_pt1 | contig 10351 bp, 9 predicted proteins | sample GuaBasSediGuay15_FD_121798 | JGI IMG/M metagenome (GOLD analysis project Ga0180300, IMG submission 121798) | Subseafloor sediment microbial communities from Guaymas Basin, Gulf of California, Mexico - Guay15, Core 4569-2, 21-24 cm | ecosystem: Environmental > Aquatic > Marine > Hydrothermal... | reverse complement strand
GCTGCAAGATGTGTTTGATAACTATTGGGAAATGAATTCGGACCCTCCGCCCTTGACTATTGACGCCCGATTTGGTAGAGACTGTAATATCCAATTTAATGCCGATGGTACCATTACATTTAATGTTTGGCACTGGCAGGGTTCTCACAAGGTGTATGATATCCAGGATTCTACTGCGAACATTAGTGATTTAAATGGTATTATCTATGTTCAAGGTGATGTACAAATCGCGGGGACTGTCAATGGGGTGGTAACACTTATTGCCACCGATGATATTAAGATTATTGACGATGTAAAATATCAGGATTCGGATAGTTATGGCCGGCCCACCTCTGATTGTGATGATGCGTTAGCATTAATTTCTGCCAAAGATATTGTAGTAGCCGATACCCCAGCTAATCACGATGATTGCATTATTGATGCTGCTCTGTTGGCACTGGACTCCTCATTTTACGTTGAAAACTATTCGTCTGGATCGCCACGTGGATATTTACGCGTATGGGGTTCAATTAGTCAAAAGGTCCGTGGTCCGGTGGGTACCTTTAGCTGGTGGGGAAGAACCGGTTATTCAAAGGATTATCATTATGATCAACGGTTTGAACAGACACCACCGCCATATTATCCTACCACTGGTAATTATGAAATTTCTATGTGGAAGGAACTAACTCCTTGAAGAGTAAAATAAGGAGCTGATATGTTTTATTTACTGAGTATCTTTTTTCTTGTTTTCGCCTATCTTTTTCTATTCGCACCCAGTTGGCTAATTCGCTTGAGTGAGTGGGGTAATCGATTGATTTTTACCGATCACAATGCTGTGCTGCATCGAAAGTTTACCGGAATCCTACTTCTCTGTTTGGGGGTGGCGATGTTTTTGGTGGGACTGAAATATCAATAAAAAGTGGTTGTGAATTATGATTTTTTGTTGAGATAAAATTTCGAAGGAGTAACTAATATGCGCATATATGCAATATTTTTGCTAAACTTATGCTTGGTTGCCCCGGTCTGGGGAGGAACTATATCAGGTTCAATTCACGGGACCCTGAGCGTAAGCAACAGTCCCTATGTTGTTACCGGGGACTTATTGATCAACGCAGGGGATACACTTCGGATTGAGCCCCACTGTCAGCTATTTTTTGAAGAAGCTACTACGTTTAAAGTTCAGGGGGTTTTATTGGCCCAGGGAACCGCTACGGATTCTATTTATTTTTCATCCAATAAATCGCCTCAAAATCCAGGTGATTGGCAAGGGATTTACTTCGATAAACCTGCAAATAAAAGCTATCTTAGCTATGTGGTTATTTCCTATGCCTCAACAGGAATCACATTTGACAGTACTGACTCTGAAATAAAACATTCATGTATCAAATTCAATACTAATGGAATAGATTGTAGTGCCGGAGCCCAACCTTTGATTGAATCTAATCAAATTATCCACAATGGTAATTCGGGTATTCGGGTTACCAGTTCCTCGCCCAGGATAATTGCTAATAAGATTTTTTATAACGCTCTGGAGGGTTTTGATTCTGCTATTATTTTTAATTGGAGTAGCGGGGGGCTATTATTGCAAAATCAAATTGCCCAAAATGGCAATTCGGGGGTCGATTGTGATAATGATTCCAATCCTGACATTATCAATAACACGATAATAGATAATAGTGGCTATGGAATTTCTTTGTCATACTCCTCTCCACGAATCATTAACAACCTGGTAAGCAATAATCAATATGGCATTTGCAATGAAGAGGGGTCTCCTTCTATTAGTTACAATGATGTTTGGCAGAATTCTCAGGGTGATTTTTGGGGTTGCCCGGATAGCGTGGGTGTGAAAGTAACAGTCAACTCTCGGGGCGATAGTGCCGATGTGTTTTACAACATACAAGTAGCACCAGCTTTGGTAAATGAAGATGGGCTCGATTTTACTCCCACGTCCAGTTCTCATCTAATCGATGCCGGCGATCCCACCAATCCTGGGGAGATACAGGTTTCGGGCGATGCACCAGATATCGGCGCAATTGAATACTCTGGAACTGTGCCGGTCGAGTTAGCTACATTTCAATTTGATGGCAGCAAACTGGTATGGAGTACTGCTACCGAGAAAAACAACCTGGGTTTCGAGGTTCAACGCTCTGTTACCGGTGTGTCCGAAGATTTTCAGACCATAGGTTTCGTTAAGGGGCAGGGTACCAAAACATCACCTACTTTTTACTCTTTCATTGATTCAAAGGTTCGTTCAGGAAAATATTATTACCGTCTGAAGCAGATTGATTTCAATGGAGAATTTCGTTACAGTTGGACTGTTGAGGCATTGTACCATCAAGCAGGAAACTATCGATTGTACAAAAATTACCCCAATCCATTCAATAGCAGTACTATTATTACCTTCGAATTAGCCCAGGAAGACATTGTTTCCTACATAATTTATGATCTCAATGGCCGCGAAGTTCGACGGCTAATGATTCAGAAAAATTTTTCTCCTGGGACTCATCAAATCGGCTGGAATGGCCGAAATAATAAAGGAGAACAGCTACCAAGTGGGACATATTTTGGTCAACTTCGTACCCCCCATTTTGTAAAAACAAACAAACTTTTGCTGGTTAAATGACAAGAAGGGAAAAATCGATGCAAAGGATTGCAATCAGCAAAATCAGCGTTTTAGTGCTGTTGGTGTTGCTGGGTGTAGTTGCTGGAATGCATTGTTCCAAGGATTTAGTCACCGATTCGCCCGAAAAGCAGCAAAATGATCAGGGGATAATTCTTGCAGAGGTGACCTCCAGTCCTTCGGTTATTGGGTTGGGCGGTGCTGAATCGCGTATCACTGCCGTGCTGGTGGATGATCAAAACAATCCCGTTTCCAATCAATTGGTTCATTTCCACACTACATTAGGTGAGATAAGTCCAACGGCGGATTCTACTGATTATTCGGGCAAAGCGTATGCAATTCTACGTAGTGGTGCAATTGCAGGCGTGGCGCAGGTTACGGCAAGCTATGGTCAGTTGGAAAAAACCACCACTGTGCTATTTGATTCTTCTTTAACTCGTGATATTGTGGTTACATCTACTAAAGAGGCTATTTTGAGCAATGGTATTGATTCAACCCAGATTACTGCCATGGTGTACGATGATAACGGTAAGCCTGCCGAAGGTCAGGTGATAGTTTTTCGCACCACTGCTGGTTATTTTGCCAGGCGGGATATTCGGACCGATCAGACAGGACGAGCCCGGGCAGTTTTAGTAGGCTTTGCCAGTTCCACAGATTCACTTGCTCTGGTTACTGTTGAATCCCAGTCTCTGTTCAAGACTGTGGAAATATCGCTGAAAGGTGTAAATCTTTCATTAGATGCTAATCCTACCTCCTTGATTGCCAACGGGACGAGTACGGCTACAGTTTATGCGCTACTTAAAGAGTCGAGTACAAATATCGCTATTTCCGGAGCATCGGTGATTTTTGCTACCGACTTAGGTACAATTCCAAATCAGGCAACGACCGATGCCAGTGGAGTGGCTTCGGTAGAACTCAAAAGCAGTCGTCAAGTTGGCCTTGCCACGGTGGTTGCACGCTATGGCAACACGCTTTTAGATACTGTCCAGGTCGAGTTTATTCGTTCGGAACCTACCTATTTGACAGTTACCGCCGAGCCCACGGTATTAGTTGCCGACAATCAAAGTCAATCCAAAATTACAGCTGTGGTGTCAGATCTGAACAATAACCCGGTTCCGGATGGTACGCAGGTGCATTTCCAGATCATTCACGGTAGTGGGTCAATTGAAACGGTGAAATTAACTCAAAATGGGATTGCTATCAGCAAACTCACCAGTGGTGTTGAACTCGATACCGCCTGGGTGGAGGTGGCAGTAGGAAGCTTAAGGGACACAGTAACGGTTCGTTATGTTGTAGGTAATGCTGCTACCATAACCGTGAAATGCGATTCGGTAACTCTTCCTGCTGATGGAATTACAACCACCAACGTCTATGCTACTGTACGCGACAAATCGGGCAATCCTGTAGCCGATGGTACTACAGTACATTTTTCCTCTTCGATTGGCAATATTACTACTGAAAACACTACAACAAATGGCGTTGCTCAGGCTCAATTTTCCAGTAGTATCACTGGGGTAGCTACTATTCAGGCTTCGGTTGGTTCGATAGTAGGCGAAACCACTATTTTGCTGCGTCCTGGTAAGCCGAATAGCATTAATCTAAGTTTTTCTCCCCGGGCGGTGTGGGTGAAGGACACTGGTCGCAACCAAACATTAACCATCAAAGCTGAAGTTGTTGATAGTAAAAATAATCCGGTCATTGATGGGACTTATGTAAAATTTTCTATTTATGCCTCACCAGGGGGAGGGGAATGTCTGAGTGCGGATGATCCAGTTCCTACCGTCAATGGCATAGCACAGATTTCTTTTAGAAGTGGTACTCGATCAGGCCCGGTGCGAATTCAGGCAGAGATTACTGATGAGAGTGGAAATCCGCTGACCCCACCTGTTAGAGCAATTAGTACTGAAATCCTTATCTTTGCCGGTCCGCCCTATATTGAGGATATTACCGACGTAAGTACCAGTCATTTAGCCGTTGGTAGTGCCAAAAAGAACATTCGCGGTTGGGATTGGGTTAACAATACTACTACAGTTACAGTGGTAGTAGGGGATAAATACAATAACCCAGTTGCTGAAGGGACGGCGGTCTATTTTACCATGACCGCGGGGCTGATTACTACCTACACAGGTTACACCGATGCCAATGGAGTAGCCAGCGTAACAATTCATACCGGTAACCCTGTTCCTACGATTGACAGATACTACAATACTTTTTACGAACCTAACTTTGGCACTGTTATTCCCGGTCCCATCCCGGATTTTGAAGGGGGGTTAGTTCTAAATTCTCAAGGAAACTATGGTGAAAATGATGGTGTTGCCAGAGTACTTGCAGTAACTGAAGGAGTAGATGCGAACGGGAACCCGGCTAAAGTTTGGGGGGTGACCAATGTGGTGTTCTCTGGGGCAATTACTACCTTCAAGGTTATTCAACCGCCTGTAGACACATTGTACACCGGAGAATCGACACAAATCATATTTGACATTTATGATATTAATGGGAACCCTATTGTTGCTGGCTCTACTATTTCGGCTTCTGTGAGTAATGGAGGGGCTCTTTCCTGGACTTCGATTGAAACCGAAGATCCCGGAGTTACTAGATATTATCTAACGTTGGCTAACAATCTCGATCCAGGAAGTGGAGATACTAAAATCAAAAAGACTACAGTGTTCATCAAAGTTGATAGTGAGAACGGCAATCCGTCTCTGGAAGTAAGCCCCTCGGTTGTGTTAATACCAGCCGAAAGGGAATAGAAGTAATCTCAGATTCGGAAAAACTTAACCCTAATAGTGAACATATGGTAAAATGACCAGATCAGGAGTGCAACGGTGAAGGTATTTTTCAAGTATTTTTTTATGCTGATGATAGGAACAGTTACCTACCCCTATTTCTCAATAGCACAATCTGTGGGCAATCCTGTTATTACCTCAACTCGTACAGTATTGACCTTGGGAATTTCCGGTGAGATAAGTCGGTTCAACAGTGATGGGGTAGAGATGAAATCGCAAAAGGCAATGTTGAAGCTTAGTTTGCCAATTTTACCTGGAGTAGATGTGTTTGGTAGATGGGGGAAGGGGAACCTTACATTTTCGGATTCTACCCATGGTGTTGATGGATTTCAGTTTGAACCAGAATTCATTTACGGTGGCGGTTTACAATGGAATTTTTTCTGTTCTCCCTCGAAAAATATGAGTTTGATTTGGCAAACTCAAGCTTTGTGGTTCAATCCAGACGGTACAAAGAGATTCGACGACGAGAAAAAATCAATCTATTTGATTTTCGAGGGCTGGGAATTGCAAACTGGGGTAGTGGCTGTTGTAAGAAACCCGAGGTTGGATTTCTACTTTGGGGCTGAAGGAAGGGGTTGTCCATATCAACTTAAAATGCAAACCACTGATGCCCAGGGTGTTCGTGTTAGCCAGTGGAAGAAGAAAGACCAGCTACATCTTGGGTATTTTCTGGGAGTAGATTTCAAGTTAACAGGCAATATTAGAACCAGTGTAGAGGTTAAGAATTCCAACCTTTGTGATTTTAATCTTATGTTGGGCATCAGTCAGATAGGCCCACCCTAAAGGATAATAAAAAATTTCTCTTGACTCTTATTTAAAAAATTATTAAAATAAACTCCGAGCAACCCCTTTAAACCTATCCGGAGAGATAGGTAAGGGGCCGGTCGGGGTTTTTCATATACCTCCAAGGTCCCTTAAAAATCAAGGCACTGCGGAGGTTTTTTTATGTTCTTACATGAGGAAGCTTATGAAAAGGCGTGTGAAAGCGAAACTAATTGACGAGGTAGGATTGCAACGCACAATTGCTCGTTTAGCCCATGAAATTGTGGAGAGGAATAAAGGTATCGAGAAATTGGCTATCGTCGGGATTCGTACTCGAGGGGTACCATTGGGGCAACGCATTGTTCGTAAGATCCAGGAGATTGAGGGCAAAGAAGTTCCTTTTGGCATCCTTGATGTTACTCTCTATCGTGATGATTTTAAATACAAGCATCCAGTGGTTCGAGTAACTGACATCCCATTTGCTATTGATGATATGAATGTTGTATTGGTAGATGATGTGCTTTACACCGGGCGCACAGTACGCGCTGCTCTGGATGCATTGATTGATTTCGGACGACCTGCCAGCATTCAACTGGCGGTAATCGTTGATCGAGGGCATCGAGAGTTACCTATCCGACCTGATTTTGTAGGGAAAAATATCCCCACTTCTGTTGGGGAAGAAGTGCGAGTACATGTTAAGGAAATCGATGGTGAAGAAGGGGTGTTTTTATTGCAGTGAAATGTATTATGAGTGCCATAATATAGTTACTTGCTGAAAAACAACGACCAAACCAATCCGAGGTATGATGCTTTCGAGCCGACATCTGTTAGGACTTGAGGGAATGTCTAAAGAGGAAATTCAATTGATCCTAGACACTGCCACTTCATTCAAGAAAGTGCTGGAGCGGCCCATACCCAAAGTGCCGACCTTGCGCGGAACCACAGTAGCAAATTTGTTCTTTGAACCGTCCACACGCACACGGATTTCTTTTGAGCTTGCTGAAAAACGTCTGTCAGCAGATTTGGTCAATTTTAGTGCTAGTACTTCCAGTGTGTTAAAGGGTGAAACCTTAAGGGACACTGCTCGCAATATTGAAGCCATGAAGGTCGATATGGTGGTGATCCGCCATTCGTCTCCAGGAGCAGCTCATTTTTTAGCTAATTGTTTAGATTCAGCTATCATCAACGCGGGGGATGGAGCCCATGAGCACCCTACTCAGGCACTTTTGGACATGTTGACCTTGCGCGAACGGTTTGGGACTCTCGCAGGATTAAAAGTGCTAATTGTTGGTGACATCGAACACAGTCGAGTAGCACGCTCCAACATCTATGGTTTGAATACTATGGGTGCTGAAGTTGCTATTTGTGGACCGGCAACGTTATTACCAGTAGAAATTGAACATCTGGGAGTTAAGGTTTATCATAATTTGGATGAGATTCTTTCGCAAGTGCAAGTAGTCAATGTCTTGCGTATTCAACTCGAGCGGCAGGGTAAAGGATTATTTCCCAGTTTGCGGGAGTATCGTCAGCTTTTTGGTATTACTGCCGAGCGCTTTAAGCGTGTGGGGCGGGAGTTGGTGATTATGCACCCCGGGCCAATCAACCGGGGGGTAGAAATTGATAGTGAAGTGGCTGATAGTATACAGTCAGTGATTCTTCAACAGGTGACCAATGGTGTGGCTGTACGCATGGCAGTGTTGTATCTGCTCGCTGGTGGAGGAGAAATACGAAATGTAGAGTAACTTCCCGCTTTTCTGATGTAACAAACTCAATTAAAATTCAAAGGGAAAATGGGTGATTTTACATTTGGGATCACAAAAAATGAAACCCAGGCAAAATAGCTTTCTTTTCAAAAATGGCTTAATTTTTAATACCGCAAATTCTCAATTTGAAAAGGGAGATATTTTAGTAGTTGAGGGCAGGATTGAGAAAGTGGGGACGATTCCTTCTGAAGATTTTGTCGGCAGCATTATTGACTTGCAAGAGAAATATGTAGCTCCTGGTTTTGTGGATATGCATGTTCATCTTCGAGAGCCTGGACGCGAGGATGAGGAGACTATCGAAAGCGGAGTTGCTGCTGCCATGGCAGGCGGCTTCACTACGGTGTGCTGTATGCCTAATACCGAGCCTCCTATTGATAATCGAGGTATGGTGGAGTTTATCAAAAAGAAAGCTAAAAATTTGCTGGTAGCTGTTCATCCTATTGGTGCAGTAACAAAGGGACGCCGGGGGGAAGAATTGGCCGAAATGGGCGATATGTTAGATGCTGGAGCAGTAGCTTTTTCTGACGACGGCTTACCAGTGGCTTCAAGCGAGTTAATGCGTCGAGCTCTTGAATACAGCAAGATGTTTGATATCCCAATTATTGACCATTGTGAAGATCTTTCTCTTTCAGAAGGACGCTCAATGAATGAGAGCTTCACCTCTACACAACTGGGGGTTTATGGAATACCAGCCGTGGCTGAGAACATTGTTGTTGCCCGCGATCTTATGTTGGCTGCCTACACCGGGGGACATGTGCATATTGCCCATGTTTCTACTAAAGACGCTGTGGCTATGATCCGTGAGGCCAAAAAACGAGGAGTGCGAGTAACCTGCGAAGTAACACCCCATCACTTTGTGCTTACTGATGAGGTTGTGAAAAGTTTTGATACTAATACTAAGGTGAATCCACCCCTTCGATCACAAGCAGATGTTGAGGCGATTCTGCAAGGCTTACAAGATGGTACAATCGATGTTATTGTCAGTGATCATGCTCCTCATTCTATTGAAGAAAAACAAGTCGAATTTGACGTTGCTCCTTTTGGGCTCATTGGCATGGAAACTTCTTTCGGCTTAATAGTTAAGCATCTGCTTGAGCCCAAAGTTTTAACTCCTGCCCAGGTTATTGAAAAAATCGTGTTGAATCCTGCAAGAATTCTTAAATTGGGAAGCAAAGATTTAACCCCTGGTAACCCGGCCGATTTTACTGTATTTGATATGGACAGCGAATGGACAGTGGATGTAAATCATTTCAAATCTAAATCGCGTAATTGCCCATTCCATGGTTGGCAATTGCGCGGCATGATCCACGGAGTTTTTAATAAAGGACAATGGTGGTCTGAATCCTTGTCCAGTACCAAAAAAATTTGATAAAACATTCAAATTAGGATAAATAGAGCTTGACATTCAGAGAAAAATTCACTAAATTGTAGTTTTTGAAACGCAACAATTATTATGATTTGGAGGGTAAAATTGAAGACATATTCAGCTAAAAAAGAGCAGATAGTGCACAAATGGTATCTGGTAGATGCGGAGAATCAGATTTTAGGTCGATTGGCTTCTCGAGTAGCTTCTATTTTGCGTGGTAAGCATCATCCAACTTTTACTCCTCATCTGGATATGGGGGATCATGTAGTAATTATTAATGCCGACAAGGTACGCATTACTGGTAAAAAATTGCAACAGCGGTTTTATTATCACCATTCGGGTTATCCCGGAGGTTTAAAGCAAATATCGCTGGGAAAGTTGTTGCGGGAAAAACCGGAACAGGTGCTTTATCATGCAATCTGGGGCATGTTACCCAAAAATCGTTTGGGACGCAAGCTAATGAAGAAGGTTCGCATCTATGCAGGACCATCGCATCCACATCAAGCTCAGCAACCGGAATCTTTAGAGTTGAAATAACTTTAAGGGAGTATGTTAATGAAGGAAAATACTTATTATGCTACTGGACGCCGCAAGGAAGCAGTGGCGCGGGTTTGGTTGACTCCCGGCACTGGCAAAATAGAAGTAAACGGCAAGCCTTTGCTGGAATATTTCAAGCGTGAGACACTTAAGATGCTTGTCGAGCAGCCGTTGGAGGTTACCGACACATTAGGAAAGTATGATATTTATGCCAAAATTCACGGCGGTGGTCTTTCTGGTCAGGCTGGGGCATTACGTTTGGGAATCTCACGCTCACTAGTTAAGGTTAACGAGGATCTACGCCAGAAGTTGAGACAAGGTGGTTTCTTGACTCGTGATCCTCGTGTAGTGGAACGCAAGAAGTATGGACAACCAAAAGCTCGCAAACGCTTCCAGTTCTCGAAGCGGTAACAAGAAAATTTAGGAGAGGTTTATGCCCGAAATAATGTTAGAACAATTGTTAATGGCTGGTGCACATTTTGGTCATCTGACACGGAAGTGGAACCCGAAGATGAAACCTTACATCTTTATGGAACGT
>Ga0180300_10001663_pt1 | contig 10351 bp, 14 predicted proteins | sample GuaBasSediGuay15_FD_121798 | JGI IMG/M metagenome (GOLD analysis project Ga0180300, IMG submission 121798) | Subseafloor sediment microbial communities from Guaymas Basin, Gulf of California, Mexico - Guay15, Core 4569-2, 21-24 cm | ecosystem: Environmental > Aquatic > Marine > Hydrothermal... | reverse complement strand
GATTTCATATTGGTTCTATGCTGAAAAGGGGTTAATATAGGTTTCTATTTTGGTTGTCCGGCTATTTAATTGGTTTGTTAATCTGGTGGGGTTTAGAGATGGAGTGGTTTTTCAAAATTCTCCCTATTAAGTGCTATACTAGTTTCCAAACTCGTTCCGGAAATAGATGCTAGACCGAGCAAGGAGAAAATTGAGATTTCAAAGGAGATCTTTTACATCTCCATTGCCTTGTTTTTTACGGTTGCTGCCCTTGCCTCAATCGTTCCGCTGGAAGAAGGATTCATCGAATACATGGGTCTTACTCCTCTGAGCTTTGGAATAACGTACTCCTCCTACATTTTCACCCGAACCCTTTTCAATACTCCCGTTGGAAGGCTAAGCGACAGAATTGGTAGAAAGAAAGTGTTCGTAGCTGGAATAATCCTACTCGGAATTTCAACCATTCTGATTCCGTTTTGCAAAAACTTCGGGCAAATACTATTGTTGAGGAGCATCCAAGGAGTTCTCGTAGCATTCGTTTACTCTCCGGCCACCGCATTAATTGCCGATAAAAGCGAGAAGAGTTTAGGTGTTGGAATGGGTGTTACCAATTCATCGCTGACTCTCGGGCTTGCCGCAGGCCCGATAATCGCAGGGGTTTTAGGAGGATTTGTTGGATTCTCAGCTCCCTTCTATGTTTTTGGGATAATGATAGTACTCTCTGGGATCTTTACAACTTTCAGTGTATCCGAGGTAAAGAATGGTAAAAAAGTAAAGTAACTAGGTAAAAAGCTCAAGAACGCATGATAGAATCCGAAATTAAACCAGCCACACTCACGTGGCTTATAGGGCTCAAAACCGTATCCGTCCCAACTATTCCATCAATCCCAGCATGACAAATCATTTTTAAGGCTGCGTTCGAAAGTGCAGGATGAGTACATGCTGCGTAAATCCTTCTCGCTCCAGCAGCTTTCAAAGCCTTCACCGCCTGAACAACGGTTCCACCGGTTGAGATTATGTCATCCACGATCATCACATCTTTACCGACGACTTCATCGGGAACAGAATCAACAATAACGTTTTCAGCATCTATCCTTATCTTCCTCATAAGGGAGTATTCAGCGTTGAGCTCTTCTGCAACTATTTTTGCCCAGTATTCGGCAACTTCATCGGCTCCGACAACGAAAGGTGATTCGAGTATGAAGTTCTCTTTAGCATATTCGGCTAGTAAATGCATGGCCGTTATATCTACAACCTCAAAATCGAATATCTCATCGAAATTACGCTGATGGAAATCAACCACGTACATCTTATCAAGCCCAGCAACTTTGAAGAGCTTTGCAACCGACTTTAGTTTTGCAGCCTCACCTCGAATGAATCTCCTCATGAGCCTTGAATATGGGAAATAGGGAAATATTCCAATGACCTTCTTCGCGCCAAGTTCTTTGAAGGTGTCCACAAGGAAAAGTGTTTCTATAATAAGCTCATCGGGAATGTGAGCGAATGAGTTAACGATGTAAATTTCCTTTCCCTCAACATTCTCAGGAATCCTGACATATTTCTCTCCATCAGGAAGCTTTTCCAGCTCTGCATACCCAAGTTGTATACCCGTTTTCCTAGAAATCGGATAAGCTAGAATTCCCTGAGATGCTGGTACGATAACCTTCATAAAGCAAAATTTAGGGGAGAATTTTTAAGGCTTTCTCCTTTTCCTTTATCCCTCATTAGATTAGAATTTTTTATTCCCAAACTTCTAGTCCTGATAACAGGCCAAAGGTCCCTTTGATATGTTTTTCAGACATTTGTTGCACGATTTACAGTCACTCACCTTAACCTCTTTCCACTTTGAAGGTAGATAGGGGTCTCTTATAAGCGGTCTTGCCATTGACACGAGGTCACAGTAGCTGTCCAGCAACTTCTCAGCAACCTCAAGGCTCCTTATGCCTCCCACAAGAATGACGGGGATGTCAACGTTTTCCTTAATTTTCTTCGCATAATCCCTGAAGTAGGCCTCGCCACTCTTCTCAACGTTCTGACACACGACGTTGTATTTCGTGTAAAGCCTGGATTCCCACATGCCTCCGCTAACCTCTATCGCCTCGTAACCTGCCTTACTGAGAAGCTTTGCTATCCTCACAGCCTCATCAATCTCAAGCCCTCCTGGAATGAAATCACATGCGTTCATCTTTATCAAAACGGGAATTCTGCTTCTCTCCCTTATCCTCTCCATTATGTCCAACAAAATTTTCGCTCTTTCCTCTCCGAATTCATCTTTTCTTCGATTCGTGTAGGGGGAGATGAACTGGCTGAGCAGATATCCGTGGGCTGCATGAAGCTGTACGGCATCAAATCCCGCTTTCCCAGCTCTAATCGCGGCCTCAGCAAAATCATCTATAATTTGATGGATTTCCTCCTTTGTTAGTTCTCTGGGCATTACATTGGTTGTTGCTTCCAAAACAGCCGAAGGAGCAACCGGATCAGGAAATGGATAATTCTGCCTTCCCGCATGGACGAGCTGAGCGATGAACTTGATTCTACCCCATTTATCTTTGCCTGTTTTTTTGACTTCTTTAACGAGTTCTTTAAGACCCTTCAAATGCTCATCGCTGCTTATCCCGGTCATGTTTCTCATCGCTCTGCCCTTCTCGCTGATGAACATGAATCCGGTAATGATGGTTCCAGCTCCCCCCTCTGCAAGTCTTCTGTAGAATTCAATCAGCTTTTCAGTAATAAATCCTTCATCTGTTGCCATAGCTTCAGCGGTAGCTGATTTGACAATTCTATTCCTCAACAGAAGATTTTCAGTTTCAAAAGGAGTGTAGGTTACATATTCTGAATCGTTCGAATCATATTCTAAATCCCCATAACCCATCCAATCCCTCCAAATAACAAGATATGAAACCTACTTTACAATTTACAAAATCTCAGAAAAATATAAGATTTGAAATTTTGGATTAAGTAACTAGCTACAATTCTGCCTCGAAATCCTCAACCTTGTATGGGAACTCTCTTATTCCCCTGTTTCTGAGCACTTCTCTCGTAAGAATCCAGTAAACCAAGGCTAAGGCTTTTCTACCTTTGTTGTTGGTTGGAATTACGAGATCTACATTTTCAGCCTGATTGTTCGAATCGCATAGTGCTACAACAGGAATGCCAACATCCGTCGCTTCCTTCACCGCCTGAGTATCGATGGCTGGATCTGTCACAACCACAACATCCGGCTCCCTGTACTCTGAGAGCACCGGATTCGTTAGCGTTCCAGGAACAAATCTACCCGTTATTGCTTCTGCCCCCAAAATCTTGGCGAACATCTTTGCGGGTTTCTGGCCGTACTGCCTTGCGGAAACAACAAGAATCCTTGATGGCTCGAATTTAGCCAAAAATCTCCCTGCCGCCTTTAGCCTTTCGTCGAGCTGCCTTATGTCGAGGACGTAGAGTCCATCGGGCCTTACCTTATAGATAAACCTCCTCATATCACCGCTCTTTATCTGGGTACCGATGTGAACTCCAGCAGCCAGATACTCATCCGTAGGAATTAGATACTCGTACGTTTCATCCTCCCTTACTTCTTTCTCTTTTATCATCGTGATCACCCTTTAAACTCTTTAAACACTTAAACCCTATAAACTCTAAACCTTAAAGCCTCCTTATTTTAACCATTGAAGCGTGTTCCATCTCACTCTCAATTCTTATCAGTTCGTTGAGTTTGGCTATTCTCTCGCCTCCCACAACGCCCGTCTTTATTAATGTTGCGTTGAAAGCAACTGCAAGATGGGCGATGGTTTCATCCTCCGTCTCGCCACTTCTGTGCGAAACAACGACCTCATATCCATTATCCTTCGAGAGCTTTACCGCTCTGAAGGTATCCGTAAGCGTGCCGATCTGATTGGGTTTTATTAGAACGGTGTTCGCAGAACCGAGCTCAATTCCTTTTTTAATCCTGTTGATGTTCGTTACAAAAATGTCATCTCCGCAGATCATGCAGCTTACAGCTTTGGTAAGCTCAGCAAATCCCTCGAAGTCGTTTTCATGCAGGGGATCTTCGATAAAAAGCAAGTTGTATCTATCGGCAAGCTCGGCCATATAGGCTATCTGTCCGTCTGTTGTAAGCTTTTTATCCCGATAAACGTACTCCTTACCATTCCAAAGCTCCGTCGCAGCCACATCGATTCCCATCCTCATTTTTATGCCAGTTTCGCTCTCAACCCTTTCGATTGCAGCCTTGATTATCTCAAAGGCCTCCTCGTCGGTTATCTGAGCGGCCCACGCCCCTTCGTCACCCTTTGCAGCAAAGATTCCCCTCTTATCAAACTCCTTCCTTATCTCTTTATGTGTCAATGCATTCGCAGCCTGTGCATCAAGAAAATTCTTTGCACCAACAGGGATGACAAGAAATTCTTGGATGCTCGTAGAGCCCTTGGCATGTGCACCTCCGCCTATAACGTTTCCGAGAGGATAGGGCAGTTCCAAAGCAAAAGACCCACCGACGTATACGTATAGCGGAATGCCAAGAATCTGGCTTGCAAGTTTAGCTACTGCCAAGCTCGCAGCTATCGCAAAGTTCCCTCCTATTTCTGAGAAATTTTGAGTTCCATCAATTTCCCTAAGCGTTTTATCGATGCTCACCTGGTCGAAAACGCTCATGCCTACAAGAGCCTTCGAGACTTTGTCTTGAATTTCCTCAATAAAGGCTACATCCTTAACGATCGCCTCATCAGTTCCTGTAGAAGCCCCAGCCGGAGCGATTGCTGATGCGAAAAATTCGGCAGAACTAACCTCACATTCAACCGTTTTATTACCTCTGCTGTCGAAGACGATCCTATATGTCAGATCTTCGATTACCATCATACCACCCTTAACTAAACAAATCATTCCTCTCCAGCCATACGAAGTTTTCAGACTTTCTCTTTACAGTGATAGGAATCGCTCCCCTCTCATATTCCTCCCTTGCAATATCAAGGGGATCGGTTTTATCAGTGTTGATGAGTACTGGAGCGCCCATGGCGATCTGCAATGCCCGGGCACCGATTATTCTGGCCCTCTCAAAACGTGTATGTTCAAACGGAAATGTCACCTTTTTTGATTTAGATGCCGTACCAATCACCCCTTATCCTGATGGGGCCGCCGAGATTTGAACTCGGGTAACGGCGTCCCGAACGCCGCAGGATAACCAGGCTACCCCACGGCCCCCTTAAATTTTGATATTTCTTTAATCACAGACCTATACGTGAGAAACATCCTTCTACAGCAATATCTTTCAATCCCGAGTTCGTCAAGAGCTTCCTTTGGAGTTTTCCCTTCCTCAAGTTTTTTCTGATATTCCTCCCAAAGGTGTCCAATCACCTTGCCACAAGTAAAACATCTCACCGGAAACATAAATCCACCTTAAAAATTAAATTACCTGTAAGATGTCTGTCTCCTCTTTCTCGCTCCCCTGCCCATCTGCTTCTTTGGCTCCTTTCTCCTTATGTCGTTGACAAGCAGAGTTCTGTCGTACTCAAGATAAACCTTTCTGAGTTCCTCATCTCCACTCCATTCCACAAGCGCTCTGGCTATTGCTGTCCTTGCAGCCTCTGCCTGACCCATGAAGCCTCCCCCTCTCGTATCCACATCTATGTCAACCTTGTTTGCAAGCTCTTTTGCCATTACCAACGGTTCCATAACGATTTTCCTCACCATCTCCGGATTGAGAAGTTCTACCGGAATCTTGTTGAACCTGACTCTACCCTTTCCTGGCCTGATAGTCGCCCTTGCTATCGCATTCTTTCTTTTCCCGCTTGTCAGAACGATCTTCATGGCCACACCTCAAGCCTCCACTTCAAGCCTGTATCCGAGGTATTCACTTACCTCACCAACTGTCACATATTTCTCGGTTTTAGAAACTTTCTCAAGCAGCGCCTCTTCTACAACCTCAGCCCTTCCTTCCAGTTCTTTAAGCTCCTCCGGAACCCCAATGAATACCTTCAGATTCCTGTATGCTAACCTTCCCCTCCTGCTCTTCCAGGGAAGCATACCTCTGACCGTTCGTTTGAATATTCTTTCTGGATGTCTCGGATAGTATGGGCCCTTCTCTTTACTTCCTCTTTCATACTTCTCCTTATACCTGTGAAAAACTATCGATTTCTCCCCAGTGATTAAAGCCTTCTCAGCGTTGATCACAACTATCTTCTCTCCATTAAGCAGCCTTTTCGCTATGATGCTGCTTAGTCTTCCAAGTATGTGACCTCTTGCATCTATAACCGTGAACTCCCCCAAACAGTCGACAATGCGTTTAACGTTAACCACCATCTCATCACCTTCGATTGTATTACCAATTAATTCACGATCTTCCTGATTACCTGATTATTCTTACACCAGTTCCCTTTGGATTTTCGTTCGCCAGTTGGAGGATATCCATGCACTTGCCTCCAGCAGCCTCTATTTTCTCTCTAGCTCTGCCTGAAAAGGCAAAAGCCGCTACTTTCAAGGGCTTCTCAACTCTCCCCGTCCCAAGAACTTTCCCGGGCACGATAGCAATCTCTCCATTTTTTAGATATCTCTGTAACTTAGACACGTTAACCTCCGCCCGGTTCCTTCTTGGCTTCGAAAGCATTTCTGCTATATCTCTCCAGATTTTAGCCTCATTTTTGGCACTAATTTCGAGGAGCCTATCGATTAAACCTATGAGATTCGGATTCGTTTTTCTTACCTGAAGCTTCCTTATTTTCCCCATTTCAGATCACATCCCACTGATCTTTACAGATCGTTAAGCCTTAATCTTGTGAAAGAGCAGTCTACCTGAACGTTATTTAAAGGTATCTCCAAGCAGTAATACCAAGGTTATTTAAATTTATCTTTAAATTCTTTTAATTCAGTAGACAGTAGATTGCTCGTAAGATTCTATCCATTTCCTTCAACCAGCTCTTTACCAATCCATTTTTCACGATGTCTTCTGCAGGAGTTCCCCCGTAAACATCTAAAATAACATCAGTAGAATTTCTTCACAAGTTCAACGGTCTTTCCACCATCTGTTATTGCTTCCTTCTCCCTATAAGTTAGGGCATCTCTTTAAAATAGCCTAATGCTTTAAAATAGCCTAATGGGATCATCCTCGATAAAGGACCTTAATGCTCTCCAATAAAATTAAGTTAGATATTTTCTCAAAAACCTTCTCACTTCCTCCGAGTCAAGCCATCCTTTATCTAACCTTTTAACAACCTCATTTATCCTTCCAACACCTTCGAGTAAAATCCTTCTAACCTCTTCATCCTTGACCTCCAGTTCAGCAGTCCCAGAGATGATGCTTAGAGGATTCCTTATTTGATCTACAAGAATCGCAAACTCTTCTATATTCTTTTCAATCTGCCTGTAAGCCTTTCTTTTTGCCTCATCAAGCTCTATAGCCCTATTTGCAAATGCAAGATCGTTAGCGAGAGTTTGGAGGAGACCGATTTCATCTGAAGCCGGCAAAATATAGGTTGAATAAATCACAAGAAAACCCAGAGTTTCGTTATCGACATTCATTGGTAGGATTAAACAGGAATGGTTTTTGAAGGGGTCATAAAACGGGCATGTTTTTACTCTCTCCTCCTTTTTCCTTATTATAGCTCTTCTTTCATTTATCGCTTCACTAAAACATGCCAAGTCTTTTATCGCCATTTTCTCCAAATGGGGTTTCAATTCACCATAATATGCTATCTGAAAAACATCATCATTCTCCCTTAAACCGATCCAGACTGAGTAGCAATCCCTAAGATTTGCAAGCAACTTTGAGGCTTTTTCAAACAATCTTTTAGAATCTTTTTCGTAAACTATAAGGCTGTTTATCTCATTTATAGTATTTAAGAGCTTGTTCATCTTCCTTATTTCGGTTATTTCTCTTGCAATAACCATACAGTATCTTTTCCCTTTTAGGATAATGGGCAAAAGGGTGTTTACAAATTCTCTACCATCTCGTGAGTCTTCAAAGGTTACAACCTCATTATTTTCAATAACCCCTTTTATTCTCTTCATCCTTTTTTCTGCAACCTCCTTAGGTAAAACTTCAAAAATGGATTTTCCTACAGGATTTTTACCTAAACTCCTTCGCATAGCAGGATTGGCTTCTATAAATACTCCATCTTTATCAACTAAGGCGAGAAGATCGGGGGAAATCTCAAACATCTTCCTAAATCTTTCTTCACTCTCTTTTAATTCCTTTTCGATCTTTTTCCTTTCAACCTCAATTTTTTCCAATTCGGAGACTCTTCTCTTACATTCGTTCAATTCTTTAATAAGATCGTCCTTTAATTTAGAAGTATTAGAATTGTAATTCATTTCGTTTATGATTATTTAGTACTGCATTTATATTTTTCCAATTTCTGACTGGTTTTAAAAATTCAGTTTGATTTTCTCAATATCTACGAACCAAATATTCAATTATAAAAAAATATGACTTAATTGTTTTCAAAACCTATTTTGATTTTAGATCATGTGACGTTTTTTAAAAGAAAATAGGAAAATTAAGGAGGAGAACACCAAGAAATCGATGAGTCAAAATATTAAAGAATATAAAAAAGATTAATCAACTTGTTTAGACAAATCTATCGAGTATTATTTAAGATGTTTTGGTAATATCCTTTAAGACCATATCCGAAAAAGAATAATCACAAAATTTAAAAAAGATTATAGTATAAGAAAGTTAGAATGGATGCTAGGCAAAGGTGGAAAGCAAAAGAAAGAAAGCCAAACATAGAAATCAGACGATTGACACCTTCTGAACTCTTGGGTCGACCTCTCAACGAGATTGAGAAAAAATACGCTCCTAAGGAGCTATATGTCGCTGGTTCTATAAAACCACCACTTATGGGACCACGTGTTGCTGTTATTGGAACTAGAAAACCATCACCAGAAGGGATAAAATATGCCGAAAAGATAACAAAAAAACTCGGTGATCACAAAATCATAGTCGTGAGTGGGCTTGCTAAAGGGATTGACACTGTTGTACATAAAACTGCAATAAACCACGGAGGGAAAACGATTGCAGTTCTTGGTACTCCGCTTAACAAATTCTACCCAGCTGAAAATAGACCTCTGCAGGAGTTAATAATGAAAGAGCATTTAGCAGTGAGCCAGTATAAAATTGGCAGTATTACAAAACCAAAACATTTTATCTTTCGCAACAGAACAATGGCCTTGCTCTCCGATGCAAGTATAATAGTGGAAGCTGGAGAAACGAGTGGTGTTGTCTCTCAAGGCTGGGAAACTTTGAGATTGGGCAGACCCCTCTTACTTTGGAAGTTACTCCTAGATAGAGGTTTAGAGTGGGTAGAGAAAATGGTCAACTACGGCGCAATAATTTTAGAGGAAATCTACGAGCTAGATTACGTAATAGAGGAGCTATTTCCCCCGCTTGAAGGGACAATTCAAATTGAAGAGATGGAAAGTGAAGTTTGAAGGATCGTAAATGGAAATGTTATCCGAGCTAGTATTTGGTTCTCTCCTTTCTTATTGCCCCACTAGTACTTCTGAAGGGGGATTAATCGCTAAAAGCGTTATGCGAGCAATCAAAAATGAATCGTCCGTACATCATTCACAACTGGGGGAGTTATTTGCATCCGAGTTTGTTGCAAAAAGATTAAAGATAGAAGCCAGTAGAATGGATCTTTTTACAGATTTTTTCGGTGAAGATGTTGTTCTTGTTCCTGTTCCTAGATCGTCGCCAATCAGAAAAGGTACACTCTGGCCATCACTTCAAATATCTAAGGCAATGGAGCAGGAAGGGTTAGGTACAGTTAGGCCTGCACTTAAAAGAGTGAAGTGTATTCAAAGATCTTCTACATCTCCATCAATTTGGAGACCCCGCCCAACAGATCACTACAATTCTATGGAAGTTGAAAAATTCAAACTCCCCTCATTAAACTTACTATTGGTTGAGATATCATAACGAGAGGGCACACGTTTATGGGTGCTGCGTGGCGCCTTCAAAGAATATTTCCAGACGTCAAAATAAAAGCGTTTGCAGCAATGCGAACGGTAAGCAATGAGACTGAGTTTAGAGGGCTTATTGACCCAGTTATAGGTCGGGTCACATACAGATCACAGTATAATGATTGTCTAAGGAGACCTTGAAAAAATACGCTCACGTTCCTAGAGTCTCTACGTACACAACTTTCAGGAGGCAAGTTTTATAAATGAGATTTATTAAGGAACATCAATGATATCCGACTCTGTGGGGTATGCAATTTATGATGAGTTTGAAAGCCCTTTGAGGGTGAGAGATCTGTTGAGAGCTCATTTCTATCTTGACACCCAGAGACCGTAACGCTTGATGACATTTCTGAATATTACGGTCTGGTTCAAGCCTGAAAATCACGAATGGTTTGAAAATAACATCGAAAACATTTCGGAATTC
>Ga0180300_10001661_pt1 | contig 10362 bp, 10 predicted proteins | sample GuaBasSediGuay15_FD_121798 | JGI IMG/M metagenome (GOLD analysis project Ga0180300, IMG submission 121798) | Subseafloor sediment microbial communities from Guaymas Basin, Gulf of California, Mexico - Guay15, Core 4569-2, 21-24 cm | ecosystem: Environmental > Aquatic > Marine > Hydrothermal... | reverse complement strand
TCCGGGAGGAGACCAACCTACCGGTCACCATCGCCGAGAATGCTCAGGAGAGTGTTGTGCTCGGGGCTGGAAAGGTCCTGGAGAATCTCGACTATTTCGAGAAGGTTCTGCTGAAGACAAAGTGAAGCCAGCCATCCCGATCCGCCGCACCGAGGAGAAGATCCTTATCCTTCTCATCATCCTCTCCACCATCCTCCTTTCCCTCCCCTCTCCGGTCAAATTTGAATTTGCTAACCGATTCTCAGGCATCGTCCTCTATCCCGCCCTATGGGTTACCGGTCGACTCATTGAGCTCCGGCTCCTCAACCGCGATCTGGCCGAACTCGATCGTAAGCTCAACCAGGTGCTGATTCAATTCGGGTCCGAGCGATTGAAAGCATCGGAAAGGACTGATGAAAAACCCGATCTTCTTCTCGCCTACATTGTGATGAGGGATCCCAAGAGTCGGGTCCGTTTCTTTACCATCAACCGGGGTGATAAGGAGGGGGTAAGGGTTGGAGCACCAGCGGTCTATCAGGGCAATCTGATCGGAAGGGTTATCACCGTCAGCAGTAATCAGGCGGTTGTTGCCACCATCCTCAACCCCAATTTCCGGGTGAGCATCCAGCACCTTAAGAGTGGCACCAATGGTATCTTGGAGACCACCCCCCAATCGATCCGGATCAAATATTTCCTAAGAGATGTCCCGATTCAACCCGGCGATACCATTGTCACCTCCGGGTTCGGCAGCTTTGCTCCCCCCGGCCTTCTGGTGGGAAGGATCGATCGGGTGGAAGAGGGTAAGGACCTCTTCTTCCAGGAACTGACCCTTCTCCCCTTCATCAATCTCGGTTCAATTAACCACCTCTACATCTTGCGATGATGCTGATCCTTCCCTATCTCCTCACCTATCTTCTAATTACCCTGAGCTTCAATATGGGACAGTCATTTCCTGATCTCATCCTCATCCTGGTGGTTGCCTATGCGATGCTGGGGCCACCGATACCGGCCCTCGGCTTCGGCTTTATCAACGGTCTTCTCCTCGATCTTGCCAACCCGGTCGGGCTCGGTCTCAACAGCCTCCTCTTCACCATCACTGCATTCCTTGCCCTCCGGCTCAATAAGATCTTTTTCCAGCGGATCGTTTATCAATATCTCCTCCTCATCCTCCTTTTCACTATCATCTCTCTGCTGAGGGCAGACCCACTGCTTAAGGCCATCCTTACCATTTTGGTTATGATCCCAACCATCTATTTGCTGAGTTGGAAACTAACCGAATAAATCAGAAACTCTTCCTTCCCGCCACCGTTCTACTCTATCTCATCCTCATCCTTGCTGCAATCAAGTTTCAGCTTCTGGAAGGGAAGAAGTATTACCGCCTCTCCGAGACCAATCGGATCAAGGAGGTGGCAATCACCCCGCCAAGGGGAAGGGTCTTTGATCGGAAGGGTAGAGTGGTCGCTACCGTCCGCCCCGGTTATGAGGTAGTAGCCCTCCCGGCAGTAATTAATGACTCCACCATCCTTAGACTGGCCCAAATCCTCAAGATTCCCTCGTCGATCATCCGGGCTCGGTTGCGGCGCACCAGAAATCCTTATCAGATGATAACCATTGCCCACGATATCGATTTCCTCACCCTGAGTCGGCTGGAGGAGAATCTCGCCACCCTCAATGGGGTGGATGTGGTTACCGAACCTCTCCGCTACTACCCATACCACCAACTGCTCTTTCATGTTCTCGGCTTTGTCGGCGAGATCGGTGGAGAGGTGAAAAGGAAGAGTGGTTATCGGCTGGGCGATTTTATCGGCAAGACCGGACTGGAAGCAAGATTGGAGAATCGACTTCGAGGTGAGAAAGGTTGGCGATATGTCGAGATCAATGCATTGGGCAAGGAGATCGGACCGGTCCTGGAGAAGAGACCGATCCAACCCAAGCCCGGGGAAGACCTCACCATTACTATCGATGCCGAACTCCAGGAATCGACCGCCTCCTATCTTAGAGATTACCCTCGTGCTGCGGTGGTGGGGATGGAACTGCGCTCAGGAGAGATCCTCATCCTCTACTCGAAACCGTCGATCGATCCCAATCTCATCGTCCACGGTATCTCCCGGACAACCTGGGACAGTATTGTCAACCATCCCGCCGCACCACTCTATAACCGGGCCACGATGAGTCGCTACCCCCCCGGCTCCACCTTCAAGGTGGTCACCACCATCGCCGCCCTTCTTGCTGGCTGGGACACCACACGCACCATCCACTGCACCGGACGTTTTCCCTTTGGAGATCGAGTATTCCATTGCTGGCGCCGACACGGCCGGATCGGTTTTGGTCAGGCGATCGAGAAGTCCTGCGACTGCTATTTCTACACCATCGGAAAGGAGATCGGCTTCGATCCCATCCTCCGAGTCGCCCAGATCTTTCACCTCACCTCACCCACCGGGATCGAGATCGAGGAGGAGGGGGGGTTCTTTCCCGACTCCTCCTATTATGAACGCCGCTATGGTAGCAACTGGCCTCGGGGGCTCATCCTCAATCTGGCCATCGGTCAGGGTGAGATCCTGCTCACCCCACTCAGGCTGGCAACGATGTATGCCGAGATTATCACCGGCAGGAGGATCAGGCCCCACCTTCTAAGCGAGGAGGTCAACTTCGATCCTCTCCCGATCGATAGCTCGATCCTCGATGTGGTGCGACAGGGTCTGATTCGAGTGGTTGAAGAGGGAACCGGCCGGATCGTCGCCTCCTATCTTCGGGATGCGGCGGGCAAGACCGGAACCGCCCAGAACCCCCATGGTGAGGACCACTCGATCTTCGTCGGTTACACCCCGACCCGGGAGCCCGCCTTTCTGGTCTGTGTCATCGTCGAGAATGCCGGTCATGGTGCCAGCGTCGCTGCTCCGGTCGCCGGAAAGATAATGAGTCTCTACCGGAAACGCTATGCCCAAGAAGAGTGATCCCCTCCTTCTCATCATCCCAATCCTCCTCACCGGCATCGGCCTCCTCTTCATCTATTCGGCTGGAGGTAGTAAATTTTTCCTCCGCCAGTCGATCTGGTTTCTAATCTCCCTCTTCCTCCTCATCATTATCGCCCGTCTCCTCCCCCGTTTTCTCTTTGTGACTGCTCCCCCATTCTATATCGGGGCCATCTTCCTCCTCATCTTCACCCTCCTCTTCGCCCCAACCTCTCCCCGGCGCTGGCTCTCCTTGGGCGTCCTCTCCCTTCAAGGATCGGAGCTGGCCAAGATCGCCACCATCCTTATGATCGGCCGCTATCTCTCTACCTGTAAACGGAAGGGGCTGATCGAGATCGGAACCGTCTTCCTCTTTGCCCTCATCCCCGCCTTTCTCGTCTTCGCCCAGCCGAATCTGGGCTCTTCGGTTATCTTCCTCATCTTCCCCTTCGTCATCCTCCTCTGGGATGGGGTTCCTCTCCTCACCCTCCTCCTCATCCTCTCCCCTCTCCTCAGCCTCATCTTCTCCTTCTCCCTCTACATCTGGGTTCCTTATATCGCCTTCCTCTCCCTCTATCTCCTCTGGCGGAAGGAGATGATCGCCTTTCTCACCGCAGTCACATCCAATTCCATTGTGGGACTCCTTACCCCCCTCCTATGGCACGGTCTTAAGGAATACCAGCGGCAGAGGATCATCGGTTTTCTCGCCCCCTGGATCGATCCCAAAGGGGTGGGTTGGCAGATGATCCAGTCCCGCATCGCCTTCGGTTCCGGGCGACTTATTGGCAAGGGTATCTTCGCCGGGACCCAGAAGAAACTCGCCTTCCTCCCCGCTCCCCACACCGATTTCATCGTCTCGGTGGTTGGGGAGGCGATCGGTTTTGTTGGCATCTTTCTCCTCCTCACCCTCTATCTCCTTCTCAGTCTCAGGATCCTCTTTCTTGCCCGAGAGTGCCGGAGCAGGTTTGCCAGCCTGGTGGTGATCGGGATCTTTGGCCTCCTAACCTATCACTGGTTCGTCAATATCGGGGTTGCTATCGGGATTTTGCCCGTCACCGGAATCCCCCTCCCTTTTGTCAGTTATGGCGGCTCTTCACTCCTCTCCTTCTTTATCGGGATCGGGATTCTGATTTCGATCTCCCGCTACCGGTATGAGCGATGAGAAGCTCAATCAGCAGGAGAAGAAGGAAAGCGGAAATTAGGTAGGGGGTGAGATCTCTTCCACCCTGCTTTGGGAATGGTAAGAGATGGAAGTCCTTTCTGATCCGCTCCGGGATCTCCTCGATCATCCCCCCTTCGGGATCGACATTGACCGCCCAGAGCCGATCGTGATAACGATAGATACCCGGAATCTTGGGTTGAAATACCCCGTTGGGGGCAAGCCGATCCCCTTCTGGAGTGGTGACGATAACATCGTGATCGGCACAGCGGATCGGAATTCCAACCCGATGGTCTTCTATCCCCCCCGGGACGAGGAGGGCAATCAGGTGGTAGAGGAAGGGGATGAAGTTATTCCGGAGCGGGAGGTCGGTGGCTGAGAGATCGAGGTCGGTCATCACTAAGATGAGATTCTTCTCCCTGAGCACCAAAGGGTCATTGCCGATTGGAACCAGCACCTCCCCTTTTAGCTTTTGAACCTCAAGATAGCGGTAGACCCGAAACCGATCCACCGCTTTATAGCCAAAACCCTTCTGGAGAGTAAAACCATGGACAAAGGGAGAGAGGAGAGAGTCGACCTGGGCGTCCGGTTCTCTGCCGAGAAAGAAGATCATCCCCTTGGAGTGATTTATCCAGGCCTCGATCAGTCGCCGTTGCCACCTTTTCAGTGTTATCGGATTATAGAAGATGATGAGCTCGAATCGGTCGGGATCGATCTTGGCCAACCGGTCAAACCGTAGTATTTCGAAGTCATAGGGACCGACTTCCAGTCCGGTCCTGAGATAGCCAAGGCCGGTTGAGTCCTGAAAGAAGATGCCGATCTGGACCCGGGCCGGGATCTGGAGCACGAAATATCTCCGATTATCACCCCTAATAGAATCGGCATCGATCTCAACCCAGCCTGGATATACTCCGATGTTGGAGAAACCGATGCCGAAATCAACGGTGTGACAGCCCCGCTCCGGGATTAAGATCTGGTGCTCCTCCTCCCTTCCCCCACAAAAGAGTTTGATTCTGGTTTCGGTCGACCTATCCCCCCGGTTGCGGACCCGGGCCCGGATCCGATTCCTCATCCCCGCCATCACAACCGGATCGGTGGTGGTAACAAGATCAACCTGGAGGTTGGCGGTATGTCGACCCACATCGATATACCAGATCGTATCGGGGATGGGACTGGATGGTAGGATGGGGAGGGCAAGATCGGTGATGAGGACATTCACCATATCCTCCCCCATCCCTCTCAGTTTGGGAGAAAGGAACGAGCAGTTGATCCGGCCGAGCCTCCGTTTTAACTCCCGAGGTGGTGCACGGAGGCCATCATCTCGGGAAAGGAGCCTCAGCTCGTCCACCTGATACTGGTCGATGAGTTCAATTGCCCGGTCCCGACTCTTGGAAAGGAGGGGTTCCATCCGATAGGAGTCATCGATGATGAGACGGATCGGCCGTGTGATCATCCCCTTCGTTTTTGGTTGGGCCATGATGAGAACCAAGAGGCCGATCAGGATCGACCTCACAATAAGGAGGAGGAGATCACGAAGGCGGAACCAGTGGAATCGGGTCTTCTCTTCCGGATACAGAAATCTTAAGGTGGGAAAGGAGATGGTTCGGATTCGCAGTCGGGAAAGGAGATGGATAAGGATCGGTAGAAGGGCGAGGGGTAGGAGATAGAGGAGGTTTGGCTTCAGGAATGCCACATCCGCCTCCGTTTCTCCAGGAAAGTAAGCAGGGCCCGATCGAATGGGGTATCGGTTGTTACAAGCATGAAGTCGATATTCTGAGCCAAGAGATCCCGCTCATAACGATGGATGAATCCCTCCAGCCGCCGCCGGTATCCATCCCTTATCCTCCTCGGTTCGATGAGTAGTTCATCCCCCTCTTCCAGGTCGCGGAACCGGACTGGCCTTGAGAAAGGAAAACCCAGCTCATCCGGTGAGAGGATCATGAAGACGATCACCTCATTCTTCATACCTCGCAGGAGAGTGATACTGCTGATTGTGGGCTCTGGATCGGCCAGAAGATCAGAACAGAGGATGATCATCCCTCGCCTCCTGATCCGGGCTGATATCTCCGCAATCGCATCGGCGATCCCGGTTCGGGATGAAGGTTGGGTCCGATCCAGCAGTTCCAGAATCAGACGGAGCTGATGGGACTGATTGGAAGGGGGGATCACCGCCCTCATCCTTTCATCGAAAAGGCCAATCCCCACCGAATCCCGCTGACGGAGTAAGAGATATCCAATACTGGCCAGTAGTGCCGCTCCATAGTCGAACTTAGTCATTGGCTCTCCATAGGCCATCGAACCAGATCGGTCGAGGAGGAGGTAGGCCTTTAGGTTGGTCCTCTCCTCATACTCTTTTACATAATACCGGTCGGTCCGAGCGTAGATCTTCCAGTCGATACTTTTCGGATCATCACCGGGATTATAGGTGCGGAAATCGGCAAACTCAACCGAGCGTCCCCGATAGGGGCTCCGATGGAGACCGGCAATAAAGCCCTCAACGATGAGACGCGCTTTGAGATCGATCCTTTTTAAACCGGCAACAACCTCCGGTTTAAGGTAGCGGGTAGGATCTCCCATCTCACCATAGATTATTGGAAGGGACGAACGATGTCAACCCAGGATTTTTTTATTTGACAGGTTGGCGGATTCTTGCTATACTAACATATGTTCATATTTGGGATTCTCACCTTCCTCCTCTTTGACCAGAATATCAATCGCTACATCGACCTTTTGATCGAGGATCCCACCAATAGTGCTGCTATTGAGCGGATCACTGCGGCTGGGGTAGAGGCGATCCCGGTTATCAAACAGCGCATCCCCGAGCTCGGTGTTCCGGTTAAGCGGACCCTCGCCCGGATCTTAGGAACGATCGGTGATACCAGTGCCGCTCCAATCCTGCTCAATCTCACCCGGTCCGATGCCCCTCTACTTAGAGCTGAGGCAGCCCATGCCCTGGGCAGGATTAAGGATCCGAGGGCCTCTCCCCGACTTATAGAGCTTTTGAGCGACATCCACGATAACCCCAGAGGAGAGGCTGCCTGGGCGCTGGGAGAGATTGGCGATACTACTGCGATACCGGCCTTGGTGAGTCTCACCAATGATCCGGTCTTCACCAACCGGGCTCGTGCCCTGACCGCTTTGGGAAAACTGAATGGTCTGGATCAGATCATCGATCTTGACCGGTTCCTTACCGATCCCAATCCACCGGTTCGGATCAGCCTTGCCCTTGCAATTGGAGTAACTAAGGATACCTCCTACCTCAGCATCCTTGAAAGGCTGGCCCGGGATAAGGAACCGGTGGTAAGGATCCAGGCCTATAAGGTAATCGGGTCCCTCCAATCTGGTCCATCTAAATCCCTTCTGGTCGCTGGCCTATCCGATCCCCATGAGGGGGTGAGGATGCAGATCATTGAATCGCTCATTGCCTTTGCCGATCCCAAACTCATCCCCTATATCGTCCAGATGAAGAACGACCCCTCCTTGGCGGTGAGGAAGCGGGTCAATGAACTATTAAAATCACTCCCACCCGAACTCTTTAAGCAGGGGATGATTGAGGTCATTGCCGCTGCTGACCTCCCCTTAGATTTGAGACGGGGGGCCCTCGTCTACTTAGAGCGAAATCTTGATGAGGAGGAGTTGATCACCCATCTGCTTAATGCCTTCCCCTCCTGGACCCGGGAGGAAGCAGTCAATGTGATAAGAAGGGAGATCGAGCCAGGAATGACCAAGGAGCAGGTTCGGCTTGCCTTCGGCTCACCCTCAACAACCAAGAAGGATACGACCGGGATCGAGATCTGGTACTATGAAAAGAGCGGACTGAAATTGAAATTTTCAGGCGGACGTGTTGTAAGATAGGTTCCCGCTCTTAATTGCCGCCCAGGCCAGATAACCGGTGTTCTCACCGATGGCAAAATCACCGTCTCTTTTAAGTAGGATTATTCCGCAGGCACAAGAGCCTCTGGTGGCCAATCTTATTGTTCGGTCTACCGCATCGCGGGGACGGTAACGTCGGAGGAGTCTTACCGCATACTGGGAGAGTAGGAGCCGGGCAATCTCCTCCCCATGGCCAGTGGCTGAAGCTGCTCCGAGCTTGTTACAATAGGTCCCCCCACCAATGATAGCGCTATCGCCGATCCGCCCCGGAAGTCGAAGGACAATTCCACCGGATGAGGTGGCTGCAGCCAGCTTTCCCTGGCCATCCAAGGCGATGGCCCCGACCGTCCCATACTCGGTTAAGAACCGCTTCAGTTTTCGGAAATAGTGGTGTGGGACTCTTCTCATCCTCTCCCACTGTTGCCGCCGTTTTGTGGTAATCGGATCAAACTCCTCGAACCCCCGCTTCCGGGCCAACCTTAGGGCACCATCTCCAGCTAAGAGGATATGATCGGTCTCCTCCATAACCATCCTTGCCACCAGAATCGGATTCTTCACCTTTCTTATCACCGCCACCGCACCGAACCTCAAGTCGCTATCCATGATACTGGCATCCATCTCGGCCTCACCCTCAAGATTCAAGGCCGACCCCCTTCCGGCATTGAAGATCGGGTTATCCTCCATCTCAACCACGGCCTGAGTCACCGCATCGAGTGCCGTCCCTCCCCGCTTTAGGGTCTGGTATCCCACCTCGGCCGCCCGAACCACCCCTCTTAAGGCCGACTTCAGCCCACTCTTTCTCTTCCCGGCACCCCCCTGGACCACAATGACCGGTTCGGCCCTCATCTCTTCTTGATCAGCACCCGCTCCACCCTTTTTTTGCTGGCCGAGATGACCCGGAATTCAAGATCCCGGTAGAAGAAGACCTCACCCTGCTTAGGGATGCGATCTGCCAGAAGGGAAACAAACCCACCCACAGTATTGACATCGCCCAATGGGAGCTTCAACCCCGTCTTCTCAATAAGATCCTCAATCCCAAACCGCCCATCAACGATGAAGCCACCTTCCCCGACCGGTATGAGATAGGGCTCTTTGGCAATCTCATACTCATCATAGATCTCACCGAAGACCTCCTCTAACAGGTCCTCAATCGTTACCATCCCAACGGTTCCTCCGAACTCATCGATCACGATCGCTAAGGAGATCTTACCCGCCTGGAGCTCCAAGAAGGAATCGAGAACGGACTTTGCTTCATAGATGAAGTGAGGAAGCCTGATGAACTCGACCACGGGATGGGTCTCATATTCGTTCCAGAAAGGGAGGATATCCTTGATGTAGATGATCCCGATAATGTTCCCTTCGTTTCTCCAGAAGACCGGGTAGCGTGAGAATCGAAACCGGCTGAAGAGATCAATCAATGATCTTAGATCCCGATCGGCCCCGATCGTGACCATATCGATCCTCGGGACCATGACCCGACTGATCGGGGTCCCCCTCAGCTTCTTTATCTCAGCGATCATCCGATCTTCAATCTTCATGGTAGTTTGGGTAGACTCATACCTCCTGAGATGACCAGCTTCAGACCCTCATTGATTGTGATATCGACCTCAATTGCCTCATTTTTGGGAACGATGCAGAGCCATCCCGAGGTTGGGTTTGGGGTGGTAGGAACGAAGATGTAGAATACTTCCTTCCCCTTCACCCTGCCCTCATTGGTGACAAAACCGATGGTGTAGATCCCTCGACGGGGAAACTGAATCAGGACCACCTTCCGGAAGGAGCTCTTTTTGATGAGCAAGGTCTGGGTGAGATCCCGGGTGGCATTGTAGATATCACGAAAGATGGGCAGTCGATTGAAGAGTCGCTCGGTCCACTCCAAAAGCTTTCTTCCCACAAAGCTCTGAACGAAGAGGCCAACGAAGAAGACCAGGATGGCCAGGACTAAAAGCCCGATCAAGACCAGAACAACCCCTGGTAGTTGTCCCACTACCGGGATGGCATTGAAGAGACTTCGAAAGAGATGGCTCAGCTTATCGATTACAAACCAGAAGAGGAAGATGGTGAGGAAGATCGGTAGAAGGACAACCAACCCGGTAAGTAGGACCCTCCGGTATCTGCTCATTCGACCTCCTTGACGATCTGAGGGAGGACATCGGCCGCCCGACCAGTAATCTCGTAATCGGCCCAAACCGATAGCGGGGTCGGCTCCGGATTGATGATCGCCACCGTTTTATTCCGATTCTTACCAAAGATCGGGATTGATGCGGCGGGCTGGACCACCCCCGAGGTCCCAATAACCAGGAGAAGATCACAACCGCTGATGAAGGTAAAGGCCTCCCTCAGGACATCTTCGGGAACTGGCTCACCAAACCAGACGACATCCGGTCTCATCAATCCTCC